>Ga0307380_10012943_pt1 | contig 10334 bp, 7 predicted proteins | sample UN3MG_FD_202239 | JGI IMG/M metagenome (GOLD analysis project Ga0307380, IMG submission 202239) | Soil microbial communities from Risofladan, Vaasa, Finland - UN-3 | ecosystem: Environmental > Terrestrial > Soil > Coastal area > Acid sulfate soil | place: Finland: Risofladan, Vaasa | collected... | reverse complement strand
AATAGTTATCCCCTCCTCATCATTAATAGTACTGATAAAATAAAAAAGGTTTACAATTTTCTTCGCCTTATAAAGGGACGAAAATTATAAACCTTTTCCGCGGTACCACCCTTTTTGACCTGTTTACTACTAAACAAATCCGTACTTTTCTCCTTATAACAGTGGAGTACTGGCGAAACTTACTTCTTATAATTTCAGTCTGCAGTTCTAAAGTGAATTTCGGTTATCACTTAACCCGTATAAACGGCAATGAAGTTATAACCTACTTATCTTTATTGTAACTTTTAACCAAAAATATTGTACAGATATTAATGATTATAAAAATAAAATTAATTTAGGCTTTCTTTGGCTACTTTCACTATGCTTACAAATGCTTCGTGATCTCTTACTGCTAATTCAGCTAATATTTTTCGATTGATTTCTACTCTTGCAACCTTTAAACCTCTTATGAACTTACTATAAGATATTCCTTCGTTTTTGGCAGCAATACCGATTCTGGTTATCCATAAACCTCTAAAATCTCTTTTTTTCGCTCTCCTGTCTCTATAGGCATAAGAAAGCGCCTTCATCATAGCTTCATGAGCAGTACGGTAAAGTTTGCTTTTTGCTCCCCAATATCCTTTAGTTAATTTTAGTACTTTTTTTCTTCTTTTTCTTGAGGCAACATTATTTGTCGCTCTTGGCATTCTATTTACTCCTTATTTTTATATCCAAATTGTTTTTCTATTTATTTTCTCTTTTATTTAACCTTATTCTTAAAATGGTATCCTCATGTCTTTAAAAATATTAAGAATAAGGCAGCAATACTCTTACTTTTTTTATATCGGCACTACTAACTATAGTAGCCTTCCTTAGATTTCTCTTACGTTTTGCAGTCTTTTTAGTCAAAATATGACTTTTATAAGCCTTTGACCTTATTATTATACCTGAACTGTTTACTCTAAATCTTTTTGCTGAACTCTTATGCGTCTTCATCTTCGGCATATGTGTATAACCTCTTTTCTAGTAATGTTTTATATTATTTAGGCATCAAAACTAAAATCATATTCCGTCCTTCTAACTTTGGTTCCTTCGCAACCTTGGCAATTTCTTCGGTATATTTAGTTATACGGTCTAATAATTCTCTCCCTAAGTCTAAATATCTCATTTCTCGCCCTCTAAACATTATGGTAATTTTTACTTGATTACCTTCCTCTAAAAATCTAGATAGATTTTTTACTTTAAAATTGTAATCATGTTCTCCAATATTCGGGCGTATCTTTATTTCTTTCATTCCGCTGCTTTTCTGTTTATTCTTCCCGCTTCTATTTTTTTTATCCAATAAGTATTTATATTTTCCGTAATCGATAATTCTACAAACCGGGGGATTAGCATCTGGTGCAACTTCAACTAAGTCAAGATTACTCTTTTCTGCAAGTTCAAGACCTTCCTTTTTACTTACTATTCCTACCTGTTTTCCCTCAAAATCTATAAGCCTAATACTCTCTGCTCTGATTTTTTCATTTATCCTTAACTTTAGTGTTGACTTAATTCCTATTTTCCTCCTTTACTCGCACAAAGATGAGCAACATGTCAATTTTCTTACAATTTAAATTAGTTTTTAGCTCAACTTTGAAATATAATTAACTAATTTTAAAAGATAAAAATATAACGCTTACACTTCTTTAACATATATAAAATTCTTCATTATTTTTAAAAAACTATAACATATTCTTTATTTATAGTCAATAAATATTCATTATTCGTATCCCGCAATTCATATCTTGAAAAAATTAAATAGTTAGAAATATTTAAAAATCAAAAAAATTGGGTATTTTAATATATTTTCCCTTCTAGATACTAGAGGCAAACAATGCAATTATATTGCATATTATGTAAAGAAAGAATGAAAGAAAAGGAAAGGTGTCAAACTTTCTATCTAGCTTAATATTAAATCATCTATTCGAATTATATTTACTTAATAACTTTTAAGATAAGTCTTTGTCTTTGATTTCTTTTAAAACATCTTCGATAAACTTGGTTAGTTTTATCTTCCCTAAATCTCCCTTTCCTCTCTTTCTTACCGAAGCATAGCCCTCTTCTACTTCCTTATCTCCAAATATCAACATATAAGGTATCTTTTCCATCTCAGCATTTCTTATTTTAGCTCCAATTTTGTCATTAATCTCATCTAATTCTGCCCGTATATTATTCTTGCTTAGTTCTTCCAATAATTTTTTACCATATTCAATATGTCTATCGGCAATAGGCAGTAATTTTACCTGAACAGGCGCTAACCACAAAGGAAATGCTCCGGCATAATTTTCGATAAGTATCCCGATAAATCTCTCTATGCTTCCCAGAATTGTTCGGTGCAGCATAACCGGCCTTTCCTTATTTCCTTCTTTATTGATATAGTAAAGATCAAATTTTTCCGGCATAATAAAATCTAACTGAATAGTGCCGCACTGCCAGCTTCTTCCTATACAATCCTGTAAATGAAAATCTATTTTAGGACCGTAAAATGCTCCATCACCTTCATTTACAATATAATCTATTTTTTTATCTTTTAAGGCTTCTTCCAAACTACTGGTAGCCTTTTCCCATATTTCATCAGAACCCATAGCGTTTTCCGGTTTAGTGCTTAATTCCACACGATATGAAAAACCAAAGGTCCTATATATCTTATCAGTTAAATTAATTACCCTTTTTATCTCATCTTTAATTTGCTCCGAAGTCATATATATATGGGCATCATCCTGGGTAAAACACCTTACCCTGAAGAGTCCGTTAAGCACCCCGGACAATTCGTGTCTGTGTACTAACCCTAATTCTCCCATTCTAAGCGGTAAATCTCTATAACTGTGAAGAGTGGTTTTGTAAATTAATATTCCACCGGGACAATTCATGGGTTTAATGGCATAATCCTCTTCATCTATCTTGGTAAAATACATATTTTCCTTATAATGATCCCAGTGGCCAGATTTTACCCATAATGATTTATTTAAGATTGCCGGGGTTTTGACTTCTGTATAACCATCCTTATAATGTTCCTCTTTCCAGTAGTCCTCCAGGATATTTCTTAATACCATTCCCTTGGGATGAAAGAAAGGGAAACCGACTCCTTCATCATGAAAGCTAAATAAATCTAAATCTTTTCCTAATTTTCTATGGTCTCTTTTTTTCGCTTCTTCAACTAATTTTAAATAATTATCCAGTTCGGATTTTTTATCAAATGAGGTTCCGTAAATGCGCTGCAACATCTTATTTTTTTCATTTCCTCTCCAGTATGCACCGGCAATACTCAAAAGTTTAAAAGCTTCTAACTTCCCGGTAGAAGATAGATGAGGCCCTCTGCACAGGTCAATAAAGTCTCCCTGCTTATATAAAGTAACATTATCATCTTCTATATCTTTAAGCAGTTCTATTTTATAATCCTCTTTTTTTTCTTTAAATAATTCATTAGCTTTTTCTTTACTTATCTCTATCCTTTTTAGAGGGACATTTCTATCGATTACTTCTTTCATCTTTTTCTCAATAAGTACTATATCTTCTGGAGTAAAGGAACGATCTAGATCAAAATCATAATAGAAGCCATCTTTAATAGCAGGCCCAATAGCCAATTTTGCCTGAGGGAATAATTCCTGTACCGCCTGAGCCATAATATGAGAGCTAGTATGATGATAGATTTCTTTCCCCTTGAGCGAAGCAAAAGTTATAATCTCAACCCGGTCATTATCCTGTAGGACATAATTTAAATCCTTTTCTACTCCATTTATTACTCCGGCAATTGCCTCTTTGCCCAATTTATGACTTATTTTAACAGCAGCATCATATAAAGTAGCACCTTCATTCAATTTTATTTCTGAGCCGTCTAATAAAAAAACTTTAATATCTGACATGATATTTACCTCCTTTAATTAAATAAAAAAACTCCTTGTCCTAAATTAGAAAAGGACGAGAAGTTTAATTTAATATTCTCGCGGTTCCACCTTTTTTAGTTAAAGTTAATATCTAAAGATTAACTCAAACCCGCTTAAAAATATTTTATCGGATATTACCCGCCTAATCCTATTCATCTTTGAGGAATTTCAAATTAGGAATTAATGTAGAAAAGGTATTCGATAAAACTTTTATGTAGATAGTTACACCTTTACTGATATCTACTCTCTTTAAAAAAAGTTAACCTACTGTTTTCTACGCAATCTTATTTTATCTTTTGATTTTAAAATGGTGGGCGGTACTGGATTCGAACCAGTGACTTCTTGCGCGTCGAGCAAGCATTCTACCACTGAATTAACCGCCCATCTACTAACATCTCTAATAATTACTCAAATCAAAAATTAAATGGAGGCGGCACTCGGATTCGAACCGAGGATGAAGGATTTGCAGTCCTCTGCCTTACCGCTTGGCTATGCCGCCTGATTTAATTTTTGATAAAGATGGAGCGGAAAACGGGATTTGAACCCGCGACCCTCGCCTTGGCAAGGCGATGCTCTACCACTGAGCTATTTCCGCAATAAACTTGGTGCCGAGACCCAGAATTGAACTGGGGACACGTGGATTTTCAGTCCACTGCTCTACCGACTGAGCTATCTCGGCATTTATATTTATAATCGCCTTACATACTTGTATTACTAAGAAATGGCGGGGCCGACGAGATTTGAACTCGCGATCTCCTGCGTGACAGGCAGGCGTGTTAAACCATGCTGCACTACGGCCCCATTATAATTTTACCAAAAAATGGTAGGCGGAACAGGGCTTGAACCTGTGACCCCTGGCTTGTAAAACCAGTGCTCTCCCAACTGAGCTATCCGCCCACTTATTTCTTTTATTCTATGCAAGTGATATTATAACATCTCTCTTTTTCTTTGTCTACAACAATATTAGCATAATATTTAGGAATTTTGCAAATTTTAGTTTAACTAAAAAAGTAGTTTATGAGTACGATGCATTATGCTTCCATAAATTAATTATCATTATGGATAAACACAAATTTTTCCCCTACTAGTTTAGCTACTATATTTATTTTTCTTCACTATATAGTAAATAATATATAATATATATTACTATTTGATTTCTAATTCTTTTTTTTATTATTCGCTTTACGCTAGTTTAAAATGGAATATCGTCTTCTGATATTGAAGTATCTTCACTCATTGGTTCATCGGAAACATTCTCTTCACCTTCTTCAGCAGAGCCTTCTTTTGTAAAACCAGAATCTTTCACCAAATCTAAAAACTGTACGGTTCTGGCATTAATCTCAAAAGAAGTTCTCTTGTTTCCCTCTTTATCCTGCCAGCTATTGGACCTTAATTCACCACTTATAGCTACCCTTCTACCTTTTTTTAAAAACTGTGAGACATTTTCTGCCTGCTTACCCCAGGTTGTTACATTTATAAAGAGTACTTCCTCAATATTATTTCCTTCTTGATTTCGATAAGTCCTATTTATGGCAATACCAAACTTACATACTCCTGTACCGCCAGGGGTGTATCTTAATTCCGGGTCTCTGGTTAATCTGCCAATACCAATAAAACTATTTAAGTCACCAAAAGTAGCCATCAAAATATTTCCTCCTTTTTTATTTCTAATTTTAAATTTAAAAATTTTTAAATTATTCAATTTAGTCGTTAGCGAATAGTGATTGGTGGATAGTTAAAATCCTTTGTAAAAACCTTTTATTCGTCTAACCTAACAACAACAAGGTTTTTATTTTATTTAGTATTAACTAAATACTACTTAATAAATAATAACGACTAGTTATTTTATTCTATATGCTAAACGCTATCCACTGTTTGTTATTTTATCACAATGTTTACTAGTTTCCCAGAAACAACAATTACTTTTACAATCTTTTTGCCTTCAATTTTTTCTTGTATTTTTGGTAATAAAAGCGCTTCTTTTTCTATTTTCTCATCATTATAAGACGCAGGAACTGTGAATTTCCCTCTTAATTTTCCATTTACCTGAACTATAATTAACTTCTCCTCTTCCTCTAACATCTTCTTATCATATTTAGGCCAGGGTAGTGCAAAAATATTTTTTTTGTTGCCCATCTCGTACCATAGCTCTTCTGAAAAATGAGGAACAATGGGACCTAAAAGCCTTACTATTATTTCTAAAGTCTCTTTTAAAACAAAGATATCTTCTTCTTTATCTTGTTTTTCTCTAGCTTCCAATTGAAACTTATATACTTCATTCACTAATTCCATAATTGCACTAATAGCAGTATTAAAATGAAATCTTTCTTCGATATCTTCAGTAACTTTTTTGATGGTTTGATGGGTTTTTTGTTTTAAATTTTTAGCTTCAATACTTATATCTTCCTGGGAAATATTTTTCTTGTTTTTCAATTTTTTAAAACAATCGATATTATTATAAATTAACCGCCAAACTCGATTCAAGAATCGAGATGCACCCTCCATTCCTTTATCGGTCCATTCCATATCTGCTTCCGGAGGACCGGCAAACAACATCATTATTCTGGTAGCATCTATTCCAAATTTTAAAAATATTTCTCCCGGATTAACTATGTTACCTTTTGATTTAGACATCGCTGCCCCGTCTTTACAAACCATTCCCTGCGTGAAGAGCCTTTTGAAAGGTTCTTTAAAATTAACAAACTCCATATCATATAGAGCTTTAATAAAAAACCGAGAATATAAAAGATGTAATATAGCGTGTTCTACTCCACCAATATACTGGTCTACCGGCATCCAATATTTTAATTCTTCAGCATCAAATGGTGTTGTATCAGTTTTGGGAGAACAAAATCTAAGGTAATACCATGAAGAACAGACAAAAGTATCCATTGTATCTGTTTCTCTTTTAGCTTTTTTACCGCATTTTGGGCAAATTGTATTAACAAATTCTTTACTACTTGCCAATGGTGACATACCCTTAGGTCTAAAATCAACATTTTCGGGAAGAAAAACCGGTAAATCATTTTCGGGTACGGGAACCATACCACAATCAGTACAGTAAATTATAGGTATGGGTGCTCCCCAATAACGCTGCCGCGAAATAAGCCAATCTCTTAATCTATAATTAACTTCTCTCTTCCCAGAGCCTTTCTTAATTAAATAATCAATGATGATATCTAATGATTTACTACTTGGTAAACCGTTAAATTGACCGGAATTGACCATAACACCTTCTTGATCAAAAGCAGCCTCCATAGTATCAGATGTAACTTTTTTATCCTTTGGTTGAATAACTATTCTTATAGGTAAATTATATTTTTTGGCAAATTCAAAATCCCTTTGGTCATGAGCTGGAACTGCCATTACCGCACCTGTTCCATAGTCCATTAATACATAATTTGCTAACCAAATGGGAATCTCTTCATCATTTAGGGGATTTATTACATATTCCCCGGTGAAACATCCTTTTTTTTCTAAGATACCTGATACTCTATCTATAGCACTCTCTTTGCTTACCCTCTTTTTGAAATTTTTAACTTCTTCTTTATAAGGGGAACCCTTTATTATCTCTTCTACTAAGGGGTGCTCTGGAGATAGTAGAAAATAAGTCGCTCCATAGAGGGTGTCGGGTCGAGTAGTAAAAACCGGAATAGTCTTATCGCTCCCCTTTATAGGAAATTCAATTCTTGCTCCCTCACTCCTACCTATCCAATTTCTCTGCATAGTAATTACTTTCTCTGGCCATTCTTCTAAAGATTCTATATCATCGAGTAATCTCTGAGCATATTCGGTAATCTTGAAAAACCATTGGAACAACTCTTTTTTAACAACTTCAGAATCACACCTCCAGCATTTCCCCTCTATTACTTGTTCATTGGCTAATACTACATTACAAGAAGGACACCAATTAACAACCGCTTTTTTCTTGTATGCTAATCCCTTTTTATATAGTTGCAAAAAAATCCATTGAGTCCACTTGTAGTAATCCGGATTACAGGTGGCTATTTCTCTATCCCAATCATAACTTATACCCATATTAATAAGAGTATCTTTCATTTTTTGAATATTTCTTTTAGTCCAAATTGAAGGATGAATATTATTCTTTATAGCAGCATTTTCTGCAGGTAAGCCAAAGGCATCCCAGCCCATGGGGTGCAGAATATTATATCCTTGAGAATGCTTATATCTGGCCACTACATCACCGATAACATAGTTTTTCACGTGTCCCATATGCGGTTCCCCTGAAGGATAGGGAAACATTTCTAAAACATAATATTTCGGTTTTTTAGAATCAACGTCAGATTTAAAAAAATTATTTTCTGCCCAATATTCTCGCCATTTTTTTTCAACTTCGCTAAAATTATATCTCTCTTCCATTTTTATCTTCCTCCTTAAAAATAAAAATCCCGTCTCAGGCAATCAATTAAATTATTACCAGGGACGAGATTCTTCTCGTGGTACCACCCTTGTTCAGTAGATTTTGCATATTATAATTTGGTGGAGCTGGCGGGAATCGAACCCGCGACCTCCTCCACGCCAAGGAGGCGCGCTCCCGACTGCGCTACAGCCCCACATTATCTACTCTTATTATACAATTAACGCTTGTCAACGTTGTAAACTAAATTTAAATTAAAATTTTAATTTAAATTTTTATTTACAAAACTTGAAGGTGAGTTTAAAGGTTTTCCATCAACTTTCACCGGATGCTGATTCTCTTTTTAAAAATATACCTTTCAGTCCTTCGCTTGGTCTTTCCCTTTCTCAATTCGTTTTTAGTATAATTGAAAAAAAAATAAATGTCAATCGCTTAGTGGAATTACCTCAACATCTACAAAGCTTCCCTTGATTTCAATATCTAATTCCGCAGCATTCTTGCCATATTCCGGATTAATATAGGTCTGGTCATTTGTTTTTATAAATCCTCTAATATCTAATTTTATAGCCGGAAAACGTTTAATCATTATTTTAGTTCCAATAGTTGAAGGTATCTTTAAAATTATTTTAGCTACTCCTGCATTTATGTTAACTTTTGATTTTTTAGTCAATTTGCCTGAAAAATCAAAGAAATAAATCCCTGCTCCACCGGTAAAATTCATTTCACTAAAATTTGCATTAGCTAAACCCAACATTTTTATAATAGAGGCACCGGTCTTTACACTAATATTTTTTAAATTCAAAAGATTGGGTTGATTAAATAGAATATTGGTTTGACCAACTCCTGAGCTAAGATAAAAGTTTTCTATTTGCAAATTAGTTAGGTTAATATCTCCACTATAAGTCGCAGTGTTGATATATAACTGCAGGGGGATACCGGAAGGTAATTTCAAATGCCAACTATTTTTATAAGGAAATGGTAAAGCAAGGTCTTTCTTAATACTTTGGGCTAGAATTAAAATACCGGTTTCCCCTAATATTTCATACTGGATATTGGGCTTTAAGATGCTTTTATCATATTGAAAATTTCCTACAAATACATTTTCTTCTCCGGAAATTAAGTCCAACTTTCCAGCCCCAAATTTTATAGTCATTTTTAAAGAATCTACTTCTTCTAAAGGAATGACTCTATTTTCACCATTTTCTTCATCTGCCATTGATTCGTAAACGACAGTAAAGAAGATAAGGAAAAGTAAAATGAATAAAATATGTCCCTTTTTGGTTTTTAATTTCAAATTAATCACCCTTTTAATAAAGACAAATAAAGTGCAGGACAATTTGCTTTGCCCTGCACTTATAGAAACGTTTCTTATAATTTTTAGTAGTAATTTTACTTCAATTTATATTTTAGTCTCCTGCAAAATACCATATCAAATATGCTATCGCTCCAATAATTGCTGCCCACCAATACCATTCTAAATCTGCGAACATATTATTACACCTCCCCTTTTTTTATAATATTTTACTGGTATAAATCGATAAATAAGTTTATCTTTATATAAGATATACTATATCTAATTTAAAAATCCTTCTTTTTTTAAAAAATATTTCTATTTTTTTTAAGAATTATTTTTTCTCTTCCTCTTCTACTTTAGTTTGAGCAATTATTTCCTGTACAATATTAGCAGGAACCTCTTCATAATGAGAAAATTTCAAACTAAAAGTTCCTCTGCCTTGAGTAATTGACCTTAAATCAATAGCATATTTAAAGATCTCTGATTGAGGGATTTTAGCTTTAATGATTTGTTTCCCGCTTGAAGATTCTTCCATGCCCATTATCCTCCCTCTTTTGCTGTTTAAATCTCCGATTATATCACCCATATATTCCTTTGGCACTATTACTTCTATATCCATAATTGGCTCTAATAAGACCGGGTTTGCTTCTATAGCTCCTTTCTTGAAAGCCATCGAACCGGCTACCTTGAAAGCCATTTCTGAAGAATCTACCGGGTGATAACTACCGTCATAAACAGCAGCCTTTATATCTACAGTGGG
>Ga0307380_10012942_pt1 | contig 10335 bp, 9 predicted proteins | sample UN3MG_FD_202239 | JGI IMG/M metagenome (GOLD analysis project Ga0307380, IMG submission 202239) | Soil microbial communities from Risofladan, Vaasa, Finland - UN-3 | ecosystem: Environmental > Terrestrial > Soil > Coastal area > Acid sulfate soil | place: Finland: Risofladan, Vaasa | collected... | reverse complement strand
GCAGGAGCGTTAACCTCAACGTCAGAGGTAGCCTCAATAGTAATCTTGCCATCCTTATCGATCTCAATCTTAGACGTACCGTCCTTATGAGAAATCGTCAATACTTCATCACTGTTCGTATCATCTAGCTCAATCTTGTGGCCACTGCTAGACTCAATAGTGATCTTACCGGCATCTTCAGTATCATCTAACTCGATCTTGTGGCCACTACTAGACTCAAGTGTAATCTTCTGAGCTTTGTCAGTGTCATCAAACACCATCTTGTGCCCAGCCGGAGTAGACAACATTCGAGTGACTGGATAATTCGTCTTCGCGTCTTCTGGAAGCGTGCTAACCGCACTGGAATTCTGAGGCCACCATGATCCTATATAAAGCGGGCGATCAGGATCTCCATTCTCATACATAACCCATACGAAATCATCAACTGACGGTTTCCATGACCAGCCTGGAGCCATCGAAATCGGGCGTGCCCAATCTGATACCTCAGTCGCAAATTTGGTTGGAACCTCTACCTGTACGCGGTCCATCTGGTTAGGGTCATCAACGCTAAGCACCTTAGCCTGATAGATTGCGAACAACGCCACCTTCATGTCATGATCTAACATACCATACCAATCAAAATCTAATCGTGTCAGGACTCTGAGGAGAACTCGACGTTACATCAGTCTTTCCCTCATCAGCCTGACCGCCAGTAGTCTGTGCATCCCCAATAGTCGTAGCAGTACTAGTTGGATACGACCAACCTCTCACAGCAATTAGCTCTGTTGTGTATACATTACCTACCACCTCATGGATAACCTTCTTAGTAAGGAATGGACCTTCATATCGTCCTATTCCTGTGACAAACACATACTGATTTGGCTTTAGTCCGGAACGACCTGCCATTCTCACGTGAGCTGTCACAATATACTTACTTCGATTCGTAGCATCATCTACAATGCGATTTACCTCTGCCTGTGTTGGGAAGCTACTAAATGAGTCAACGAACTTTGTTCGCACGGAGGCTAGATCATCTACCGTAAGGAAGCCCTCGCCATCTTCTCTATCAACAACACCATCTACCACTCTATTAGATATTCCCCATATGATGTTACCAGTAAGAGGATCTGTAGCCGTTGACGATAATGCTACTGCCTTGCCTTCACCTAGGACCGTTATATCAACCTCAGCTACCTCATTGTCCTGAAGATCTATTGGCAACGCGTTTATGCGTTCCTTAGGCTGAATAAAGCTGAACTGCTCTCCAGTGACCACAAGTTCACGACCACAACGTCTTGCGATGCGCTGAAGAAACTCATAATCTGACTCGTTCACTTGAGACACGCTAGGAAGAACAGTCTCAGTAGCATCTATGCTTAATCCACTACCTGAATAATTGTAGTACGACGTAGCGATATACTTAGCAATCTCAGCATAAGTAGCACCCTTGAATATGCGTCTGCGCTTTGTCCGCATTAGCAATACTTCTTCACTTAGCCCCGAAATAGTAAGTGTCTTTGGGTCAGTGTAACGTATTTTTGGGACTCGATTAATAAAGCGAGTCTGAAACTCAACATGGCTAGTCATATATCCTATGTAGACCTCTACAAATCTACCCTCAAGAAATAGTGGGTCATCGATAAAGGAAGGCCCTACGCTACGGAACTCAATCTCACCAAAGTTCGCTGCGTCCGCATTAAGCTCAATTCTTATCCTACGGATTAGCTTGGCGTGCCCAGAGTTGTGTAGGTTGGTATCGGATATGTATACAAGCGACGTTGGAGATCGCTTATCCGCATTTATCCAAGTAAGAGCAGCTTCACACTCTCTGGTAGCCTGAGTTACCGGCATAATCTACTCCTAGAACGGCATGGACAGTTTAGTTCCTGTTGGCACATCCAAAGGCCATTCTAGATCATTTACGGTCGCTAAGAGCCACCACTTACGAGCGTCGCGGCCCCGTGAATATGCTAGTGTCTCTAGATTCTCTCCATCACGAAGAATGAACTCACTACGCCCACGCTCGCCCGATGGTGCGGGTATGTGCATAAAGCTCTTAATTATAAGTCCATCACTCTCAGTAGTAACTGTAAATGCTATACCAGCATATCTACTTCCTGAAAATATTGCCATATGTCACCTCCGAACAATAGCTCCCACTGAATCAAACGTAATTTGATCTTCAGGTATGTCAACTCTCCGCTGATTTCCATCTTCATCCCTCACGAAGTATAGCGTGTTAATTATCGGATTTGCCGTCTGGTCATCTATCTCTGAGTCCGATATTTCAGTGGCCGCTCTCAGAGTTTGCCTATCATATTCTTCGAGCGTGAGTGTAACTGTAGCGGCCTTAACCATCCCACCAAGATCCATACGTGTAATATTATATTTCATTTTAGTGATAACACATACGAAGTTAGACATCGGCCATCCTAAATTAAGCACTAATGGATGAGGAGCAAGTTTACCTTCTACGTGCACTAGCTTAGTATTGGTGCTGATCAAAATCTTCTTATTGTCGTTGTATGCATGATCATATCTATCTGCCTGCTTAACCCAATATCTTACCTTCCCCTTGTCATCGATCTCGCCAGTCTCGGAGCTACGCGTAATAGAGCTAGGCGTCGCCGTACTCCCAGGAACCGTATACGTACCCGCACTCACGCTAGGAGACTTCAACACTTTCTTAGCCTCTTGAAGAATGAATACTATGGTAGCAGTAGCCGTTTTTTTGTACTTCTTAAAAATCTGAAGTGTGTCTCTAATATCATCAAAAGGACATGCCATGTTGTGAAGAGCCTTAATGCTATCTTCAGTACTAAGCCCTCCAGGTGGAGGCCCAATGAAGTCATCGAATCTCAGATTAATCCCACTTATGATGACTCCTGTATTTGCTTTCTGCTTATGAGGAATAGCAAGATCAGTAGGATCAGCTACGTCTTCATCCTCGACAACGAACTGATTACCACCTCCCCCTTTAGCATCTGCACTCCATTTGTAACCATAATCCACATTCAATTCTTCCGGATCGATATGAAAGTATACAGGAGGCATCAAGGCATCTAGACTATTAGCCTCGTCCGTAACCGTTTGGAGTCCTGCTGCGACCCCAATGTATTCATCCCATCGCTCAATCTTACCAATTGGCACTTAGCACCACCTCAAGCATCGCCGGTGTAAAGCCGCCTAAATACAGTAGGCGCTAATCCTTCAGACTTATCGAATCCAATAGCATTCAGTTTCTGACCTTTAGCCTGCCTAATGGCGCGTCTATACTCGGCCTGCTCTTTGAGCTTACCACGCTCCAAGTCCCAAATACTTCCACCTAATGCTTTCCACCATTTAACTAATTCCCCAGACTCATAAACATCTTCGGCTGGCCCTGAACTATCAGGTATCCACGACCCGATCTGAGCAGTCTGGACAATCTCCTGCAGAACTACATGAACAACAGCTACGCGGGTAAAATACTCATCCCACCTAATGTAAGTCACATTAACTGATGTAACGACACAGTTAGGTATCCTAAAAGCATTAGCAGATTCCCCAATAGAAAATATCACCATAGGAACACGCGACGCTGGTGGATAAACATATTTCTGTTCTTTAACGCTAAGTCCTACAGTGCGCCCTAATGGAAGCTTCTTAGTTCGTATTAATGGGGGGTCTTGTGCTACTATCCTAATAGGCCGAATAGCAGTTGTCGCAGAGGCCAATACCTTTAGAGCATGTATCTTTCCGGAAGGGGACGTATACGTGTCGTCTTCTCGGGGAGCATTTCTACCTAACGAATTCATTTTAATTAGGGGAGAACTGAATCTAATCGTACGGCCTCCATACCCCTTAAACTGTTTGCCCTCAAACACTATCGAGTTACTTCCTTCTTCTCCCGAACGCTCGTAATTAAGCTCGTGTGTTATACTCATATTGAAAATACTATCTTTGCCACCTTCTCCCAAGTAAAAGAATAGACCTTTCTCAAAAAGAGAAGTCTCTGGAGTAGGTGCACTAGAGCCTTTAGCTCCACCCTTTGTATGTTCAGGGTATAGTTCAGGATTCTGAACTATAAGCCTAATCGCGTTTGGAGGAAGGTCAGTATTAGCACCAGTAATCTCTGTCCTCTTAATAGCTGTTGAGCCAGGGCTAGCCACTTGATTCTCCATTCAAAGAACTACCATTAACCAGCGTACTATCAATTGATGTAGTCTTCATGGCACGCGCAATCTCACGGCTATCTAGCTTCACTATCATGGGAATGCTAACACTCTCAACAATTCGTTCCCTAATGGGAGCCTGAGTGGCAACTCCAGTCATAAGTGCTGCAAGCCTACTCTCTGGAAACACGAACTCTCGTTCTGTTCCTTCACCGATCATGGCTAGGGTTGGTCGATTAACTACCCCGCCAGCCGCTAAACTAGGAATAGATCCAGTACGTTGTGCAGACAACATAGCAGGGCTAAGCTCAGGTATATCGGCCATATTGTTGGTAATGCCTTTAGTAAAGCCTCCTGAAACCTTTCCCAGCTCACTGCCCATTTTGGCGAATGGATCAGCATACCCCTTAAACCACATAATAGTCGCAATAATTGCAGCTATACCAGCTGCGATAACTAAGGCTATTATGGCTACCTTCAACATCGACTTAGCCATAACACCAAAACCACCCCCAGCGGCTATGGCCGCAACCTTGATAGCTATGAATGCAGGAACTAGTATGGCGGCCATAGATACCGCTACTGTTGTGAAGATCAAAAACCATCCAATGATACCCTTCACTAACGGGCTCATATTCTGAAACCAGTTAAAGATCCCAGTTAGCTTCTCTAACAAGTCTGTAAGAACAGGAAGTAACTTTACTCCGATAGTGATCTTGAGATTATCCCACGCACCTGTCATAGCCTTAAGACGACCATTAAAAGTCTCAGCCATCTTGTTATACGCCCCTTGTAGGAAATTAGCCTTACTGAATTCGCTATTAGCCAACTCAAGACTTGTAACTAGACGCCCTTGGTTTGCGGACATTGTGATCATATCTGAGATATAGTTACCCTGAATACCGAGACTTCTAAGCATCTGAGCAGAATGACCACCCCATTGTTTTCCAACAGACTCAAGCACTTTCTGAAATGCCTTCATAGGATCAGCCCTGAACATCTTTTTGAACTCTTCTGGGTTAGCTACTACCTTAGCCTCAGTCATAGCCTGAGCAAAATCACCCAGGCGCAGGACCATTTGCTGTAGTGTCCTATTGATGGCAGTAGAACCACGTCGAATAAGGATACCCGAGTCCTTAACATGGCCCGCCAAAGCAATTACCTCAGCCTCTGTAAATCCAATAGACGTGGCAAAGGCACCAAAACGCTCAGTAGCTGAAATAACATCTTGAGCAGTACCCTTGATGAAAAAGCCCACACGAGCTACCTCAGATCCAATACGCTCAAGATCTTCGGCTACAGGTTGAGTAATACCCAACCATGTTGAGAGACGCCCCAAGAAGAGGGATGCCTGCTCATCGGATATGTTTATGGCACGGCCAAACATAACGGCCACACGGCCAAGTTCGGCTAATTGATTAGCTGATAGTTCAGTTGCAAACCCCATCTTAGCGAACGCTGTAGTAGCTTTCGCAAGCTCAACAGCTGTAGTTGGAAGCGGACCAGACACGCGAAGAATAGCCTCAGACAATTGACCCATGTACTCGGCGCTCTTCCCACTAGCAATGCCAATGCGAGTAATTTCTTCTTCGAAGTCAGCTGCCTTAGTGATTATATCACCAGTAAACCCACGAAGAGCTGACGCTGCTCTCGTAACACCTTGGCTAACCATACCAGCAAATAAACCAGCTGACATACCAGCCTTCAGAGCAACTTTACCCCCGGCGTTTAGTTGAGCCTGAAGTCCTGTAAGCCCTTGAGCAATAGGACCACCGCCAAGTATAGAAAACTTCTTTGCTCTAGCAATAATACTATCGAGCGCAGCAGACAACTCATTTTTAGCGGTAAAACGAATACCAATACCTACGAATTGCTGAGCTAAAGCCATCGGCTACCTCCTAGAAGTATTTGATCTTGCGGCATCAATATCATCCTTCTGCTTGTTCCAATAATTCGTACATCGTTCAAGCAGCTCTAGGCGGTCGGTATCCTCCAGCTTGAGGAGATCCTCCCAACTATTCCCCTTCATCGTCATCCCAATGTAAAACAACTGATCATAGAGTACGTCTATCGGCAGCTCTCCGATAGCTCCAGTGATCAGACTTGGGTCTTGAATAAAAAATCTGAGTCATTCAAGTCCAAGATCATTGGACGGTCACAGCTCGTGCAGGGAATACGAGCGGCCCAATCTGGTCCCGGCTGTGCATCAGCAAAAGCTCTCTCAAACCACTCAATCTCAGGAACAGTCATCGAGTCAACAAAGGCCTGAGTATATGGGCCTTGCACGACCTGTCCATCACGTGACCACTTGCGCATTACCTTACTATATAAAAGGTAGTTTGCTCCGAGTGGATCGTTCTTCATCAAATTCAACATAGCCGATTGATCTACAGCATTTGGAAAACGGCATATAGCTTCTACTTTTATATCGGCATTCTTCACTTTGAACACTGGAAGCGTATTCTCTAGTTCATAATGCTTTCCCTGCTCAAGACGACGAATCGGAACATTACCCATATCCACCTGAAACTCAATCTTCTCTTCACACTTAGGACACTGGGTAGACGCATTGATTATGTTGCCAAGCGAAAGACGACGAATCTCAAACAACATATAGTCTCTATCACCGAGAACTAAATTATTGATGTCCCGCTCATTAACTGGAGAGCCGCCTATAGAATCACAGCAATCCATCAGAATACTAGTCAAACTCTTAGACGCGTTACGCGCAGTATCTCTATTTAGCATCTTGCGACGAGTTCCTGCGGTCATTGGCCTAAGAACAACTGACTTGATAACATCTGAGGCAGTAGTAACACCCAGAGGAAGCTGAAATTCCTCACCCATCTCACAACTCCTTTCGCCACTGGCGATCCATTTACCAAACGGCACAGCCGTTCAGCTACGTAAGATCCAAATTAAAGGCTCCAGTAATAACATCGAAATCATCGTACTGAAGTGTAAGTTCAGAAATCAACACCTCACTACTTGAAGAGTCCAGATCACCAAACTTTAGCTTGAATGGCCATGCATTCCTAAGGATAACCTGTACCTTCTGACTCGAAGAAAACCCAGCTAGATTTATCTTTGCCCCCGACTCTAGGGCATGTCGGTGCTCAAATGGAATTGATATCCTAACATCGTCAACAGGTAGAAAATCGTTGGATACTGAATCACCTCCGACGAACTCACCAAGAGCCGACTGAGAACATCGTTCGTACCATCCAAGAAGAATTGAGTATTCAGCAATACCTGTTACAGCCTTGCTAAGCGTACATGGTGAAGCCGTTTTGCCAACGGGCACCCTAAGAGATCGTGGAGACGTTCCCTCGACATATTCCCTCATAGTTAGTTCTGATTCGATACCGGATACACGAGAAAAGCCGATGTTGACTCCACCAGCGCCGACATTAACACTAGCTCCTGCCGATTGAGCGTACTCGACAACAACAGGAGAGAACTCAACCACGAATAGGAGACGGGTCGCAAATGTCTGCGCCACCATCTCATCCGGAAGTCGTGACTGCTGCCTCGACTGCATACGACGCAGTCTGAGACGATCAACTGGTGTAAGAGCCATACCGGCACCGCCGATGTACTAGGCCCCTAAAACGGCCCCAAACAAAGTTGCCATCTCACTAAGCGGCAATGCTCCAAGATTGAGACCCTCATGGGCCAACACAAACCTTACAACGAGAACCTCACTAGTGGAGGCATCAAGATCACCATACTCTATCCTCATAGGCCATGCGTCATTGAGAGTAAGCTCATAAGCAACAGCACCAGCACGATTCATAATGCCGATATTAACGGTCTGCTTATAAAGGCCTAAGCCGACACCGTCGGCTGTGTTTCCTAAGAACGTTGAAGTACCCTCACGCCAAACAAGTAGAGTACGAAGATCAAGATCAGTCACTAAGCCACGCTCAAACGTAACCTCTGGCTGCTTAATCAATCCTGGCTGCTTTCGCATGACGAGCGAATCGTTGCCTTCTCGATACTCAACCATATCTGATTCCTGGCTGATCCCTGAAACCTTCGAGAAGCCCATATTCTGTATCCCAAGATCAGGAATACTGACCTTGAACTTCATCGTACGAAATGGATCAGTCCTGCTAGCCGCATCAAAAACCATTTGAATCCTCCTTCCGAGCTAGGCTACTAGCCTGTAGTCTCGGTAGCTGTTACCGTATCGATAAGCGACAGAGTGATCACGATGAACTCCGCCGGTCGAGGTGGGTTGATTCCTACGGCAACATTAACCCTACCAGCATTTACAACCGATGGAGGATTATTCTCAGAGTCTACCTTAACGAAGTAGGCCTGAGACTTATCAGTTCGAGGAACAATTAAACCATCACGCCACGCGTTAGTGAGGAAAGTATTACATGTGGAACGAATCTGTCCCCACAAATCCTCATCGATTGCGGCCTGAAGATAAGGACGAAGTGCCGAACGTAATGAAACCTTCACGAAGTTTATGACGCGACGAACGTTGATATAATGCTTACCATCCTGAGCCGACTGAAGCGTCCTCGACCCCATGACCCTGATTCCCTGACCAGGATAGGCTCGAATGACATTGATGCCAATCGGATTAAGAATATCATGCTCACCATCAGTAGTATCGTGGGTAAGACCTACGACATTCGATAGAGCAACATTCGCAGGAGGGGTCTGAGGGCCAGATACAGCCGAAACGTTTGACCAAATTCCTGCCATGTTCCCTGAGGGAGGGATATTAACAAATAGCCCACTGTTGATCGGATCGACCTTCTTCAGCCATGGGTAGTAAAGAGCACCATAACTCGAATCCTTATTCAGATCGTTGAGTCTCCAATCACGAATCTCCTGAGCCTCATCCTTGGCAACTGGAGGATCTACTATTCCAACACAGTCGCCACGATTCTCACAGTAATCGACCAAAGCACCCTGAGTCGTAGAAGTAGCGACTCCAGGGACCGCTATGAAATTGATATCTGTGCGAATATCAAAGGCATAGAGACCAGTCGGTGAAGCACCAGAGGCTCCAATATACTCGGCATCGTTGGCGGCCACTCCATCCGCACCTCCGGTAAGAGCTTCTTCGGTCACCGGGTATGGTGCTCGCTTGTACTCAGTTGGGTTAGTTGGAGCAGCATTGACAGTAACATCTACCAACGAAGACTCACTATCATCCCCAGACAAACGAGTATCCACGAAATCCTGAGCATTGTTCTCTGACATCGAGAGGAACTCGAATCGCTCAGAGAATACTCCTGAGTCATAGATATCAAGCCTGAACTCTTGAGAAGCCACTACTGATGAGGTCGCCGCAATGGTAGTGCCCAGCGACAGAGCAGCAAACTGAAGCTCAGTGCCGTTTACACCAGTAAGCTCTACCTCCATAAGAGTCGTACCATCGCCTATTGTAATGTACTGACCGACACGTGCGTTCGACGCACTAAGAACCTGTGCCGTGCTGACCGAGCCAGCAACCAGATTCGCTGATAGTTTAGTGTTCATTCTGTGCTGCGATGATGTCGATACCGTAGCGCCATTGGCAATCGTACCAGTGATCGTGATGGACGTAGCAAATGTAACAGTACCAGCTGATAGGTTAACGCTATTTACGACCGCAACTGCATCAGTCGTACCATCACTGATCCAAATAACATCGCCCTTTGAGAAGCTACCCGGGCTGACAACGATTATCGAAGCAACGGCTCCCGTTATCCCACCAGGAACATTAAGAGTGGTAGAAGCTACGGTCGTGTAAGCCTTTAGAAGGTTATACGAGGACCCAACATACTTCGCCTCAACCGTAACTGAATTCTCCTGACCAGATGCAGCACCAGTGTGCGCATTGGTATCGAATAGGAAAACTCCATTTCCGGTCCCACCCGTAATCTCGATAGATCCCGCTATACCAGTAGTAACCGATGTGATGGTCATGAGACCTGACCCCGACACAGCAACGCCTCCACCACTAGTAAATGCTGCAGTGACGATAGTGTCGAACTCAGTAGCACTTACCGCGTCGATGTTTGCTACGTTGCCCGCGCCAGCCGCACTTGTACCATCAGTAATGCCAATTTTAGTATTAACCGCTGCTGGAGCGCTCAAAACTTCGACCAGAGAATCCGTACCACGCGTATCCGACGTAATATCAGTATGCGCCCCATTGGCCACGGCGTACCCACCAAGAAGCTGGGCATTGATA
>Ga0307380_10012941_pt1 | contig 10336 bp, 9 predicted proteins | sample UN3MG_FD_202239 | JGI IMG/M metagenome (GOLD analysis project Ga0307380, IMG submission 202239) | Soil microbial communities from Risofladan, Vaasa, Finland - UN-3 | ecosystem: Environmental > Terrestrial > Soil > Coastal area > Acid sulfate soil | place: Finland: Risofladan, Vaasa | collected... | reverse complement strand
AGATGGCGGCCGAACTGGGCGCATTCTCCGGCTACCACGCGAATGCCGATGACATGTTGCGGGTCATCCGCAATCACCGCCGCGCTGCCCATGGCGAGACCATGGGCTACGAGAAGCTTCGCACTCTCCCTCAGCCGCTCGATGCGGCCAACTGCCCGGACGCGTTCTTAGTCGAGCGCGCCCGGGCCTCGTGGGACCGTGCGCTGGAGCTTGGGCAGAAGCACGGCTACCGCAACGCCCAGTCGACCGTCATTGCGCCGACCGGCACCATCGGGCTGGTGATGGACTGCGACACGACCGGGATCGAGCCCGACTTCGCGTTGGTGAAGTTCAAGAAGCTGGCCGGTGGCGGTTACTTCAAGATCATCAACCGCGGGGTGCCGAGGGCGCTGTCACGGCTGGGTTATTCCGACGACGCGGTTCGTGGCATCATCGACTATGCGGTCGGGCACGGCACGCTGTCGGGTGCGCCGGGAATTGAAATCGACCGGCTGATCGGCTTGGGCTTTGGCCCGGCCGAGCTCGAGAAGGTCGAGGCCGCACTCGGCACCGCCTTCGACATCCGGTTCGTCTTCAACCAGTGGACGCTGGGGGCCGATTTCTGCACCGGCGTGCTCGGCATCCCGGAGGCCAAGCTGGCCGATCCGGGCTTCGACCTGCTGCGCGAGCTTGGCTTCAACAGCCGCGAGATCGAGGTCACCAACACCTATGTCTGCGGAACCATGACGCTGGAAGGCGCGCCGGGCCTATTGGGCGAGCATCTGTCGGTATTCGACTGTGCCAATCCCTGCGGCCGGATCGGCAAGCGCTACCTCTCGGTCGACAGCCACATCCATATGATGGCGGCGGCGCAGAGCTTCATCTCTGGCGCTATCTCGAAGACCATCAACATGCCGAATGACGCCACCATCGAGGACTGCAAGGAAGCCTACCTGCTGTCCTGGCGTCTCGGCGTAAAGGCCAACGCGCTGTACCGCGATGGCTCGAAACTCAGCCAACCGCTGTCGTCGTCACTGATCGACGAGGAGGACGAGGACGATCTGATCGAGGCCGCGCCGGCCGAGCGTGCCGCTATCCTGGCCGAGAAGATGGTCGAGAAGGTGATCATCAAGGAGGTCCGCTCAAGGCGCGAGAAACTGGCCGACCGACGGCGGGGCTATACCCAGAAATCGGTCGTCGGCGGACACAAGGTCTATCTGCGCACCGGCGAGTACGAAGACGGCAGCCTTGGCGAGATCTTCATCGACATGCACAAGGAAGGCTCGGCCTTCCGGGCGATGATGGACAGCTTTGCCATCGCCGTCTCGATGGGCCTGCAATACGGTGTGCCACTGGAGCAGTTCGTCGAGGCATTCACCTTCACCCGGTTCGAACCGGCCGGCATCGTGCAGGGCAACGACTCGATCAAGAACGCCACCTCGATCCTCGACTACATCTTCCGCGAACTGGCGATCTCATACCTTGACCGCACCGATCTCTCGCATGTCGAGCCGGTGGGCACCCATTTCGACGATATCGGCGGCGGCATCGACGAGGGGCGCCCGAATGTCCAGCCCGCCCGGCAGGAAGTGGCCGATCCGGCGATTGCGATGATCAAGCAGTTCTCGTCGACCGGCTATCTGCGCAAACGCCTGCCGAACGAGCTGTTGGTTCTGACCGGCGGCATGTCGGGACGCAGCGCGGCGGCGGCCACGATTGCGGCCACGATGGCGGTCGAGTCGGTCGGGGTCTCGATGGCAACGGCGACCGCGGTCGGCTCGGTCGCCACCGCAGTGATGGGCCGAGTCGCCGAGGCGAAGATGAAGGGCTACCAGGGCGATTCCTGCGGCGACTGCGGAAACTTCACCCTGGTCCGCAACGGAACCTGCATGAAATGCGACACCTGCGGGGCGACCTCGGGATGTAGCTAGCACAGATTTATTTCGGTTGGCGGCGCCGTGAGTTTCGCCACCTGGACCAGAAATCGCGCACCCCTGAATCGGGACGCGCAAACGGAATAACAGGCCGCAGGCAAAACACTACCGGGCAGAAAAAAAACACTAGGTCTGAATATCAAACTGGGGGGCTCAATGCCCTCCATTTTTTTGTCTGAGGGTGCGCAATTTGATGTGTTCTCCCGTAGGGTGGGGTTTCACCCCACCACGAATTCGATCCGAGCAATGATGGCGGGGTGAACCCCGCCCTACAGCACCCTACCGTATCCCCAACCCCAGCCGCATCGCCAACCGGCGGAGCGGCGCGATTTCGTGGATCGCCTTCAGCCCGGCCCGGCGCAGGTCGCGCAGCGGTTGCCCGCTGGCTTGCGCGGCGCGGTTCAGAAGGTCGATCCCGGCGACGCGGGCCGCCATTTCCGGATAGCGTTGCCGCTGGTAGGCCGCCAACAGGTCGGGCCCGCCGATATCCCGGCCGGCGGCGTGGGCCTCCCCGGTCAGCTCGGCGATGGTCTCGATATCGGCCAGGCTCATGTTCAGGCCCTGGGCACCGATCGGCGGGATCACATGGGCCGCCTCGGCGATCAGCGCCAGCCGCTCGCTGGTCAGCCGGGCGGCAAGCTGGCCGATGATCGGCCACAGGGCGCGTGGGCCGGTCACCTCCAGTGGGCCGAACAGTTGCATGGTCTCGGTGGTCACCTCGGCGCCGAGCGCGGTGTCGTCGAGGGCGTTCAGCTGGGTGACGCGCGGCCCCGGCGCCATCCAGACCACCGACGAGCAGGGGCGGCCGTCGCGGTCCGGCATCGGCACCAAGGTCAGCGGCCCGCCGGTCCGGTGAATTTCGGTCGAGATGCCGCTATGCGGTCGCGCATGGGTCACCGCGAAGACCAATGCTTTCTGGCCGTAATGCCAGCGCCGAACCTCGATTCCAGCGCCAGTGCGCAGGCTGGAATCGCGTCCGTCCGCCGCAAGCACCAGCCGCGCCCGGATCTGGTCACCGCCAGACAGTCGGGCCAATGCCTCGGCGCTGCGGGGCAGCAGCCCGGCGACTGTCTGGCCATTGACCAGCCGGGCGCCGGGCAGTCGCGCCAACCGGGACAGCAGTGCATCGCGGATGGCAATGTTGGCGACGTTCCAGCCGAAGGGCCGGTCCATCATCTCGCGGGCCTCGAAATTCGCGGTCTCGCGGACCTCGCGGGCCTGACCGCCGGCATCGACCAATCGCATGGTCCACATCGGAGCCGCTCCAGGCGCCATCCCCGCCCAGGCCCCGGCGTGCTCGAGCGTTGCAATGGCGGGTTCCAGAAACGCCGTCGTTCGGTAATCCGTTCCCGCTGATTTGGCCGGAGCAGGATCAACGCAGATCACATCGTGCCCCGCTGCGGCCAGCCGTGCGGTGGCGGCAAGACCGGCAATGCCGCCCCCGGCGACCAGGATGTCGGTGTCGATGATCTTCATGCCGGTCAGCTTAGGCTCCTGAGACACCCGGCTCAATCCCGATGGGACCGGAAAAACTGTCGCAGCAGGGCGGCGCATTCCGCCTCGGCGATCGCGCCGTAGACCTCGGGCACATGATGGCAAGTTGGGTGCGCGAATACCCTCGGCCCATGATCGACGCCGCCGGTTTTCAGGTCCGGCGCGCCGTAGTAAAGTCGCCGGATGCGGGCCAGCGAGATTGCGCCGGCGCACATCGGGCAGGGCTCCAACGTCACGTAGAGATCGCAGCCGGTCAGGCGCTCGGACCCGAGCAACCGCGCGGCGGCGCGCAGGACCAGCATCTCGGCATGGGCCGATGGGTCCGAGAATTCGCGCACCCGGTTTCCGCCGGCCGCAAGCACCGCTCCATTCGGACCGACGAGCACCGCGCCGACCGGGGTCTCGCCGCGCCCGGCGGCAGCCTTGGCCTCGGCCAGGGCGTGGTTCATATGGCTGGTGAAATTCGGCATTGGCCAAGTATCCCCCCCGGCGCCAAAGCTGCAAGCCCCCTTCCGCTGCGCCGCGCGGCAGGATAGAGGGAGGCCATGACCGAGAACAAGATAGAGGGCGAGCGTATCGCCAAGCGGATGGCCCGCGCCGGAGTCGCCTCGCGCCGTGAGGCCGAGCGGATGATCGAGGCCGGGCGAGTGCGGGTCAATGGCCGGTTGCTGACCAGCGCGGCGCTGAATGTTACCCAGCGCGATATGATCCTGGTCGACGGCAAACCGCTGGCCGAGGCCGAGCCGGCGCGGTTGTGGCGCTACAACAAACCCTCCGGGCTGGTGACGACAGCGCGCGACGAGCAGGGCCGGGCGACGGTGTTTGAGCGTTTGCCACCGGAACTGCCGCGCGTGATGCCGGTCGGGCGACTCGACCTGACCTCCGAGGGATTGTTGCTGCTGACCAATGACGGCGAGTTGAAACGTAAACTCGAGCTGCCCTCGACCGGCTGGCTGCGCAAATACCGGGTACGGGTACACGGCATCCCGACCGATGCAATGATCGCACCGCTGATCCGGGGCCTGACCATCGATGGTGAGCGGTTCCAGCCGATGACCGTGACCATCGACCGCCAGAAGGGCGCCAATGCCTGGCTGACGATCGGACTGCGCGAAGGCCGCAATCGCGAGATCCGGCGCGCGGTGGAAGCGGTCGGGCTGGAAGTAAACCGGTTGATTCGAATCAGTTACGGACCGTTCCAGCTCGGCGATCTGGCGACCGGGGCAGTCGAGGAAGTCCGCGCAAAAGTGCTTGCCGACCAACTTGGCGGTCAAAGCTCGCCGCCAACTCAGGCTCCGAGCCGCGAAAGTGTTGCACCGAGGCGTCGCAAATAAAAAAATTTATTTAATTCCGCCTTATATTTACCGTGAAAGGTTGAGATTGTTATTCTATTGGTAACGGACTATTCTGCGATGCAGAAGGTTCGGGCTTGGGAACGGAGCTCCGCGAGGGGTTCGACTCAAGACTTCGGTGGGGGCAAGCGCCGAGATCCGGCGCTTTGAGCAGGGGAGGTAGCAGATGCGTAGGATTGCAGTTGCCAGCGCAATTGTGGCGGGGCTTTTACTCTCTGGTTGCACCAGTCAGAATACCAGCTTGGACGATGGCTGGAAATTGATCAAGGCGCAGGACTACGCTGCGGCGCGGTCACACTATCAAAGCATGCTAGCCGATGATCCGAACAATCCCTATGCGAACCTGAATCTCGGGGTTGCGAACGAGGAACTCGGTGACAAGGCAACGGCAGCCAAGCACTATCAAGCGGCGATCACGAACGGTAAGGACGCCAAGATCTGGCAAGTCGCGGAAGATGGCAACGTCGCGGGTCGCTCGACTACCGTCCTGAAGGTCGCCGAAGAAAATCTGGCAGGCCTGGGTGGCTGACGGCAAAATCGGGGGACGGGTAGCGATCTCCCATGTCGAATGGATTGTTGAGGAGGCAGAATGATGAAATCCCTAAGTATCCTTGCCGCGGCGTCGCTCGCTTTGGCTCCCGCGCTCGCCAGCGCCGGTGCCATTGGCAACAATAGTGTCGGCGCCAGCAGTGATAGCACGACCAACAACCGTCCGATTTCGGGTCCGGTGGCCGGTCACCATCTGAAAAATGAGGAAATCCCGGTTGGCGCCATAATCGTCGGGACCCTCGTTATTCTCGGCGGCGTGGTGATTGGTGTTCTGGCGGCGGGTGGCGGCAGCGACTCCAACAATGGCACGAACGACGCCCCGGCCGAGTAAGCGGCTGATCCGTTTGACTTGATTGCCCTGAGGCGAGGGGACTTGCCTCAGGGCTTTTTGCTATTCTGGCGTCGTTGCGGGGCTATCTCGACAGAAGCATTGTATTGCCCTCGACGCTGAGGCTGCGGAATCGGTCGAGGTAGGTCATGCCGAGGAGCGAGTCGTCCATCTGGCCGCCATTGACGACCGCGCGCACGTCCGTATCGACAAATCCTCCAAGTTCAACCCGATCCAGCACGACGCCTGCCCCAAATACGCGGCCGTTGGCTGTGTTGCTCGGCAGGACGAAACTGAGATTGTCCACCGCAAATCCGTTGCGGTCCGCGTCCGCCTGGCTAAGGACCAGATTTGTAGCGCCGGTATCCACCATGAAGCGGATCTCGGTGCCGTTGACCCGGAGCCGCGCATAGAAATGTCCGTCATCGGCACGGCGCAGCGAGATCGTGCGGTTGTCGATCGATCGGGCCGAATCCGGGTAGAGCTGCGAGATCAGCTGGTCCTTGAAGCCATAGGCGAGTGTCGCTCCCGCAAAGATCAGCACCCAGATCGCCGCGTGCTGCAACGCGGCGCCCAAACGGTGGCGGTAATTGTAGAAAACTCCGCTGGCGATCACCATCCCGAGGATCGCAAGGTAGAAGAAACGGGCCTGGGCATCGGGGTCGGCTGGTAACATTGAAAGTCCAATGATTTGATGCGAATTTTCCGGTTCAGGATGGCCCCGCGCGCGCCGCTCGGCAAGGTCTACGTGCTCAACCCGGGGTCAGGGCGCCATAGTCAGCCAGCCCGTCCAGCACAAACTGCACTGAAAGCGCGGCCAGCAGCATACCGAACAGCCGGGTAACCACCAGAACTCCGGTGCGCCCAAGCGCGCGTTCGATCAGCCCACCGAGCAGGAAACTTACCAGCGCCAGCAGGAGCAACGCATAGAGCACTCCGAACATCATCGCCTGGCCCCAGAGATCGCCCTGTTGCTCGCCGACCAGCAGGATCATCGTGGCAATCGCGGCGGGCCCGGCCAGCAGCGGTGTCCCCAACGGAAACACCGAGGGATCGGAAGCAGGTGCATGTTCCTCGTGCGCTGTCTTTTCCTCGCGCCGCTGGGTGCGTTTTTCGAAAACCATCTCGACCGCGATCAGGAACAGGAGCAAACCGCCCGAGATGCGAAACGCCGGCATCGAGATGCCGATGAACTTTAGCGCGGAATCACCGGCCAAACCGAAGACCGTGAGGATCGCGGCGCCGACAAAGGTGCCGGTCAACGCAATACGCCGCCGTTCGGCCGGGGACGCGCCCCGAGTAAGTGCGACGAACATCGGACCGAGCCCGATCGGGTCGATCACCACGAACAGCATGACAAAGGCGGTGATGGCTTCGTTCAACATAAGATCTGTCTCGCGCGCGGCGGGGCGGGGGTCAAGCGTTCCGCGCCGTCTCCAGCGCTTCGTCGGCGGCCAGCCACAGGGACTCGGCCCGCTCCTGTGCCGCCAGGATCTCGCCGCGTTTGATTTGCAGGGCGTCGACTCGGCTGGTTGGGCCGTCGTAAAGCGTCGGGTCGGCCAATTGTGCCTCGATCTGTCTCAGCATGCTGGCGATCTTTGCGACCCGGGTCTCGCAGTTCTTGACCTCGACCCGAAGCGGCGCCAGCGCCTTGCGCTCCTTGGCTGCGTCCCGGCGCTGCGATTTGCGCTGGCTGGCGTTGCCGACCGGACCACTGGTCTCGGCCTCGGGTTTGGCCAGCAACAGGCGGCGATAGGCGTCGAGGTCGTCATCATAGGGCGTGACCCGGCCATCGCGCACCAGCCACAGCCGGTCGGCGACCAGCTCGATCAGATGGGCGTCATGGGTGATCAGGATCACCGCGCCACGATAGTCGTTCAACGCCATCACCAACGCCTCGCGGCTCTCGATATCCAAATGGTTGGTCGGCTCGTCCAGGATCAGCAGATGCGGCGCGTCGAGGGCCGCAAGCGTCAGCAGCAGCCGCGCCTTCTGACCACCGGAAAGGTGCTCGACCTTGGTCAGAGCAATATCCGCACCGGTCCCGCCATTGGCCAGCATGGCGCGCAGCTTTTGCGGCGTCATCTCCGGACGCCGGTGCCGGAGATGGTCGAGCGGCGTCTCGCTCGGCACCAACTCGTCGGTCTGGTGTTGGGCGAAATAACCGATCCGCAGTTTTGTCGAGGCTTTGCGCCCCCCTGTCATCGGCGCCAGGCGGCCCGAGATAAGTTTGGCCAGCGTCGACTTGCCCTCGCCATTGGCGCCAAGCAGCGCGATCCGGTCGTCCTGATCGATCCGCAGCGACAGGTTCGACAGCACCGGCCGGCCGTTGTAGCCGACATCGACGCTCTCGATCATCATCAGGGGCGGCGCCAGTTCCTCCGGGTCGGGCAACACAATGGGCGGCACGCTGTTCTCGATCGAGGCGGCAATCGGCTGCAACTTCTCCAGCATTTTCAGCCGCGACTGGGCCTGGCGGGCCTTCGATGCCGAGTAGCGGAAGCGATCGACGAAGGCCTGCATGTGGGCGCGGCTGGCCTCCTGCTTCTTCGCCATCGCCGACATGAGGGCGAGCTTCTCGCGGCGCACCCGGTCGAAATTGTCGTAGTTGCCAGAATAAAGCGTCAGGCGTTTCTCGTGCAGATGCAGAATGCCGCCTACGGCCCGGTTCAGCAGCCCCCGGTCATGGCTGATGATCAGCATGGTATGGGGATAGCGGGCGAGAAACCCTTCCAGCCAGATCGCCCCTTCGAGGTCGAGATAGTTGGTCGGCTCGTCAAGCAGCAGCAGGTCAGGGGCCGAGAACAGCACCGCCGCCAGCGCCACCCGCATGCGCCAGCCGCCGGAAAACTCGTGGCTGGCCCTCGCCTGGGCCGCATGGTCGAAGCCCAGACCAGACAGGATCGAGGCCGCGCGGGCTTCCGCCGAATGGGCATGGATATCGATCAGCCGTGTTTGAATCTCGGCAATCCGGTTGGGGTCGGTCGCGGTGTCGGCCTCGGCCATCAGGGCGGCGCGCTCGGTGTCGGCGGCCAGCACGGTTTCCAGCAGCGAGCGGTTGTCGGCGGGGGCTTCCTGCGCGACGCCGCCGATGCGCGCACGCGAGGGCAGCGATATCTCGCCGCCATCCAGCGCCAACTCACCACGGATCAATTTAAACAGCGTGGTTTTGCCACTCCCATTGCGTCCGACAAGGCCGATCCGCGCGCCGGTCGGAATCTGCGCCGAGGCGCGCTGGAACAGGGGGCGGCCGCCAATCAGGAAGGTGAGTTCGCTCAGTTTCAACATGGGGTGGCGCGTAGCAGAGGGCGCGGCGTGCGTCTAGGCCCGCTTGGCTACGTTGGGCGTCGCGCCAGGATCACCATGCAATCATAGGCCATTACAAGCTCGTCGTTCTGGTTCAGCACCGTGTGCAGGAAACCGGTTCGGCCGCGTTCGGGTCGCGATTCCGCGGGGGTCGAGCTGGTCACCTCGACCTTCACCCGCAGCGTGTCGCCCGGCCGCACCGGTCTGATCTAGCGCAAGCTGTCCATGCCGGGCGAGCCCATCGACGCCTCGTTCCAGATATTGGCGTCGAGGATCAGGTTGAAGGCGGTCAACAGCGTGTGAAACCCGCTGGTGATCAGTCCACCATTGGGCGATGCCTTTGCCGCCTCCGGGTCGGTACGGAAGGACTGTCGGTCCCATTGATGGGCAAAGCCGAGGATGTCGTCCTCGCTCAGCGTCCGGCTGGCGGTCTCGAAGGTATAGCCCTTGGGCAGATCGTCGAATCACATCGGTTAGGTTGCCATTTTCTGGCATTAAAACAGGACCATCGGCCCACTACGGCACTGCGTCCTAGTGCCGCTTGCAGGCGCGGGCGCCGGTTCGGAATGCGCTTTCATCCGCTTCCCTGCCATGGTATCTCGCGCCCGGAATTACAGCAGGGTGCGCCGCTAGACGCGCCCCTGAGCAGAGAAAAGGAACCGATCCATGGCCGTAACCCGCACTTTCTCGATCATCAAGCCCGATGCGACCAATCGCAACCTGACCGGTAAGATCAATGCCAAATTCGAGGAGGCAGGTCTACGCATTGTTGCACAAAAGCGGGTCCACCTGACCAAGGCGCAGGCTGGCAAATTCTACGAGGTGCATGCCGAGCGCCCGTTCTACGACGAATTGACCAGTTTTATGTCGTCAGCTCCGGTTGTCGTGCAGGTGCTGGAAGGCGAAGATGCCGTTGCCACCAACCGCCGGGTGATGGGTGCCACCAACCCGGCCAACGCCGACGCCGGCACCATCCGCAAGGAGTTCGCCCTGTCGATGGGCGAGAACTCGGTCCACGGGTCGGACTCGGAGGAAAACGCCGCCATCGAGATCGCCTATTTCTTCGCCGGCACCGAGATCGTCGGCTAATTCAAACCAGACGGAGTCTGCGCTAGAGCATTTTCGAAGTGGATGGAATCGTCCGTTGACTCGGAAAATGCGACCAGCCAATGTCTTAGAGCGCGTGACCTGATGCAATCAGGTTGCAAAGCGCTGTGGTCGCGCAGACATGACATCACTTCGCGCCGCCTCCCGCTGGAGGCGGCGTTTGTGTTTTAAAATGCTTTGCGGTCAGTCTAATTCACGTGTTCTTAACCATGAATCGAGTGTGAATCGATTGTTGTTTATTTTCAATATGTTAGATATGTGCGCAAGGTTGCACACTCACATATCGA
>Ga0307380_10012938_pt1 | contig 10336 bp, 13 predicted proteins | sample UN3MG_FD_202239 | JGI IMG/M metagenome (GOLD analysis project Ga0307380, IMG submission 202239) | Soil microbial communities from Risofladan, Vaasa, Finland - UN-3 | ecosystem: Environmental > Terrestrial > Soil > Coastal area > Acid sulfate soil | place: Finland: Risofladan, Vaasa | collected... | reverse complement strand
AAGCCTATTGACAGAATGAGTACCAAACATCGGCAAATCGTTTTCATATTCCCTTCTCCTTTTAACTCTTTTTTGAATTTTGGTGGGTCTATTTTAAAATAATGTCTGACCAACTTCAATTATTTTTCGCCCCTCTATTTATTTTTCTCCTTTTCTCAATTCAGATGCACGGGCATTTGCCTTTACTAAAAGCTCCCTATAATGAGTAAAATCTCCGTCTTCTAATTTATCTCTGTAAGCACTATATTCATCTAGAGTAACTCCCAATTGATTACACATCTTTTCTATATCTTCCCTCATTTTAAGGAAATTCTTAGGATCATTGGCTCTCTTTGGATCATCCGATCCATATTTATACCCAATATTTTTATTCCAAGATGTCAACTGGCGAAAATCGTGCAAAATGGCTGGTCTAAGCGTAAATATAGTGGGTGAATTTGGGCTATCTATATTGCAATCTATAGGTTGGCACAGCCAAGCTGCAATTGTGCAATTATAATTCAAATTCAGGAAATCACGATTTAAAGACAAAAAAGCTTATTCTGAAATTCCGGATTCTCAAGAAGCGATTCTTTAAGCTCAAAACACCTGCCGTCTTTGTAAGAAATTTTATAATAACCTTCCCACATTGAATCGACTGCTATTATATGTTTAACCTTATTCCGGATATCCTTTTCAAAATCAATATATTTAGTTAAAAATATTCGGATCCGTTTTGCCGCTTTTTTATTGTCCATGTAAACTCCGCCATATGGAAGTCTGAAAAATAATTTCCTCCATTTGTCCACTAACGAATAATAAAAAGCATAGCTATTTACCCCATGGCCCCAAAAACCCAAAACATAATAACCTTCAGGGCCTGATTCAATAAAATTATTGATATAACCTTGAACAAGATATGAATTCTGAACTGCCACTAATGAACCAAACAAAAGGCACTCTCCCGGCTTCTCATACAATGGCACTAATTTTTTACCTCGCAACATGCTCTGAGGAATTGGAAATCCAAGACACTCTTGAAATACAGCCTTTAACTTATCCATTGAATTAAATACAAAAAAGTCTTCATTTATTTATTCGCATTTTGAATATCTGAATTTAGAAACTTTTGAATAAAATCAACAAGTTCAGTTCTTTTCTTTCCATTAACTCCAAATTCTGAAATATGCCCATAAAAATGTTTGTAATTATTGATTTTACTCTCTTTAACAGGAATGATATTACTCATTAATCAAGTATTATTTCCCTAAAAATCAATAGACTTCCTACAATAATACTTTTGAAATTTTATCTCTTAAAATATTTTTCCTCTCATCAAAAAATGCCTCAAAATCATTAAATTCAAGGTTAATATCTTTTGGAATGTAATTATCTCTTTTAAATTTCTTTATATCTACAACATTTGGTTCCCCAGTACCGTCTTTTCCGTTCAACCAATCTTTAAAGGGCGTTTTATTTTTACTCTCATTTTCTTTTCCTTCTAATAATTGTAAATTAGGGAGCTGGTCCTTGATTTCTTTCCACTTTACCCATTCATCTTCAGAGATACCATACTTTCTTAATTTAACATCTGTAAATAAACTTGCTGGATGAATATGGTCTTGGTGGAACTTTATACTGTTAAATTTTAAATTTGGATATAATAATGATAACACCATAAAGGTATAATCTCCTTTCTTGTATTCCAATATCTCCTCAATATCCTCTTCCGATACCTTAAGAGATTTTACCCCTGAGAAGTACACATTGTATAATTTTCCAAATTCAAATTTTTTATCTCCTAAAATATACTCATTGCCTTTCTCTTTCCTTAAATTTTCTCTTATATTAGATAAAGCTTGGTCACCTTGTCCACCATAGATCCTTTTTAATAATGAATGTATCAAATATCTTCGTAGTTCTATTCTAGATTTATGATTGTCTTTACCACCTTTTATAAAATAATATGCAATTGGAATTATTGCCATTTGAGATGGTAATTTTTCCCCACTAAAACCATATTCAATCAGCAAATCGATAGTTTTGCTTATCGCAGATTTTATGTTTTCCCATTGACATTTTATTTTTTCAATATTTTCTTTTTTAAAACTTTTAACTTTAAAAAGTATAGGACAATCAGTTAATACTAAGCATGAACGCATAATAAAATCATTGTTAAACCAAAATCCATCACCTTTTGGATTTATATATTTAAGGAATGATTCTATTTCCTGTCTTGCCGCTTCCCAATTTGCAACTATAGTTGAAAAAAGCAAATCTGATTTTGATAAAATTGTGCCGCCACTATTTACTCTTACAAACATATCTAGAATGTTATCTAAATCTTGCTCTTCTATTTTGTAATAACTTATAAGTTTCTCTATTACTAAACGCTGGTGCATTATTCTTATAACTTTCTTTATTTTTGACCGTCTGTTTATAATTATCTCCCTGACTTCTTCAGTTAAAACATCTTCTATTAAATTATCGTAGTATTCATCAATATCTGGGTCTTTTCCCCATATTAAAACTTTGTTAACTGGAAACCAGAGATGATCTTTATCAATTTTTTTTGCTTCACTATCTGTTAAAAATTTAAACTCAAAAACAATTTCTTCCCCTTTGCCATCTGAACTATCAAAAAGATTTAAATAAAATTTCCTCAGTGGAAAAGCATTATCAGAGTTCCTTTTCGCATAACGTTTCTTATATGCATAAGTTCCCTGTAGTGATATATACATAGAACTTAAACGTTGTTGACCATCTAAAATACCTATTATTTCTTCTTTCAATTCAGGCTTAGGAGCAATTTCATTATAGGCATTATCCTTTTCATGATAATTTTGAAGAAATTTATAAAATGTATATTCGTTCTTCTTATCACCTTTAATAAGCCAGAACAGAAAAGTCCCAATAGGATATCCTCTCATTATCGAATCAAATAGACTCTCTATCTGTTCATGATTCCACACAAATTTTCTTTGAAGGGCGGGAAGATAAACCTCATTTCTTCCAATCATTTGTACTAATTCCCTAATGCTTTTATATTCATAACTCATGTCGACCTCCAAATTTGTAATTACATAAAACTGATTTCTTCCAATTATGGAGATATTAAACTTAAATATTTCCTTATTCCCATCATACAAATAATTACCTTAAGTATTTTAATATAACAATAATACCTGGATAGCTTCAATAGTCCCAATGGGTGAATTAATGTGGTAATTTTTTGATTCATCTATTACTTTGATTAAGCCTTTTCAATCGAAAAATAATTATGCTTATCAATTCTCTAAACTTACCTTATTGTTCAGTAAAATAATCCATATCTATCCTCTTGATTTCATAAGAGGAAATCTGAGAAACCGCTACATTTTGGTCTATCATAAATTGAGTAAGCAAATTCCCATCTATAAGAACAATTTTACTATCAATACGAGAAACATAATCTTCTGCTTCTTTAGTAAAACTCGAAGTCGTTATGAATATTCCTTTTTTTGCTCTCTTCCCTTGAAGAGCACCAGCAAATTTTTGAATCTCCGGACGGCCAACAGGGTTTTCCCATCGCTTAGCTTGAATATAGAGAATATCTAATCCTAAGCGGTCTTCCTTAATTATTCCATCTATACCACCGTCTTCGCTTCTTCCAATAGCCTGTCCAGCATCTTTTCTTGTACCACCATATCCCATCTTGACTAATAGATCTAAAACTAATTTCTCAAAAAAAGCAGGTGAACTGCGTTTTATATTTTGTAATAATTCAGCTGCTAACCCCTCTTTTATACCTTGATATGCAGATTCAATAGTTTCCTCAGGAGTTTGATTTGTTAATATTTCTTTTTCATTAGGTTTTGTAGCTTTCTTTCTTCTTATACTTCTGAATTCAATAAATTCAGGAAATTGCTCCAAGAATTTAATATTTATTTCTTTTGGATTATCTTTTAATACTTTTAGACCACGATCGGTTATTTTAAAGTAAGCTCTTTTTGTCGATTCTACTAATCCTGCTTTTTTCAAATAAGTCCTTGCCCAGCCAACACGATTGTCAAAAACAGCCTGTTGCCCACTTGGAAGCAACTCCTTGTACTCTTCATCAGTTAATCCAAATATCTTGGAAAGATAATCAATTGCATCACGTAGATAATGTTCTTTCTTATCACCAAGAAATTTTAGCAGGGGAAACATTATAGATTGATAATCAGGTATAGCCATAATTCCCTCCTTTCCTCACTTATATATATAAGTTTTCTAAATTAATCAATTCAATAATCAATAAATATATTCACCTCAATATAAAATTATAAATCTGCTAAATCTATTCACAATAAGAAATCCCAGGAATCATATTTTATTAAGCATTGTTTCATACTGCTATCTCTGAAATCACAAAATCAAAATGAACGAAAAACTTTCTTCTGGTGGTAGTGAAGGGCTTCTTCATTGGGACGGCAGATTTCGTGAACCGGCGGGACAAGTGCTTCTCCATCATATTCCTCAAGGTCAAAAAGACGTCTCTCGGCACTTAATACTGATGGACTTACTTTGATATCCTGTGCATCTGTTATTGTAAAAAGCCCTTCGTCAAAGGCCCAGTGATGACGCTTGCAAAGGCTTAAGCCATTGCGGGGATCATCAGGCCCCCTATCCTCTACCGAAATAATATGTGCTGCTTCGGCTTCTATAAGAGGTTCTTTTTGTTTCTGCATCAATATAAATTTAGACTGACAGACAGTACATAAACATCTGTATTCATCAAGAATTATCTTGCGGAAGGCTTTCTCCCTAACATTCCGCATAGTCAAATACTCTTTACGCTTTTCTCTAACTTGAAAAGGCATAATTAACCGGTTGCGGATAGAAAGCTCGGCATAGTCTTCATTGTTTTCCTGCCTAACCAAACGTGAAACAACAAGTGCACTGCAACCCCTTATGAAAAATTTACGGCTTGCCCGATCAAAACTTTCTATGACTGCAGGTCCAAGGATTTTGTACTGTGCATGCTCTGAGGACTCTCTCGCTCTGGCAGTCACAATAACAAGCAATGGCACCTTGTCACTCATGCATGCAAACAATGAACGATTGACTGCAGAATCGAGGCTTCCTTTTTTGGCAGCGTAATTTATTGTCCAACTGCCATCACTCTCTATATCAAAAACATCGTGATAAATCTCACGATCTTGACCTACGGCTGAACGACTCCATATAGAAAAAGCATACTGATCACCTGCTGGTTTATAAATACCTTCTATCAGATTGTGTATTCTGGGTATCCCCGCCTGTGGATAGTGCTCTAAAGTATTACGAATAAAATCAGAAGTAACATTAACTCCAGTGAATCGGGAAAGTTTTAAAATTGCTTGAGCACGTTGTTCTAGATCCATCAATCAACCTTATGCTGTCAGAAATTTATCATAAGAAAGATATTACGTCAATTGAATCAGGGAGTGTGTCAAAGCAAAATGAAAATGTCCGGTTTACTCATTTACTAAATACTAAAAATTCTCATTCATTGTTGCCAAGTATAAATTATTATTATCCATTAGGAATGGATGGAGCGCAATGTAATAGCCGTTAGGCACCGCACCAATTTATGCAATTAATCTTCCAATTTTGATCTTAACCAATTATGCAAAATAAACTCGATTAAGCATTCTGCCTTAGATAATTTCATAGGATTACTTGGTGCTAAAGTATTTTCTTTCCCATGACGTGAGGCATCACCTATAGCAGTCGGACTGTTTGCTGTTTGTTTGAATCGATTAATTGATTTTTTTGTAGCCCATTTTTTCCTTGATATCTTTTCAATTACACCGATGTCTTCTTCAATTACTTCATACAAACGGTATAAACTTACCCAATCATGCTTATTTGTACCAAACAGTCTTAAGGCTTTTGCTACTTTTTTATCGGAAATCCCTAATTTTACCAGTTTCAGAACTTCGTCGGCTTGATTGGACATCTTAATTGTTCCGTTGCTTCCTCGGATTTCTGAGGTTGTTCTAATCGAGGTATTAACAGTTACAAAAGAAGTCCCAAAAAGATCTCGTCTTCCATTTTTACAAATCCTTATAATACTTGCAATTTTGATTGGCGTTCTTCCACCAAGCACAAGTTTTATAGAACCTGTTAATAACGAAAGTATTTCGGTTGCAACTGAAGTAACTTCCTTATATGTTGCTAATCCATTAAATTTCTCAGACTCCAAAAAATATTGTCCGGTCTGCTCTACTACACGTAATTCATCATCTTTAAGGGACTTGGACAATTCTTTTAAATCTGATTTGTCTCCCGATAACTGGGCTACCCATTTCATTGATAATTAAAACCATTTTCTAGAAATTACTATATATAATGGCATGTTTTTAGAAAAATATTAAAAATATTTGCCATTTGGTCTTGGAATATGTCCGTTGATATCGTGTCTATCGTAGCAAGCGAAAACACATCTACAGAATTTAATTATTTTTTCATCATTAAGTTTTACTGCCCGATTATACATTTTTATAAAATATTTTTTACCTGCCTCAGTTTGTGAATAGTTTTTCTTGATTAGATTATGCTGTGCACATAGGGTCTGGCCATTATCAATAGTATTTGTACCGCCCTTATCTTTAGGCCTTATATGGTCTGCACATATTTCAACTCCCTCAGCTATTCCTCTCCCACAAACAACACATTTATATCCATCTTTCTTAAATATTTTTTCTTTTTCACCAGGTGAAAAATCAAGCAATTCCTTTTTTTCTTCATAATTCGGTTCATATCGGTATATTCCCTTCTTCACTTTTATTAATTTACCATCTTGATGTAACTTTCTAATAGCCCGCCATGGATCTCTTGGCGGATGTGGATGATCTTTAAGATATTGCTTTGTTATCCAGTCTACTACAGGTCCATGCTTTAAATCTTTTTTAGGATTCTTTTTAAAGTATTCCAATATTAATTCACTGATACCTTTCTGCATCGTCATTCTCCTTCTATTACTAATTGAAGTTGATTGATTTCTCCTTCAGTTACAAGTCTATGCTTTGCCAATTCACAATATCCCTTGTCAATTTCAATCCCTATGCCTTTTCTTTTAGCTTTAATACAGGCAATTAAAGTCGAACCACTTCCGAGAAAAGGGTCGATCACAGTATCACCAACAAAACTAAATAATTTTATACAGCGTCTAGGAAGTTCAACCGGAAAAGGAGCAGGATGTTTTATTCTTTTCTTACTTGCACCCATAAATGTCCACATTCCATTCGTCCAATCCATAAATTCTTTTTTGTTTATATCAGATTTTTTACTGCCACTTGTTTTTTTCCATTTGTTCTTATAAAGGATAATTATAGTTTCTACCGGAGCAATAACATAAGGAGCAGAAGCAGAAAGCCATGATCCCCAAGCAGTTCGTCTTGAAATATTTTGTTCATTCCAGATTATTGTAGAATGATATTTCCAACCCACTTGTTTTGCGATTGTTGTAATATCTGCACAAACACTTTGTTGACCACCCTTATTTTTATCAAGAGGAATATTTAAACAAAACCTTCCATCATCTTTCATAAAATTCAAACACCTTGCAAGCCATTCTCTTGTAAAATCCAAATAATTATCATAAGACATCTTATCATTGTGAGAATTGTACTTTATATCAAGATTATATGGTGGAGATGTTATGATAAGATCTACAGTGTTTTCTTTAATAGCATTTATTTTTAAAACGTCGCCATTGTAAATAGTAATATTATTTTCTTCAAAATATGGCTTATCTTCCTTTTCCTTCCCTTTTATTGCCTGAATTGACTTATTTCTTTCTGCAGTATAGATTGCAGATTGTTCTTTTACTTGAACATTACGTTTATATTTACTAGGATTTTGTGGAGCTGCAATATTTCGACTTTTACGTAGATAATTTTCAATAATTTCTTTACTAAAACGCCTTTGGCCTCCAGGTGTTCTTGTGGCATAAATAAAACCTCGTTTCTCCATACGATAGATAGTAGAAGAACTCACTCCTAGATATTCAGCAATTTTTTTTGTTGTATACATTGTTTTATTATTCATTGTCTTCTCCATAAATGAGCCTAATTTCTTATACAACACTTGTCATCATTTGTCAATAATTTTATAAATATTGTCAAATCAAAATGAAAATGTCAGGTTCTTAGCAACGTGAAAATGTCCGCTTTGCTCATTTACTGTCATTAGTAAGCTTTATTTCTGCACTCGGATATGTCCGTTCTTATCCACCCAATATATTTTGAAAGGTAATACTTTGAATAGCCAGTCCATACGGGCTACAAGATTAAGATATGTGGTGAATCCATCCGGCATACCTAAAGCTAATATTGCAGAGGACGATTCATCTCTATAGAGCAAGAGATCAAAAATGGCCACAGAGAACCAATGTCGCGCTTGGGTATTTTGACTCTTTTCCGGGTATCCTTTTACACTTATCCATAGTTTCTGCTTAGCTGGGTTAATTGCAATTATGTCTTTCCCCTTAGAGTGCGCTTTTGTATTTGCTGCACTCTGGATCGAATATCCCTTTAGCACAAGCCATGAAACGAGAGAGGATTGAATATTTTCTTCCCAATACCATGGTTGTACTTTTTCTAATTTTATATCGGAATTTATTTTTGATTTAATTAAATTACCACCTTCTTCATCGATATTTACCCAACTCACTATTTTCGTTTTTTTACAATTCAAACAGACTCCAACTTTCCTTTTTATTTTTAATTCCTTGTAAAGGCTAGTACAATTTCGATTAGCGATTTGTCTTTTTTTTAATTTTAAGTTAGTAGTTATACAATCATCGCAAATTGCTCCTCTTTTCTTGCACAATAATTTTAGAATTCTTTCTTTATGAGTCATCATTAATTCCTCGATATCACTTTGCCAGCTTGTTTTTCAATAAAACATATAACATTTTGTAAGCTTGGACTTCCTTTTTTTTTGTTACCCTTATATCCAATTTCTGGCTCCGCCCTATAACTCCTTTACCAAGTAGTTTTGCAAAGATATGGCCAGATTCTAAACGAGGAGGTGATATTTTGATTTTAAACGATGGATACTTTGGACCATTAGACTTAAATTCTCTAAAATAAATTTCTAAAACATCAGGGCATCGGCTCATTTTTTGAAAAAGTGATAAAACAGAAGTAGGTAAATCCTCTATCCTTGAGATTTTTTGATTAAAGATAGTATTATGTGGTCCAGAAGTTACTAGTATATCTCTTGGGTGTTCAAGAATTCCTGATGAATCGATGGCTGCCTGCCCTATATTTCCCTCATTCGAAATAGGCATAACAGAATCTGTTTTCAGTCTGTTTAAAGAAAGATCTACATTTTCCTCAGGGAAACCATCAGGGGTTACTGGATCATCAATAAAAATAATTCTTTCATTACTTGTATAAAATTGAGAGCCAGAAGTAATATTCAATAAGGTTTTATCCGGCTCCCCAAGAATTCTATCACGAGCCAGTTCACCTAAAGCAGGTAGAAGTGCTGGCCCAGTATATTGTTCGCCATAGGCATGTATGATCAGCGTCAATAGTTTTTCCGGATCTTATTGCCTCATGATAAAATCTTACCCTACTTTAATAGTTGCCTCAATAGAAATCTTACTTTCTGATTTCCTGAAATATGCTCAAAAAGCGACTTCGCACAATTCCTTGCTTGAGCCAAATTTCTCCCAATTCCGACCTCCTTCGAAAAAACGACACGCTGAGAGCTCCTGTAAGCTACGATCTCATTTCGATCTAAGCCAATCCCTTTATTGAAATCATCAATTATATTTTTCATTGAGAATGAATCTCATCAGAAGTATAAGCCAGTGTTTCTCCTCGGAGCCTTTTGGCTAAATGCAAGTCGGATATTTTGTCACTATGAACCCATTCATCATCAAAAGTGATGAGAGCTTGTTCTAGAAGGTTTAGAGATTTTTCGGATAGATTAAAGTTCTTAAAGGAAAAAAATCACATCAGGTCGAACAATTATTGCTTAAATGATTTTAAGATAGTTGATGATTTGTTATCATAATAATCCTCGCATTAATGTGTTAGTCCTTTCCTCTTTCCTATATTTGCTCAACTGCTCTTAAACAGATATACAATAGGTCTTGGACCAGCAAGTCGTTCTTTCATTATACAAAGACAATTATTGGCATTTCGGCCTATAAACCATTTGACTAACTTTATTTCTCCATTTTCTATTTCAACGACAGTAATACATCGAGGATGCACACAGCTACCGTCATTAAAATAAGGAGTTTCGCCTTTGGGTGGAAAGACAGGCTGATGAGTATGGCCAATAACAATTGGGATGCCTTTTTTTTCTACCCAATCTGTAAATTTTTCATCTG
>Ga0307380_10012937_pt1 | contig 10337 bp, 8 predicted proteins | sample UN3MG_FD_202239 | JGI IMG/M metagenome (GOLD analysis project Ga0307380, IMG submission 202239) | Soil microbial communities from Risofladan, Vaasa, Finland - UN-3 | ecosystem: Environmental > Terrestrial > Soil > Coastal area > Acid sulfate soil | place: Finland: Risofladan, Vaasa | collected... | reverse complement strand
GCGGCGTTCCTTCACATCTGCGCCAACTGCCGCGTGTTCGATGCCCGGGCCGGCGCCTGCCGCAGCCCGACGACCGAGGCCATCGCCGACCGCCAGGAGATCAACTTCTGCGAGGAGTTCGAGTTCGGTCCGGGCGAAGCCCCGACCGCATCCGACCGCCGCGCGCCGTCCGGCCCCGGGGCGCCGGCGCCGCGACCGACCGGCTCCAAGCCCTTGTCGGGGGACGAGGCTCGGCGTCGGTTCGAAGACCTGTTCCGGGATCCCAAGAAGTGAAGGTGCCCGTGGTCGGTTTCCCTAGCCTGTCGCGAGCCCGTCCGAGCGGCGGCGTCCGCCTTGGCCGAGTGGCCGCGCTGGCTCTGGTCCTCGCCTCCGGAGCGTTGGGGGCCGGCTGCACGATCTTCCCGCAGGGCTCGTACTGGCCGGCCTTCGCCGAACGCCGCGGCGAAGCCGCCCCCGCGGCACCGGCCGAGCCCAGGCCCATCGGTCCGCCGGCGGCGACCGAGGCCGAGGCGGCGGCCCGAAGCGCTCGCTTCCAGGACGCCATCACGCGGCGATGGGCGAGCGAAGACCTGGCCCGATCGGCGCGGCCGATGAACGCTGCCGCCGGGCAGTCCGTCTACGCCGACGCGATGCAGACGGTGACATGGTTCTATGTGGATCCGATTTCTTACCGCGACCTCGTGGTCGCCGGCATCGAGAGCCTCCGGGCGGCGCTCGATAACCCGGCCTTCCGCCGGCAATTCCCCGAGGCCGATGCCGCCGACCGGCGCGCGAGATTCGCCGAGGCACTCGACATCCTCGACCTGAAGGCCCGGGCGGCGAATCCGGTCCTGGCCTTCCAGGCCGCGGAGTGGCTTGCGGTGACCCTCGAGAAGAACCGCGCCATGCTGGGCCTCCCGGATGGGGCGGTTGTCGCCGAGTTTCTTTTCGGCGCCATGGACAGCCTCGACCCCTACTCGCGCTACATGACGGCCGAGATGATGCGCCTGTACCGCCAAGAGGAGCAGGGCCGGTACGTCGGCATCGGGGCCGAGATCACCAGCCGCCAGGGCCGGTTCTTCGTCAAGGCCGTCTTCGAGCACGGCCCGGCGGCCAAGGCCGGCCTCCTGGCGGGCGACGAGATCATCGCCGCGGACGGCCGGCCCATGGCGGGCCTCACTGTTCCGGACGTGGGCCGGCGCCTCCGCGGAAAACCCGGAACGACCGTCACCCTCACCGTCAAGGCGGGCGATGAGGGTCCGCGGCGCGACCTCGCCATCCAGCGGGCCGAGGTTCACCTGGCGGCCGCACGCGACGCCCGCTTGCTCGACCCGGCGCGAGGCATCGCCTATGTCCGGTTCGCGGAGTTCCAGGACGGGGCCGAGGCCGACCTGCGGCAGGCGGTGGAATCGCTGGCCCGGCAAGGGACGAAGGCGCTCATCCTCGACCTGCGCGACAATCCCGGCGGATCGCTCCTGGAAGCGGTCTGGGTGGCCGGGATGTTCCTCGAGCCGGGGCCGGTCATCCAGACGCGCGGCCGGATGTTCGGAGCGACGTGGACGTACGACGTGCCCTGGCTGGAGCCGCAGGCGTGGACGGGACCCCTGGCGGTCCTCGTGAACGAGGGCACGGCGAGTGCGGCGGAACTGCTGGCCTCGGCGCTGGCCGAACGGGGGCGGGCGACGATCATCGGACAGCGGACCTTCGGCAAAGGCGCCGTCCAGATATGTTTTCCTGTCGGATGGGGCGAGGGAGCGGTCTGCCTGACGACGGCTCGCGTGTACGATGCGGGCGGCCGGTGCCTGGACGGCCGGGGCGTCGTGCCGAACATCGAAGTGGTGCCGCCCGAGTCGCCGGCCCTGCGGGCCGAAGGGCCGGCGTCAACCCAGGAAGACCCTGTGGTGCGCGCGGCGATCGAGGCGCTCGCGCCCGGTTTGCCGCCGGGGTCGCCCGCCGCGCGATGAAGCGATGCCGGTGGGTGCGCCAGAATTTCCTGGCAGGGCCTTTTTTGATGTCACCCCGAGCGAAGTCGAGGGGTCTCGCCGTGCGGTTGGGCGGACGATAACGGCCACGGCGAGATTCCTCGACTCGCTTCGCTCGCTCGGAATGACAGCGTTTTCCTGTTGGCCAGAAAATCTTGGCGCACCCCTGCCGGTTCGCGCGCGGGGATTTGTTTCAGACAGGGTCCATCACCGTCCGATAACTTCACTGAGAGAACGAGCGAAGCCGTGGGTTGTCTCCGTGTGGGCCGATTGACAAGTGCAATGGGCACTTGTTCATATATTGGTAGCGGCGTGATGTCACGCAGCGCACTCGGCTTCCTGAAAGGAGAAAGACTCATGGCGAAGAAGAAAAAGGCGAAGAAGAAGGTGGCAAAGAAGAAACGTCGCAGATAGTAGACGTTGGCCGGGCCGTCACATCTGACGCGCCCTGAAAGAATTGCCGGGGAGGTCCGCCACAAGCGGGCCTCCCGCTTTTTCTTCCGAGCGGCGCGACCGCATTGACACGGCCGGCCGGCCTCTCTATACTGCCGCGCCGCACGAGCCGAGAGAGAGCAAGCGGAACGTCAGCGGGATTCCCATGAACGAGAAGTCCATCGCGATCCTGAAGGACAAGGTGGATGCCGAGGGCCTGGCGCGCCTCGAGGCGCTCCAGAACGAGCGCCTGCATCGCTTCGTGGCCGACGCGGTCCGGCTTTGCCGCCCGGCCTCCGTCAAGGTCTGCACGGACGATCCGGCCGACGCCGCCACCATCCGCCGGCGCGCGGTCGCCAACGGTGAAGAAGCGCCCCTGACCGTCGAGGGGCACACCGTCCACTTCGACGGCTACCGCGACCAGGGCCGCGACAAGGAGGCCACCAAGTACCTTCTGCCGAAGGGCGTCCACCTCGGGCCGAACCTGAACTGCATGGATCGCGACGAGGGACTCTCGGAGATCCGCGGACTCCTGGAAGGCTCCATGGAAGGCCGCGAGATGGTCGTCGCTTTCTACTCGCTCGGTCCGACGAACTCCCCCTTCAGCATCGCGTGCGTCCAGATCACGGACTCGGCGTACGTCGTCCACAGCGAGAACCTCCTCTATCGCGCCGGCTACGAGCAGTTCCGCCGCCTGAAAGACGGGGAGGGGTTCTTCCGGTTCCTGCACTCCTGCGGCAAGATGGCCGATCACGTGAGCGCCGAGCCCGACAAGAAGCGCATGTATATTGACATCGCCGAGGACACGGTCTTCAGCGTCAACACGCAATACGGCGGCAACTCGATCGGACTGAAGAAACTGGCGCTGCGCCTGGCCATTCGCCGGGCCGACCGCGAGGGATGGCTTGCGGAGCATATGTTTATCATGGGCGTCCACGGGCCGAAGCAACGTGTGACGTACTTTGCGGGGGCCTACCCGAGCGCCTGCGGCAAGACGTCCACCGCGATGATCCCCAACGAGACGATCCTCGGCGACGACATCGCCTATTTGCGCGCCATCGGCTGCAAGGCCCGGGCCGTCAATGTCGAGGCCGGCATCTTCGGCATCATCCAGGACGTCAAGGCCAAGGACGATCCGGTCATCCACAAAGTGCTGACGACCCCCGGCGAGGTCATTTTTTCGAACGTCCTCGTGGCCGGCGGCCGACCTTACTGGCTGGGGATGGGCGAAGAGTTGCCCGGAGAGGGCGTCAACTTCTCAGGCCGCTGGCACGTCGGCAAGATTGACAAGCAGGGCAACGAGATCCCTTCGGCCCACAAGAACGCCCGCTACACGATCTCCCTCCGGGACCTCGCCAACCTCGACCCGAAGTTGGACGATCCGAACGGCGTCGCGGTGGGCGGCATCATCTACGGCGGCCGCGACAGCGACACGTCCGTCCCCGTCCAGCAGAGTTTCGACTGGACGCACGGCATCGTCGCCTACGGCGCGTCGCTCGAGAGCGAGACCACCGCGGCGACCCTCGGCCAGGAAGGCGTCCGCACGTTCAACCTGATGTCGAACCTGGATTTCCTGGCCATCCCGCTCGGCCGCTACATCGCCAACAACCTCCGGTTCGCCGAGGGCCTGCGCAAGGCGCCGCGAGTCTTCGCCGTCAACTATTTCCTGCGCGGCAAGGACGGGCGGTTCATGACCGGCATGCGCGACAAGGCCGTCTGGATGAAATGGATGGAACTCCGGGCCCACGGCGACGTGGAGGCCATCCGCGGGCCGACCGGGTGGCTGCCGCGCTACGGCGACCTCAAGCGGCTTTTCAAGAAGGTCCTCGGCGCGGAGTACACGCGCCGCCAGTACGTGGACCAGTTCACGATCCGGGTCCCCGAGAACCTGGCGAAACTCGACCGCATCGAGAAGATCTACCGCCAGGACGTGGCCGACACGCCGCCTGCGGTCCAAAAGGTCCTGGCCGACCAGCGCCGCCGCCTCGAGCGCCTCCGCAAGGCCAAGGGCGACTACGTCGCGCCGAATAGGCTGGAGACTTGAGGCTGGAGGCTGGAGGAACGGCACGTCGCCTACGAGCGTAAAGATCGAATAAGGCCGTTAAGGACTTTGCAGGTTTCGCCAGAGGCGGCATCGAGGGCCCGAAACGAATCGTCCTTGAGGTAGCCCAATCGGTGCGCCAGGGATATCTGATATGCTAATTCCCTGGCTGAACCGTACGCCATATCCAGAAACCGCACGTAGTCGCCTTGCGACTGCCGTGCGCATCCCTCTACGATGTTAGAGGCTATCGAGACCGCCGCACGCCGCATCTGGGACGTAAGTCCAAACTGCTCCTCGCGGGGGAAATGCCGAGTTTGCTGATAGACGGCCATAGCAAGGGCGTCGGCGAGTTCGTAAGCCCGCAACTTTGTGTGGTCTCTCACGCTGTTTTTCCGCTTTTCCTCCAGCCTCCAGCCTCCAGCCTCCAGCCTCCAGCCTCCAGCCTCCAGCCTCCAGCCTCCAGCCTCCAGCCTCCAGCCTCCAGCCTCCAGCCTGCCGTCAGCCTTCTTCCTTCGGCCCCAGCAGGCGGACCTTGCGCTGGGGGTCCGTGCGGCGGACCATCGCCAGGTCGTTCATCTTCAGGATCGCGATCTCCGCCAGGTAGGCCACTTCGCTTTCCGGCTCCAGGTGCCCGGCCCAGACCTCCGTCTCGCCGCACGAGACGACGATGTGCAGGTGCGGCTCGCCGTCGGCGATGATGCCACTGACGCTGACGAGTTCCAGCGGCTTAACGAGGCGGAAGAACCGGTCCTTCGGCGGAAAGTCGGTGTGCTCGATGTAATGCATGTGGCAGGTCTTCAGGGTCCCGATGCCGGACACGACGACGCCGTTTCGGATGTCGTGCCGCGCGATGGCCTCGCGGATGGACTCCAGCAGCATCTCACCCGGTTCAAGGGCGATGATGACGACCGGCGTGGGGCCGGCGTGTTCCATGACCTTCATGGCAGCGTTCCTTCACGGTTGCATCGCCCAAGGTTCTCGAAGGCTACCGCGCGGCCGGGGCGTGTCAAGGGAAAGACGAGGGGCGAAGGGTCGGAGGGTCGGAGGGTCGGAGGGTTTTTTCTCCTCGTCCCGATGTCCCCTTTCCAGTCTCCAGCCTCCAGCCTAACATCACCCGTGAATCAGCGGCGGCAGGCACCGGACGCAGAGCCACTGGCTCTTGCCCTCGTGGCGGCAGGGGATGAGCACCGCGTCCGTCTCGCTCGCGCCGCAGCGGAAACAGGCGACATTCAGGACCGTCTTGCTGGGCGCAGGGAAGGGGTCAGGAGCCTTACGGCTTAGAGCAGTTTAAGATTGCATGTTGGCATCGGTGTTGGCTCAAGAGTGCCACCCCCAAGCGATTTTCGCTTGGGGGTGCCACCCTCCGGTTTTGGCTTATGAGAACACGCAATCTTAAACCGCTACTCTTCGAGCGGCTCGCCGGCGGCGAGGGCCTCCAGCCGCTTGACCTGGCGGAACGTGATGGTCTTGGCGTCTACCTCGATGAGTTCGGCGGCCGCGAGGCGCGCCAGCGCCCGGCTGAGCGTTTCCGGCGCGGTCCCGAGGTGCCGCGCGAGCGATGCGATCAGGCCGGCGGCCATCGCCGGGTTCTCGCTTAGGCCCTTCAGGAACCGGTCGCGCGGGAAGAACGCCAGGCGGCTCTCCTCCATCGTCTCGGCGAACGCCGGGAACGTCTCGCCGGCGAACATGGCGGCCTCGGCGAACGCCTGGCCCGGCCCGAAGACGTGCAGGATCTGCTGCCGGCCGTCGGGCGACAGTTTATAGACCTTCACGCGGCCCTCGAGGACCACGTAGAACCCCTCGGCCGCCTCGCCCTCGCGGAAGATGAGGTACCCGGCCGGCGTGCGGCGGTCGGTGGCCAGCCGCGCGACCGACTCGCGCGCCCGGTCGTCCAAGCCCGCGAAGAGCATCACGTGCTTGAGGGACTTGGGCAGGCTCATGAGGCCCTTGTATTCGATGCGGCGGGTCAGTGCAAGAGCCGACCGCGGGTGGCTTGTTTAGCCGCCGCGCTCGCGCGGCGCGTGTTTGCGCGGCGAGTTCAGTTGGCCCGCGGGTGGGCCGCCTCGTAGATTTCCTTCAGGCGACTGGCGGTCACGTGGGTATATATCTGCGTGGTTGATAGGCTGCGGTGGCCGAGCATTTCCTGGACGGCCCTTAGGTCCGCCCCGCGCTCGAGCATGTGGGTGGCGAACGAGTGGCGGAGGGTGTGCGGGCTCACGTGCGGGTCGAGGCCGGCCGCCGCAAGGTACTTCGCCAACTTCCGCCGGACGCTGCGGGCGCTCAGTCGCGCCCCGTGGCGGTTGACGAAGAGGGCCTCGGTGTCGCGGACCGCGCTCTTGGCGCGGCTCGCGAGGTACCGGTTGAGCGCCTTCAGGGCGCACGAACCGAGCAGCGCCAGGCGTTCGCGCCGTCCCTTGCCGCGCACGCGCGCCACTTCGCCGATCGGGTCCACGTCCTCCAGGTCGAGGCCCACGAGTTCGCTGACGCGGATGCCGGAGGAGTAGAGGACCTCGAGCATGGCGACGTCGCGGAGCGACAGGAGGTCCTGGCCCTTCGGCGTGGCCAGAAGCCGCTCGACGTCGGCCGGAGTGAGAAACTTCGGCAGCCGCTTTTCCTGGCGCGGCGTCCGGATGACCTTGACGGGATTGTTCGGCACTTCGCCCTGCCGCGCGAGGAACTTGTAGAACGAGCGCAGGGTGGCGATCTTGCGGGCGATGGTCGCGCGGCTGTAGTCGGCCCGCTTGAGGTCCCCGAGGTACGCCCTGAGGTCCAGCGGCGTGATGCGCCGCAGGCGATCGGAGAACCCGTCGCTCATCGCGGCGTCCAGCCTTCGCAGCCGAAGCGGCTGCTTCGGCGGAGTAGGCTCCGGCGCCGCCTGGTCTCCCAGGAGGAACGCCGCGAAGTGCGAGAGGTCGGTTGCGTAACACCGGACGGTGTGGGCGGAGAAGTTCCGTTCGTGTTCCAGGTAGAAGACGAACTTGCTTATGAGCGGGTTCGGCATCCGAGGCTTTCAGTTCGTGTCCGATTCGGCGGCGGGCGGCTGTTCGCTGCCGGCGGCGCGGCTGACGAGGCGCTGCGTGATCTGTCGGGCCAGAACCGCCGCATCGAACCAATCGAAGTCCAGGTCCGGGTCCTCCGCCCACTGCATCAGCCGGCTGATGATCTCTTCCTCGTGGCCGGCGGTGCACCGGACGACGTACTGCTCGGCGCCCTTGACGAGGGAATACTGGTACGTTGCGGATGTGGCGGGCATTGGACGGAGCCTCCCTCCGGTTGACGCCGTGCGGAGCGCGCGGTCGCGCCGCCTGCACAGCATCCTCCTGATTTATCGGCACGCCTGCGATGCGGCTTGATGGGAATCCGGCCCCCGTGCTGCCGGGCCAGTTTGGCATTGACAGCGGCGGCCGGCCGTCCCTACACTCGCCGCGGACCGCTGAAGCATGGAAAGGAAGCCGATGGCCGACGTGGTCGCACGATACCGCGAAATCTTCGGCCCCAAGGGGACCGTCCGCATCGTCCGCGGGCCCGGCCGCGTCAACCTCATCGGCGAGCACACGGACTACAACGGCGGTTTCGTCATGCCGATGGCCCTCGACAGGGCGGTCCGGCTGGCCCTCGTGCCCCATCAGGATTCGACCGTTCGGCTCTGGTCGGAACAGTTTGCGGAGCGGGCCGAATTTCCGCTAGCGGGCCCGCCGCCGGCCGATACGCCGCATTGGCTCCGCTACCCGATGAAGGTGGCCGAGGTCCTGGCCGAGGCGGGTGTGCGGCTGTGCGGCTTTAGCGCCGTGGTCGAGGGCGATGTCCCGGTCGGGTCGGGCCTTTCATCGAGCGCCGCTTACGAGGTGGCCGCGGCACTGGCTTTCCTCGTGGCGGCCAATCCCGGTTTGGCGCCGGGGCCGGCCGAGGCGGTGGCTGCGGCGAGCGGCCTGACGACCGGGCGGCTGGCGGTGCTGTGCCAGGCCGCCGAGCACCGCGTCGGCGTCCGCTGCGGAATCATGGACCAATTTATAAGTCTCCACGGACGCCGCGGCCACGCCATCGTCCTCGATTGCCGCGACCTCACGTTCGAGGCCGTGCCGCTGCCGACCGACCGCGCCAAGGTTGTCATCGTGGATTCCGGCGTGCGGCGGAAGTTGACCGCCGGCGCCTACAACGAGCGCCGGAGCCAGTGCGAGGAAGGCGCGGGCCGCCTGCGGAAGTTCGACCCGGACGTGAAGGAACTCCGCGACGTGTCGCCGGACTTGTTCCGTGCCCACGAGGCGGCGCTGCCGCAGGTCGTCCGGCGCCGCTGCCGCCACGTCATCACGGAGAACGCGCGGGTGCTCGAGTCGGCCGAGGCGCTCCGGGCGGGGGATGTGGAGCGGTTCGGACGCCTGATGAACGCCAGCCACGATTCCCTGCGCGATGATTACGAGGTCAGCGGGCCGGAACTCGACCTCCTCGTGGGGATCGCGCGGGGCGTCCCCGGCGTTCTGGGGTCGCGCCTCACTGGGGCTGGTTTCGGCGGATGCACCGTGACGCTGGCCCGGCCGGAGGCGGTCGAGCCGCTACGGGCGGCGGTCCTCGCGCGCTACGAGAAGGAAACCGGCCTTCAGCCGCGCATCTGGGTTTCCGACGCGGCCGACGGCGCAGCGCTTGAGGCGTAACGGCCCCCCGGTGTATTCACCGGGGGCTAAAGGTGTATTCACCGGGGGCTAAAGGTGTATTCACCGGGGGCTAAAGGTGTATTCACCGGGGGCTAAATGTGTATTCACCGGGGGCTAAATTGGCCCGCAATTAGCCCGCCGTGAAAACACGGCGGGGCGTATATAATGGCAACCATGATACCGTACATACAAAAACTGGCGCGCGGCGAGGACCTGACGCTCGAAGAATCGCAGGGCGCGATGCGCGAGATCATGGAAGGCCGCGCGTCGCCCGCCCAGATCGCCGCCTACCTGACGGCCCTCTCGATCAAGGGCCCCACGCCCGATGAGATCGCCGGCGCGGCCCTCGTGATGCGCGAGAAAGCCACACGCATCGAGGTCGGCGACCTCCCGGTCGTGGACACGTGCGGGACCGGCGGCACGGGCAAGAAACCGTTTAATATCTCGACATGTGCAGCACTTGTGGCCGCCGGGGCCGGGGCCTACGTCGCCAAGCACGGCAACCGCGGGGCGACTTCCAAGTGCGGCTCCTCCGACGTGCTGGAACAGTTGGGCGTGAACGTCCATGCCCCGCCGCCCGTCGTGGCCCGGTGCATCCGCGAGGCCCGGATGGGGTTCATGTTCGCGCCTGAGCTGCACGGGGCGATGAAGTTCGCCGTCCCGGTCCGAAAGGAGATCGGCATCCGGACGATCTTCAATCTCCTGGGGCCGCTCACCAACCCCGCCGGCGCCCGGCGCCAGGTGATGGGCGTCTATGCAGCCGACCTCGTGCGGCCGATCGCCGAGGTCCTGCTCCGCCTCGGCGCCGAGCACGCCCTCGTGGTCCACGCCGGCGACGGACTCGACGAGATCACCCTCGGGACCTTCACGCAGGTCTGCGAGGTGCGGTGCGGGGCGGTCACGTGCTACGACCTTTCGCCGGAGGTGCTGGGCCTGCCGACGACGGCGCTTGAGAAACTCCGCGTCGAGACGGCCGCCGAGAGCGCCGCGGCAGTCCGGTCGGTCCTGGCGGGCGAGCGCGGTCCGCGGCGGGACATCGTCCTTGCGAACGCCGGCGCGGCGATCTACGTGGCGGGGGTCGCCCGCGACATCCGCTCCGGGATAGACCGCGCCGCCGAGAGCATGGACTCCGGCGCCGCCGCGCGGGCCCTCGAATCCCTCGCCAGCCTTTCCCACGCCGGCGCCTGATACCGAGAGCATTTCACGTTTGCTTGTATCAGGCGCCCGCGCGGTGGGCAGTCTTGCCCACCG
>Ga0307380_10012936_pt1 | contig 10338 bp, 10 predicted proteins | sample UN3MG_FD_202239 | JGI IMG/M metagenome (GOLD analysis project Ga0307380, IMG submission 202239) | Soil microbial communities from Risofladan, Vaasa, Finland - UN-3 | ecosystem: Environmental > Terrestrial > Soil > Coastal area > Acid sulfate soil | place: Finland: Risofladan, Vaasa | collected... | reverse complement strand
GATAAAGTCCAGGTCAGAATTATCCATAGTGGCACCGGCAATATCACCGAGAGTGACGTCATGTTAGCTACCGCTTCCAAAGGACTTATTATTGGTTTTAGCGTTAGCGCTGATGAGGGAGCACGGCGTTCGGCCAACGCCGAAGGCATAGACATCCGCTACTATGATGTGATTTATAATCTGGTAGATGATGTAAGCAAGGCACTTAAAGGCTTGCTGGAGCCATCTCTGGTGGAAGTTGTTGAGGGACGAGCCGAAGTGCGAGCTGTCTTCCCGGCGGGTAAAGTGAAAAAGGTGGCCGGTGTCTATGTTACCGAAGGTAAGGCAAGCCGCAATGCCTCAGTCAGGGTGCGGCGGGGAAAGGAAACAATAGCTGAATCCACGGTTAATAGCCTGAGGCGTTTTAAGGATGATGCTAAAGAGGTAACGGCGGGCTACGAGTGCGGTATTGGCACCAACGAATTCAACGAGTTCCAAGTTGGTGATATACTGGAATTCTTCAGGATGGAGAAAACTGCTCAATAGGCAGTCTTTGAGGAGTCAATAGCTATGGCACACCGTATTGAGCGGGTAAATAATCTCATCCGCCGTGAAATCAGTGAACTACTTCAGCGACATGTCAAGGACCCACGACTTGCTACTTTTATCGCGGTGACCGGCGTTTCCACCTCTTCTGACCTGAGTCATGCCAAGGTATTTGTAAGTTATATTAGCAGCCAGGAAGAAAAACAAAAAACGCTGGAAGCATTGACTGCAGCGTCGCCTTTCTTCCGCAGAGAGCTAGCCAAACATCTACGACTGCGACACATCCCTGAATTGAGCTTTTACTGGGACGATTCTATTGAGCGGGGAGACCGACTCCTGCGCCTAATTGACCAGGCAATCTCACCGGACCACTGAAAATTACACCAAGAGAAGCTAATACTCTCTGAAATAAGTAGGAAGACTGCTCATGGATGGCATACTGAACATCAATAAGCCTTGGGGAAAGACATCTTTCAGTATTGTCGCCATGGTAAAACGACTTAGCGGTGAGCGGCGTGTGGGGCATGCCGGCACCCTTGACCCGGCAGCTACCGGTGTCCTGCCGGTTTGCCTCGGACAGGGAACACGCGTTATTGAGTTTTTGGCAGATGCCACCAAGACCTATCAGGCCCAGATTGAATTGGGCATATCCACCGACACCTACGATGCCACCGGCAAGATTACCCGGCAGGGAGACCCCTCCCACATTAGCCAGCAACAACTGGAGTCGGCACTTGCTTCCTTCCGCGGATTAATCCAGCAGACGCCGCCAATGTACAGCGCCGTGAAGCACCATGGCCAGAGACTATATGAACTGGCGCGGGCTGGCATTGAGGTTGAACGGAAAAGTCGACCGACCTGGATTCACCAGCTGGAGCTTGTGGACTGGCAACCGCCAGTAGCCACGGTAGAAGTGAAATGCGGTAAGGGCACCTACATCCGCTCTCTGGCTCACGACCTTGGAGAATCGCTGGGTTGCGGCGCTAATTTGAAAAGCTTAATCCGTTCAAGTTACGGGCCTTTTCCAGTAAAAACCGCGGTTTCAATACCCCAGCTTGAGGATGCCTTCCGCTACGGGTACTGGCAACACTTCGTTCATCCCATAGACACGGTGCTATTAAACTGGAAAGCTATGGTCGTCGGTGATGACAACGGCTATGTTATAAGTAAGGGAGCATCTGTATCTCTAGATAATGGCGATAAAGGAATGACCGGTTACATTAAACAACGCCCCGCAGCATCACCTCCCGCTGAGACTCATTGCCGTGCCTATAGTATTGACGGACACTTCTTGGGTATACTGAACTTTAAACCGGAAAGAGGACACTGGCAACCGGAGAAGGTGTTCATACAGATTGATTGCAGCTAGCTGGCATCTGAATTCCCGCTGGCATTCTATAGATACTTGACAGCTTGCCTATAATAAGGGTATGATTTCAACCGATGCCAAGAAGGAGGTGTTGCCGAAGTGCAAGCATACTGCTTTAAGTGTAGAGCCAAAAAGGAAATAAAGGACCCGGAAGGCGTGACTCTTAAAAATGGAAGACCAGCCACGCGAGGAACCTGCCCTGCCTGTGGAACCAAATTATTTAGAATCGGCAAAAGCTAATTGATTCCCCTATTATAATCGCCGTAGAACGAAATTTTATTAACGCTTATAGATTTACAACCGTGTGGTCATATGGCCATAATGGTAAGAGGCAATAGTATTGCCAAGAGATCTTTTGTGATGTCTTTCTGAGTGTTAGAAAAAGGAGAGCAATCAAACAATGGGCAAGATAAATGTAGCCTTAATCGGGGTGGGCAACTGTTGTTCGTCACTGGTCCAGGGTGTTCATTATTATAAGAAGGCAAAAGAGAACGAATTTGTGCCAGGACTGATGCATGTCAATCTTGGTGGCTACCATATAAGCGATATTAATTTCGTGGCTGCCTTTGATATTGACAAAAACAAGGTTGGTAAAGACCTGGCCGAGGCAATCTATACTCTACCTAACAACACCTTCCAATTTTGTGAGGTACCGACTACCGGCATCATTGTCCAGCGGGGCATGACCCACGATGGCCTGGGCAAATATCTGTCGCAGATAATACAGAAAGCTCCAGGCCCAACGGCAGACATAGTTAAAATCCTCAAAGAAACCAAGACCGATGTCGTGATTAATTACCTGCCCGTTGGTAGTGAAGAGGCGACCAAATGGTATATTGAGCAGATTTTAGCAGCTGGCTGTGGCTTCGTTAACTGCATTCCCGTTTTTATTGCCCGTGAAAAATACTGGCAGAAGCGCTTTGCCGAAAACGGGCTGCCAGTTATTGGTGATGATATCAAATCCCAGGTTGGTGCCACTATTTCCCATCGGGTGCTCACCCGGCTGTTCCGGGACCGTGGCGTCAAACTGGAGCGAACCTACCAGCTAAACTTCGGCGGCAATACCGACTTCTATAATATGCTGGAACGAGAACGACTTGAGTCCAAAAAGATATCTAAAACCTCTGCGGTTACTTCCCAGCTAGATTACAAGCTTGACCCAGATGACATCTATGTTGGTCCCAGTGATTATGTGCCGTGGCTCAAAGACCGTAAGTTTTGTTATATCAAGATGGAAGGACGGACCTTTGGTGATGTCCCCCTGAACCTGGAAATGAAGATGGAGGTATGGGATAGCCCCAACTCAGCCGGCGTGGTTATTGATGCCGTAAGGTGCTGTAAACTTGCCCTGGACCGCGGATTGAGTGGGGAACTGGTAGCTCCATCAGCGTATTTTATGAAGTCACCGCCCGTCCAGTACACCGATGACGAAGCTCACCGGATGTTGGAAGAGTACATCGCTGCCACCCAGCAGACTGGGAAGGAAGAACCGCCCGAGTAATTCCTCCAAGGAGGTTTTAGGCAACCACCTATGAAAATAGCACTAGTCTCCCCCTATGACTTCGCTTATCCCGGGGGTGTCTGTAATCATATTTCCTGCCTGGCTCATCAGATTACCCGGATGGGTCATGAAGTAAAAATTATCTCTCCCGCCTCCAGAGCTGTCTCCTCCTTAGGTGATAGCCTTATACCGATAGGTAGTCCCCGGCCGGTTCCAGTCAGCGGTTCTATTGCTCGCATCACTATATCCCCATGGCTGTCATCCAGGATAAAGACCATCCTTGACCGGGAAAAATTTGATATCTGCCACCTTCATGAACCCCTGATGCCAATGTTATGCACTACCGTGCTCCGCCTGTCACCGGTACCCAAAATAGGTACTTTTCATGCCTCCGGCGGCAGATACTGGTACAGCTCATATCCCTGGAAGTTGATTTTAAAGTCATGGTTTCAAAAACTGGATGGTAAAATTGCGGTGTCCCAGCCCGCCATGTCATACGTAAGCAAGCACTTCCCCGGAGAATATACCATCATCCCCAACGGCGTAGATTTGGAACACTTTTCCCCCGGTGTATCACCAATTGACGAATTTGTTGATGAGAAGCTGAACATCCTGTTTGTCGGTCGCCTGGAGAAACGAAAAGGTCTTGATTACCTGCTTGAAGCTTATAGGCAAATCAAGCCAGAAATCCCTGACTCACGCCTTATTGTCGCCGGACCTGGCACCCGACTGCGGCACAAATATGAGAAGAGGATCAAGAAAAACGGACTGAAGGATGTCATTTTCACCGGATACGTGTCCTATGATGACTTACCCAGATATTACAAGACGGCCGACATTGTTTGTTCTCCGGCTACCGGTAAAGAAAGCTTCGGTATAGTCCTACTTGAGGCTATGGCTGTTGGCAAACCAATTATCGCCTCAAATATAGAAGGCTATGCCAGCGTATTAACTCACGGTGCCGAGGGAATATTAGTGCCGCCCAAGAATCCAGAAAAACTGGCCGAAGCCCTGCTCTCTCTAATGGGTGACGAATCACTCCGCCGGCAACTGGGAGACAAGGGAAAGCTTACAGCGGTTGAGTATGACTGGAAACATGTTGCGCAAAGCGTGCTGAATTATTACCTCAGTGTACTCGGTGGTGGGACACCACCGAAAGATGAACTAAAAGAAACCAAAGCTATCCCGCTTTAGATTATACTAATAGACTGCCTGATTAATAATGCTTCAGAAAAATAAGTGCCAATGACAAAGTTAGTTAAAATTCGCAAAATGTTAGGCGTTTATCTTACCCGACCAGTCGTACACCTTCTGGTCAAGACATCCATAACGCCAAACACCATAACCTGGTTTGGGTTCCTTCTCTCTGTGGTTGCGGCAGCGCTGATCGCTACCGAACACCTTCTTGTTGCCGGTCTCCTGGTGCTTGTCGCCGGTCTCTTTGACCTGGTGGACGGAGCTCTGGCTCGCCGCACCAAACAAACCACTAACTTTGGTGCTATCCTGGATTCAACCATTGACCGCCTGGCTGAAGCAGTAATACTGCTGGGAGTTCTGATATTATATGCCAGAGCCCAATCATTCGTCGGAATTCTGCTGGCGGGTATCGCCATACCCAGTTCACTGCTGGTAAGCTATATCAGGGCCAGGGCAGAAGTACTGAACCTGGAAAGTGAGGCGGGGCTATTTACTCGTGCAGAAAGGGTAATTGCTCTGGCATTAGGTCTTTTAATGAGCTGGATTGATTACGCTTTATTTACTGCCCTGGGTATTATCATATTGTTCAGTCTTTTTACCGCTGGTCAGAGATTACTGCATGCATGGCAACAAATGAAATCCAGCTGACTTTGAATAATTTTAACATTAGATATAAATTATATTGACACTTGCTTTAGCGGAGGTAGTAATGCCAGTTATCGCTGTTATTGGAGCTCAGTGGGGAGACGAGGGGAAGGGCAAAGTAGTTGACCTATTGGCTGAAGAAGTAAAGATAGTAGCCCGTTTTTCTGGTGGTGATAATGCCGGGCATACCGTGGTTAACCGCTACGGTGAATTTAAACTGCACCTTATTCCCTCTGGTATTTTCTCCCCAAAGGCCACTTGCATCATTGGTAACGGGGTGATGATTAATCCCGCCGTGTTGCTTGATGAGGTAGAACAGCTTAACCAGCGTGGTGTGGACACCTCCAGACTATTCATCAGTGACCGGGCTCATCTGGTTATGCCGTACCATCTTCTTCTGGATGGACTGGAAGAGGAGCTGCGGGGGGGGAAGGCAATAGGCACCACCCGCAAGGGTATCGGCCCCGCCTTTGCCGATAAGACCGCCAGACTGGGCATTAGGACCGGCGACCTTTTGGACAAAGAGTTACTTAGGGAGCGACTTCACTTTATCCTTAACTATAAAAACACTATACTGACCAAGGTTTACGGGGTAAGCCCTCTATCCGAGGACGAAGTATATAATCAGTACTGCCAGCATGGGGAACGGCTGGCTCCCTATATTCGCGAAACAACCCTAATGGTAGCGGAGGCATTGAAACGGGGAGACCCGGTTCTACTGGAAGGAGCCCAGGGGGCCTTGCTCGACCCCGATTTCGGCACCTATCCCTACGCTACGTCCTCATCGCCACTGGCAGGGGGAAGCTGCTTGGGTGTCGGCCTGGGTCCCACCCAGATTAACCAGGTCCTTGGTGTGTTTAAAGCCTATTGCACGCGTGTTGGTGGCGGTCCTATGCCCACTGAATTGACCGGTGAAACTGGTAACCTGATTAGAGAACAGGCCCATGAGTATGGTACGACCACCGGCCGTCCCCGCCGCTGTGGCTGGTTTGATGCGGTTGCCGCCAGGTTCAGCACCCGAATTAACGGCTTTACCCAGGCAGCAATCACCCGCCTTGATGTTCTTGATATTATGCCCAGCCTGAAGATATGCGTGGGCTACAAGCTGGATGAGCACACCGTTGACAATTTCCCGGCTAATACGGTGGCTCTAGGCAGGTGCCAGCCTATCTACGAGGAACTGCCCGGCTGGCAGTCTCCTACCAGTGACATACGTCGATACGACGAGTTACCACCTCAGGCACGACAGTACTTAGCAAGACTTGAAGAGTTCATCTCCTGCCCGATTAACCTCATCTCGGTGGGAAATAGACGAGAGCAAACCATCCTGAAAAAACCTGTCTTCACGGTAACTTTTTAAGTTCCAAGAGGAGTATAATTGCTGGGATGGAAAGGAAAGAACCCCCGGCCAATCAAGAAGAGTTCAACAAACGAGTTGTGCACTATCGTAGTGTGCCTCTCATAGAACTATGCGCCGAGGGGATAAAGAGCCATATTGTATCCGCTGAGAAAATCACGGTCAGTTTTATTAATGCAGAGCCTGACTCCTGCGTTCCCACTCACCACCATGAATCAGAGCAAATCACGATAATCACCACCGGCGCCTGTGACTTCAGCGTCGAGGGAAAACTATACCACCTTGAGGAAGGCGATGCCATCGTTATACCCTCCAATATAGAACATGGAGCCTATTTTTCTGATAAGGGGGGCCAAACCATCGACATCTTTTCCCCACCCCGGCAGGACTTTGTGGAAAAACTGGAAGCAGTCAAGAAGAGTTTGAAAAAGTAGCTCTACACCGGACCAATTACTAAACTGGCAGGTCAATCCGATAATTCTTCAGCGTATCTTTGATGATAGCCGCTGTCTTTTCGTCAGCCTCGGTAAGAGGCAGGCGTGGCTTACCCACATTGAAACCTATGTGGTTAAGCGCATACTTTACCGGAATCGGGTTGGAGACAATAAATAATGCGCTGACCAGCGGTAAAAGTCGGCGGTGAATACCAGCCGCTTCCTCAATCCTGCCACCAACAAAGCTGTCAATCATCTCCTTTATCTGGTTACCCACCAGGTGGGAGGCAACACTGACAACGCCGTAGCCACCCAGAGCCATTACAAGCAGGGTATCACTATCATTGCCGCTCCAGACAAGAAAACCCTCCCTGGCACCACTGATAATCCTGGCAATCTGGTCCAGATTACCACTGGCTTCCTTTATCCCGATGATGTTATCTATCTGGCTCAGCCGGATAACCGTTTCAACCGAAAGGCTGACCACGGTGCGTGAAGGCACATTATACATGATACAGGGCAGGCTTGTGCTCTGAGCCACCGCCTTGAAGTGCTGGTACAAACCTTCCTGAGTGGGTTTATTATAGTAAGGGACCACCAACAGGCAGGCATCAACCCCAATTTGCTCCGCCCCCTTGGTCGCCTCAATAGCTTCGGCGGTGCTGTTACTACCGGTGTTGGCGATTACCGTCCCCCGGCTACCGACAGCTGACTTTACCTCACTGAATAGGCGCATCTCCTCCTGTCGGACAAGGGTGGGAGACTCCCCGGTTGTGCCCACAACCACCAGTCCTTCGCTTCCCGAGTTGAGCAGGGCTAGAGCTAACTTCTTGGCCTGCTCATAATCAACCTCGCCATTCTCACCAAATGGTGTCACCATTGCGGTTAGTAATCTTCCCGGTTCTCTCACTTTCTTACTCCTGTGGGCTCACCCAGTCTCTTTTAATCATCTCTTCTGCAATCTGGACAGCGTTCAGAGCAGCCCCCTTGCGCAGGTTATCGGCAACAACCCACATGACCAGACCGTTAGGATGCGAAGTATCCCGGCGAATGCGCCCGACAAAAACCTCGTCGGAACCAGCCGTCGACCAGGGATGGGGATAGAGGCTGATAGCCGAGTCATCCAGAACTTTTACTCCTGGCGCCTGAATAAGAATACGCTGTGCCTCATCAGTAAGCATTGGGCGAGAAAATTCTACATTAACTGCCTCGCTATGCCCGTTAAATACCGGAACTCGCACACAGGTAGCCGAGATAGCTATATCGGCTGCATGCATTATCTTCTTCGTCTCTTCAACCATCTTCCATTCTTCTTTGGTATAGCCGTCATCTAAAAAAACATCTATCTCCGGCAGCACATTAAATGCTATCTGATGCGGGTAAACATGAGGGATGGTGGTCTGTCCCTCCAGCACCTGCTTGGACTGTACTGTTAGTTCTTCTACCGCAGCTGAACCAGTACCTGACACCGCCTGATAAGTATCCACGACAATGCGCTTGATGGGGCTGACCTTGTGCAGGGGATATAGAGCCACCACCATCTGAATGGTAGAGCAGTTTGGATTGGCGATAATTCCATTGTGCCACTTTATGTCTTCGGGATTGACCTCGGGCACTACCAGCGGTACGGCAGGCACCATCCTGAAAGCAGCGCTGTTATCGATAACCACGGCTCCCGAACGAACCGCTATAGGAGCAAAATAACGACTAATCTCAGCGCCCGCCGAGAAGAAAGCAATGTCTATTCCATCAAAGGACTCAGGAACCGTCTCCTCGACTTCAATCTCCTGACTATTAACAACCAACCTCCTGCCTGCGGAACGGTCCGAGGCAAGAAGATGCATTGAAGACACCGGGAAATTACGTTGTATCAGTACCTTTATGAACTCCTGCCCGACAAGTCCGGTGGCACCGACAATAGCTACTCTATATTCCTTCATCTTTCCCTTTTCCCTTATAGACCAAGTAAAATATCCAAACCGTAGATTAGTCCTTTATGCTTTACCACTTCCCTAATAGCCAGCATAACCCCCGGCATATAACACTCCCTACCGCTAGTATCATGGCGTATGCTTAATGTTTGGCCTGGCCCACCCATGATTACCTCCTGGTGCGCCAGAAGACCAGGCAAGCGCACACTGTGAATAGCCACCCCCTCGACCTGCTTCCCCCGACTATCCAAGGCCTCTTTTGGTGCTGATGCTTGTAAAAATGGTTTACCTCTGGCCGCTGCCATAGCCTTGGCAGTGGAAAGAGCCGTACCTGAAGGAGCATCGGCTTTCTGGAGATGGTGTAATTCTATAATTTCAGCATAATCAAGATACCTGGCAGCCACCTTGGCCAGGTGCATCATCAGCACTGCACCGAGAGCAAAGTTTGGCGCCGCCACTGCTCCCACCTTACCCCCTCTAGCCAAGCGGTCAATTTCATTAAGGTCATCAGCAGTTAAACCAGTAGTTCCTATCACCAGATTGACTCCCTGCTTGGTGGCAATGCGCACTGCCGGCATGGTAGCTTGAGCAATACTGAAATCTACCAGCACTTCAGGGCGACAACTAGTCAATATGTGGTCTAGATTAGAGGAAAAAGGCACTGTGCCCGAACCATCAGGCAAAGCCAGGCAATCACCGCTAACTTTCAGGTCCACAGCCCCTACCAGCTGCATTTCAGGCTCACCACATAATGTCCTGATTACCTCTTGCCCCATTTTACCTGACGCACCCTGGACTACTACCCTTACTGGCTTCATAACTTGACCTCTTTTAATCAAGTGCTGAAAACAGGATTTTTCAGCGTCCCCTCCCCGAGGAACGGGGCTTACCCCTGGGTGGGTAGCCGCGCTGTGGAGGACGACTTCTATTTTCCCCAAAAGAGCGGCTGTCAGACCTCGAATCTTCCACCCTATCCCCAGGTACTTGAGAAGGCTTTTCAAGCATTGCCCGGAGTGACAGGTTTACCCTGCCCAGATTATCAACGCCGACTACTTTAACCGTAACTTCGTCGCCTACTTTAACCACATCTTCAACCTTACCTACCCGGTAGTCAGCCAGTTCACTAATGTGAACCAGACCCTCCTTACCCGGCAGTATTTCCACCATAGCCCCAAAATCCAGTATCCGGGTCACCTTTCCGGTATAGCTATCACCGACCTCTGCCTCCTTGGTTAGACCTTCAATGATTTGAATAGCCCGGCGGGCAGCTTCCTCATCATTTGAGCCGATGAGTACGGTGCCATCATTATTAACATCGATAGTTGTCTTGGTTTCTTCAATAATTGACCTGATTGTTTTCCCACCAGTACCAATGACAC
>Ga0307380_10012934_pt1 | contig 10338 bp, 8 predicted proteins | sample UN3MG_FD_202239 | JGI IMG/M metagenome (GOLD analysis project Ga0307380, IMG submission 202239) | Soil microbial communities from Risofladan, Vaasa, Finland - UN-3 | ecosystem: Environmental > Terrestrial > Soil > Coastal area > Acid sulfate soil | place: Finland: Risofladan, Vaasa | collected... | reverse complement strand
TCTATTTTCATGAGCTCATCAAATGTCTCATATGGAATTTCTTCAAAATAGCCAGGGTAGGTTATACCGGCACTATTTATAATGACATCCGGTGCGCCAGAGGTTTTTTGATATATACCGGCCCAATTTTCAACCTCCGTGTGATTAGAGACATCAACTCTGGCATAAGAAATCTTCTGGTTAGTATCTATAGCAGAAGAGGATATTTCCGTTACCGCCCTTTTTAGCACATCCTCTCGCCTTGCTAAGATAGTTATATTTGCCCCTTTAGTGGCAAATATCCTGGCTGCAGATTTGCCTATCCCACTGGCCCCCCCGGTGATAATCACATTTTTACCGTTAAATTCCATTAGCTCTCCTTTCAGCCTTCTCGATGTTCAGGTCGGCTATAGAAACTCACCTCTTTAATTTTTACATTTTAAGGTATAGAGCGTTTAGAGGCAACTTAATGTGCTCGTCCATATGATGAGGAATACACCTCCTTCCTTCTCTACGAGCTCAGGTTGAAGGCTCAAAGTGAGCGTAACCACTCACAGCCAGCAGGGCTTTCCATGGCTAACCAAAACGCTAAATTGTTGTGTCCGCTCTTGCTCCATTTAGAGGTCAAGGACCTCCATGGCCATTCGCAGGCTTGCCAAGTTGGGAGCAACAATTTCAGGCCGGTTTCAATCCCCTTTCGAGGATTAGGTTCTTTCCAACTGAAGTCATTGGCAACATCTAGGAGAACCCAGAGTTAATGTTTCAATCCCCTTACGAGGATTAGTCTCTTTCCGACTATTTTAAGGAGGAGACAATGGAAGCTAAAGATACAGTAATGTTTCAATCCCCTTTCGAGGATTAGTCTCTTTTTCACTCTAAAAGCTGATCAAATCCTCTCCATAATAGCCGACAAGTTTTCAATCCCCTTTCGAGGATTAGGTTCTTTCCGACAGGTGTTTTCCTAGCGAACCTTAACAATAGAATATAGCCAGTTTCAATCCCCTTACGAGGATTAGGTTCTTTCCGACCTATCAGGAAGTCTTATGATACGGCCCATAGACGGTAAGTTTCAATCCCCTTACGAGGATTAGGTTCTTTCCGACAGGAGGGCAATATGTATGAGGAATTGAGGGAGAAGATAGCGTTTCAATCCCCTTTCGAGGATTAGGTTCTTTCCGACAAGCTCAAGATGCCAAGGCCCTCAAGGCAGTAGGGAAATGGGTTTCAATCCCCTTTCGAGGATTAGTCTCTTTTTCACTGTTTGTCCTGTAGTTCCTAAATATGGCTTGTTTCATGTGTTTCAATCCCCTTTCGAGGATTAGTCTCTTTTTCACAAGACTATCAAGCTAAATGAGAGAGATTGGAAGACTCTAGAGTTTCAATCCCCGTTCGAGGATTAGTCTCTTTTTCACTTTTTAGCTTTCCTCTTGATTCAGATATGGACCAACAAGTTTCAATCCCCTTTCGAGGATTAGGTTCTTTCCGACTAAACATCGCCCATTACGATCCTAATGTTCCAAATGACAGGTTTCAATCCCCTTTCGAGGATTAGTTCTCTTCTCACACTGCTGGTGAGCTTATGATACACGACATACTGCCTTTGTTTCAATCCCCTTTCGAGGATTAGTCTCTTTTTCACCCGATTCTCTTGATGCCTGCTTTAAGTGGCTAGTGCCAAAGTTTCAATCCCCTTTCGAGGATTAGGTTCTTTCCGACGAACACATCCCGAAGTCTTTGTTGCTCGGGGCAGTCATGCGTTTCAATCCCCTTTCGAGGATTAGTCTCTTTCCGACAATGCCATTAAGCTAGGCATCGAAGCCCTGAAACGCCTGTTTCAATCCCCTTTCGAGGATTAGTCTCTTTCCGACTTGCCCCTTGCTCTGTTAGATAGAGCACCGCCAATCTTTATCCTCCTTGTTTGCCCCATTCCCATGGTTGTTTTAGCTCCAATTCCAGAATATAAGGCAAAGTCAGCGAGGGCATTGATTGCCCTCGACTGTTGTTCTGAGAGTTTATCATCCAGAATAAAGCTGGAGCGTCCGGTAAAACCGGTCTCTTGATAATTGCCGAAATTGAGCATTCTGGTCTCCAATTTATAGCGAGCCAAAAGAATTTGCGAACTAAAGCATTGCTGCAACTCGGTGCTCAATTTGGCAGGGGAGAAAGCATTCCAGCGATTAAGGAGGCTACCAAAAACCAGCTCTGGCTCAGGGAAAAGCACGTTTCTTTTGCCTTCAGAGCGGAAGGCGGTTGGGCTGAGAAAATGCAAAGCTATATTGTGTTCTGACGTAGCCGCAGACAGTAACTCTTCATAACTACAGAAATTCTTCTGTGGCTTATCCATATCAACCAGGTGAACCTGCTCTACCTTGAACCGGGCAGAACCTAGCTGGAGTTCCCTGTTGTCCCATTCCAGAGCGGATTTCAGGAACTGTGCGAATACTTGATCAGTGAGGAAAGTAAGACGCAGAAGGAGCTGCCTCTGGGTTTCGGGAATCGAGCTCATCTTTTTTTGATAACCAGGCAGAATGGTGGCAGTGGTAAATGGCTTCGGGCCATCCGTTTCGTGTAACTCTGAAGCAAATTCTGGACAAGAGTTCCTCAGAATGTTGAGAAACAAGGCGTAAGAGTTGTACCCTAATGTGGCTGGCAAAGGGTTATTATCCAGGGAGAGGAGTCTTAGTTCTACGACGTGTGGCATGAGCCATCTCCTTCTGGGTCAGTAGGGAATTGAGTCCTGAGAGCATAAGGCTTCAAATTCAGCGCTTCAAATGCCCCATTCATGAGGGAAACGAAGAATAAATTTGCCTTGTGGTAATCTTCGGACTCGACAGGAGTCAACCCGTGGGCCAAAAGCGATTGGTTGCGAATTGAGAGGAAATTCCTCAATTGGCCTTGATATTGCTTGTAGAGGGTGCCAAGTGGTTCGGTACAAAAATCAGTTAGCTTTGCTAAGAGCTCAAAAGCTGGAGTGAGTGGCAGCTTAATTTTGCCTTTTGAATCAGCCAATTTGCGATATTCTCCTTGTAGCTCCTGAGGCAATAGCTTCAAAGAAAGATTCCCAGTATCAATACTATATTCAAGTCTGAGGCGGGCTTGAGCCAGTAGCTCCAATGCTCGATAAAGCCTGGCTACGACATCGTCGAATCTATGCTGAGCAGCACACCGCTGAGCATTAAGGAACAGGTCTTCTATCACTTCGTAACCATGTCCTTTTGGTGATGCCGATAACCTTGGCAATTCCTGCTTCGCGAAATCTGGATCCAGTTTCTTACGACTCCAGACTACTACTTCAAGGAACATGACTAACTTAGTATATCTGGCTCTATAATTATGGAGAAGATTCCAGGCTGAAGTATGGTCAAACTTATCCCAGTTGTCTAAGGCTCTGGCCAGGGTAAGCCACCTCTGGAGCATGACTGTTTTCTCGGAGTCGACATCTGGGAGCTGCAAGGTTTCCTCCAGCCAGCTTATGGCTGTGGGGTAGTCAAAAGTCTTGAAGCAATTACAGATGGTTTGTAGCCGCCGCTCCAGTTGGATACCTACGGCTTGGCTGGTGCGCAAACTCTGTGTGCCATCGGTAACCTGTTTCAGATCGAAGCGGGAACCAGTCACCAAACCAAGTCTTGTTCCCTTCACATCCAGGGCTGCCGCAGCCAGACCAGCGCCCATGGATTTGGTGCCGCCGGTGTAATCAGCGATTATCTCGGCATCGGGGAATTCATTTCTAAGGCTATCAAGTAGCTTAAGGCTGCAAGCATAACATTCATTAAGGTCATCTATGCCATTGATGATTTCACTCTCATAAGGCATGTCTGCTACTTTTACTTTATTACATATACCATCAAGCTCTCCTATGCTTTGTTGTGAGCAAAGGAAATAAATTCTGTCTGGCTTACTTTGAGTGATGGAGGTAATGACGGGTTGAGAACTTCCGCCCACGGTGATAACCAGTATTCTCACGTTAATCTCCAGCCAACTTCATAGGCACGGGCAAAGCAAAGCCATATTGAACAGCCTCTTGATGCGAAGGACTCAATCCGGCAACTAGCCTCCCATAATAATCATGGACCGGAAAGTCGCGGAAGACTGAGCCAGCAGCGAACATCAGAAGAGGTTTCTTGAAGGGATTGGCTGAGCTGGCATATTCTTCGCCTAGTTTCCCGTATTTGATAAGCACCTTCCAGTAGCCCTGTACCGGATCACCTTCAGCGGGAACGAAGTTAGATAGGCTCACAAATGCATTGGCGTCCTTTGGGACATCGAAGTCGGAGGAATGTTCAAATTCTAGCATCTCCAACCAGCCATAGCCCACTGTTTTTCGCTTTCCATAGCCTGTCTTAGTTAGGTGCTTAAAGAGTTCCTGCGCCGTATCTTTGAACCCATCAGCTATCTTGGCATAGATGGTGATAGCGTCGCAGTGATATTCTTCGAAGCTGTATAAAGTACCTTCCCCAGCGCTGGTAGTATTTGTAATGCGGTTGATTTGATTCTTGAGAGTGACTCTTCGCCTGACTTCTGCTTTTGAAGAAGGATAGATGATTCCTCCCCTGAGCACCCTGTCGAACTCTTCGTGATTAAGGTAAGTTACCTTCTTAGCATCTTTCTGTCTCTTCAATTGCTCTTTTTGCTGAGCCAATTCTGCTTTTGAATCTAGTGGTACCTGGGGCAAGATGGGGCGAGGCAGCAAATCATCAGGAAATCCGTTGGAGACGAGTAATGGTGGCTGTTGCGTGTTATAGGAGGCGATGAAATCAACAAGCTTTTGCTCACCGTAGAGATGCTTCATTCCCCAGCACAGATGCCCCCAGATAGTATCTGCCTGCCATTCTGTAGAAAGCCACGACTTTACCTTAAACTTAACTTTATACCACTTCATATTTTACTTCTACCCAGCCGTAGCCTCTGGTTCCTGAGCCTCCTAAATAGTCCTCTTGCAATAGCTCCAGGGCTTCCTTGATGTAGCCAACCATTTTTTCTTCGTCGTCCCCTTCAAAGACACGCACAGAGAGATTTAAGTTAAACTCTGTTCCTTTAGGAACTCTCTCCATGGGTCGCGGCTCTTTCGCCGTACCACTGAGCCTATCAATTATGTTCTCCGTTTTTACCTCTGCATACTCCAAACCTTCTTCCCTAAGAGGCTCCAGCTTTTTTTGTGAATCATTGGTGAGGAAAGCATCCCGGACTATGAGTCTAGATGGACCTAACTTGTGCTCTGTGTTCTTGTGAGCTCCGAATATTGTGCATACCGGACATTCCTTATCCCCACATCCGCAAGGTTCACCGCCACTCTGTTTCAACTCACGTTTTACCTCCCGCCCTTCACGATGCCTCTCCCAGTGCCAGCCCACTCTATCATATTTGTATTCCAACTGGGAGCGAAGTTTGCCCTTTATCGAAGAGCCAGGGATATAAGGCAACTTGTCAACAGGGTCTCGAATTATGGGATTATCTAGCCCCCCTATTTCTAACTCTTCCTTTGAACCCCCGATACGCAGGCCGGTTTTGCAGATAAGCTTGCCTTGAATTGTGATGTATTTTTTGAGCTTAAGCGTTTGAGCCATGTTTCACCTCCTTTTTTCCTCGTAATATTTAAGGTAAGCAACTACGCTTTGGAAATGCGTCAGAAATCCTCTGACCAAAGCATCGGAATCGGATGAACGGAGTACCAGATCGACATTTATATCTATGAATTGTTTGAATATGTCAGGGGCTGTTTTTCTGCCTACACTGGCTGCAGCAATAGGCTTAAGGGTCGCCACATCCTCCTTCAGCCGTTCGAAGGTCTTCGTCTTCGTTTTCAGTTCCTTTTCCAAGGCACGAGCTCGATTAAAGAAGCGACGTAATTGGGTAGTGGTAAGACGGCCATCTCTGAAAGTTTGGGCTATTTCATCAGGCCACTGCTGAATTATTTCGGGCCACAGATTGTCTTGGGAATCGAAGTAGCCATTTTGCAAGTAACCTCTTGGTAGCTGGGGTAGCTGTCTTGCCCCGCGCTGAAATCGAGTATCACCTCTATACCTCATGCTAAACCTCCTCCTTACTGTAAATAAGTAATGTGGTAACTAAGCCCAGATTATCCAGGGCAAGTTGCTGCTCCTTATCGCCGGGGCGCGGGTTAAGCAACCCTTCAATCCACTGGTAGAACTCTGGAGACTTCTTAGCATCAAGATTCCGGGCTATGCTATAGGCCAGAAGAGGATAGAAACGTAAGCCCATTGTATTCCCCTTTTTGTAAGCCTGCCACATGTCGGAAAGTGCCAGCAACCGGTATAGGAAAGAAGTGGAAACTTGTGGAAGGAAATTGAGCAACTTCTGCCATAGCTGACAAAGAAACTCCCATTCATGCCAGCCTAAAGGTCTTCCCAGCAGGGTAATGCTGTCCTTACCAGGCTTGTCTTTAGATAGCCTTAAAGCGTCATCAGCATCGCTAGCTGCCCTAGCTATAGGATAACCGGGCTTGGTAATGCCGATGCCAGCGGACATGGTCATATTTGGGTTGCTAGTGAAACGGGAAAAATCTGCTCTTAATTTGCCGGCAAAAAGCAGTAGTTTATCCCAAGAACCGACTACGAAGAGGTCATCACCACCTGAGTACACCATATATAGGTTCTTCTCTTCCCTCGCTAAGTGTTCTACCCAGCCGGTGAAGAACAAGTCAAGCATACGACTGAGGGTGGTCACCCTGGAAATCGTGTCCACAGAGTATTCTTTTCTTTTTAATCCCAGGATGAACAGTTGCCCCAAATTGTCTACATCGGCCTTGAGGAAGCCCAGTAATTTCCTGCCCTGTGCTCGATTCGCCAGGCATTCAAAAGATGCTATAGTGGGGGTTCCCTCCGAACATAGGAAACAACCATCTGGTAAAGCAACGAAATTGGCCAGATATTTCCCACTGGCCGTCTGATTGGCTAACAAGGTGAGGTCTGGGTCATTAAGTTTGAAAGTCAAGTAAGGATGAGCTTGTTTGATATTCGGGGGTGAATCCATTACGGATGCAGAGTAGCCAAGGATAGGAATGTCCCCGCTGTTCTGTGAATCGCAAAAAGCAACGTAATTAGCTTGAGGCATTCTTGCTCCAATACTACGGTCAAGCCAGCAATGCTCACATAGCTCATCTTTCCATTGAGGGAACTTCTTACAAGAACGACAGGGCGCCTGGCCTTCATAATTAACGGGAAGCACGAAAAAAGACTCCTGCCATGAATTATCCTCTAATATCGTCTGACCATATGGTTTTTGTTTTCGTTCATTTAGGGCCTTGGCAGATTCATTTAGCACCGTCCCAAAACCTCCACCTTTCTCTTTGGCAGCCCGAAAGCCGGAATCGTCAAACTCCACTGAAGCTAGGTTTAGCGATAGTTCTCCATTCAGTTTGTTTAGAAACCATTCATCGGCAAATCTCTGCATCTCCTCTACAGCTTCTTTGGTTCGAGACAGGTTGGGAAGGAGCAGATAGAATCGTCCACCTGAGTTCATAATCACATGAAGGGCTAGTGGTAATTTCAGGGAATGAAGTAACCGGTGAGCGGCAATCTCCGAGCATAGCTGCACATAAAGAGAGCGTGCCCTCAAGCGTCTCGCTACCCCTCCACCGACTCCGATACTGGCAATATCAAAGATGTAACTCTGAATACCTGAGATGTCTCCAGCAACAAGACAAAACCGCCGGATATCATCACGGTGAAGCTCTATTTCAGTCAACGTATCAGTCTCTTTGTGGTAAACATACAGGCAACTGGCTATTGTGGCTGTTGTCTTTAGGTGGTCGAATAGGGAAACATCCGGAATAAGCTCTTGAGTATTACTCGGAATAGACCAACAATACCGGTGAAGAATGTTAAGCAAGTGGGCTAACACAGAGTCGAAGTCAGCCAGATTCAACTGGCTTCTGTCAGAACGAAACATATCTTTGAAAGAGTCACCAAAAGAACCAGGACCCGAAATGAGCTTATCAAGCTCTCCAGACGAGTAATGTTCAAATCTATCAGGAAATATGCTTTGTAATGAACCTACATCCTGTAGTTGTTGCGGATGATATCTTCCCAGAATAACCTCGTCCGCTTCTTCAACAACCTCCTGCCCTAGCCTTTCCAAGACTGAGGCTAAGGGCGTCGTCTTGTAATCCTGCCATTGTTCATTGCTTTTGCCTCTCTCTGAGGAAGACAGATTATCTGCTTTGCTCACCAAGCTAGCGAGCATCCTAGTATATTCATCTTTGATGCCCTGTACTAGAAGCTCTGGCGGGAAGTGCCGTTCATCCTCATGATGCCTCAACACCAACTCTTCCAGCAGTGTCATATCGGCTATTTGAGCGAACACCCCCGTGTTTATCTTTATGAAATCGGCAGAAAACTTTGGATGTTGCCCTTTGTCGAGATGCAGAAATTTGCCACGCTGGATAAGCTTCCCGATATCATGGAGCAAGGCTGCTAAGAGGACAGTTTGATATTCCTTCTGCCCATGTATCTCAGCTATAGTCATTAACCCCAATTATACATTATACACCTAACTGTGTGGTCATTTCAAGAGGCAGCCAGGAGAGCGGCTTTCAAACCCCGTTCGGAGGGTCACCCTTCGTGTAATTTTGCCAACTTTCCCTTTAAAATTTCGCAAAAATAAGGCGTTTCAACCCAGCTTGACTAATTCCTTTGCAACCAGCGAATGGAAAGGCAAAGAAGGATTTGTTGCTAATACATTTCAATCCGCTTAGGAGCAAGCATGTGGCTTGACGTCTTGGCTGAAGAGCATAAACATACTCTTGACTTCAAGATATTATGCAGTATAATATACTGCAATAGCAGTAAATAAAACTGCAATCATATAATACAATGTTGGCAACGCTTCTAGGGTCAAATCTCAGGGCAAAAGTGCTGGGATGGTTATTCACTCATCCAGATGAGCGTTATTTTGTTCGTCAGCTCACCACTTTACTGGGAGAAGATTCTACAAATGTGAGTCGTGAGCTTGCTCGTCTGGAGAAGACCGGTGTTCTTGTTTTAGCTAAGGAGGGGAAACAAAAATATTATCAGGCAAACCGGGAAAGCCCCCTTTTTAATGAGCTTCATGGGCTAATTGTTAAAACTGTGGGTGTGGTAGATGTCCTGCGCTCGGCACTAGCGCCGGCGATGGAGCAGATAAAGGTAGCTTTCGTATTCGGTTCAATTGCCAGCGGCGGTGAAAGGAGAACAAGCGATATAGACATGATGGTGGTCGGCAGAATCTCCTTTGAAGACGTGGTTTCGCTTCTCTCTCCGGCGGAGGAAAAACTGGGACGCGAAGTCAACCCGGTTGTTTACCCAATTACTGAGTTTAAGCAGAAAGTGAAAGAAGACCATCACTTCGTTAAGACCGTGCTCGAGGGCAAAAAGATATTTCTGATAGGTGATGAAGGTGAGCTTGCAAGACTGGCTAAATGAAGGGCGATTAAGGAGTCATAAAACCAGCCAGAAAGAGATTGAACAGCTTTTCGCTGTATTTAGACGTGATATGGCCGATGCCCAGGCAGAAGCCCTGAGCACTGATAGGAGATTTACCACCGCATATAACGCCGCACTCATGGTAGCTAGAGCCGCTTTAGCTGCCAGCGGCTACCGGACATCTGGTGAAGGTAACCACTACTGGACTATCCAATCCCTGGTTTTAACTATGCAACTGGATGATAAGACGATAAAGAAATTCAATAAATTCCGCCAGAAACGTAATATCAGTGATTATGAGATGATTGGCATGGTCTAGGAGCAGGAAATGACGGAGATGATTGCCCTAGCACAAGAGCTTCGCGACATGGTGATTGAATGGCTGAAAAAGAATCATCCGGAGCTCATACAGGAGTGACCGATGCCGGTACTTGATATTATAGGAGGCTGTCCGAAAACTCAGCTATGGACCTGTAATTAAGAGACACATTCCGTTAGATTGTGTGACTTAACCCAGTCTCTCGTTTAACCTAATCAAGAAGCAGCCGGGGCGACTTTCAAACCCCGTTCGGAGGGGACGCCCTTCGTGTAATTTTGCCAACTTTCCCTTTAAAATTTCGCAAAAATAAGGCGTTTCAACCCAGCTTGACCAATTCCCCCCCTTAATGTTCCCCTTTGCTGCAACCAGCGAATGGAAAGGCAAAGAAGGATTTGTTGCTAATACATTTCAATCCGCTTTCGGGGATTAATTCTCCACCAGCTGTCTGCCCGATTGCGTCAATTAGCCCAGCGCCCGGTTAAATTAAGAAGCGGAAAAATTGATGAGATTGCCAAGCTCCGCAATCCCCACGGATTCTCCCTCCCACCGGAGAGGGAGAATTACAAGGAATTTTGCAATTGACTATAATATTGCTCCGGTATAGATAGTCGCCCGATTTGA
>Ga0307380_10012932_pt1 | contig 10339 bp, 9 predicted proteins | sample UN3MG_FD_202239 | JGI IMG/M metagenome (GOLD analysis project Ga0307380, IMG submission 202239) | Soil microbial communities from Risofladan, Vaasa, Finland - UN-3 | ecosystem: Environmental > Terrestrial > Soil > Coastal area > Acid sulfate soil | place: Finland: Risofladan, Vaasa | collected... | reverse complement strand
AAAAGCTCAAAGAAACCCTGAAGAAGAGCCTGGAACAACTGCCACCCAAGGACTATGAAACTATCCGGCTATGTCTATCGGGGAAGCTATCAGTGAAAGAAACCGCACAAAGAGCAAGAATTTCTATCCCTGTTTTTTATAAGCGTTATCAGCGGGCTTTGAAGATTCTGCGAAAAATAAGCCTGGATATTCTAAATGAAGATTCTGGGAATGATTAAATAAGTTAGAAAAATAAAAAATTTTACGTATGTAAGTGTTTGTAGAAACAGCTATTTATACGACCAACCCCAAAAAGTTGAAATTTTGTCTGTCCAGTTTTATGATTTTTCAGCACTTGCTTACGGAAAGGAAGTTGTCTCCTTTAAGGAATGAATTTTTGAGACAAACCATGAAATGTAAAAGAGTAAAACTGTTATTAGCCCCTTACATCCTTGGTGATTTGGCCGATGATTTGAAATTACCTGACCAATTAGAGGCACATCTGCGGACCTGTAATTGCTGCACAGGGGAATATCAAAGTGTCAAGCAGACAATGGAGTTTATTGAAGAATACAGAGATATATTTGCTGAAGCTTTTGTAGAAATAGACCTGGAAAGAGCAAAAAAGAAAGATGCCCCAAAACCCACTTGGGAGAAAATATCCGCAGAAAGTATGGAAAAACCAAAAAGCCTCCGGCGTTTTCTCCGCATAGGTGCAGTTGCAGCCTGTCTTGCTATTGGAGTATTTACTTGGTTGGTATTTTCAAATTATTCGAAGCCACAAAATATCCCCCAAGCCTCCTCCTCTAAACAGATTGCATCTGCACTCAGGTCTTCTGTGCAAGTTGAATTGGTAACAAACACTGGAAATATTCCTCTGCAAAGCGATCAACAAATAACTTCTGCCAGCCAATTAATAATTCTGCTCATTAACGGCAGACATCGTCTTGTGATGAATACCAATACGGTTCTCGCTATTGAGCCAATGGTAACAAACAGCCTCTTCGGCTGTAAGGTTCAATTATGTTCAGGTCAGATTTACACTCATGTCCAGCATGATGGTAATCCATTCATCGTTGATACTGCTCATGGGCAAGCTGTGATTACAGGTACTACTTTTGACATCAAAGCTACAGAAGACAGTACAACATTGGTTGTTAGTGAAGGAACAGTTCGCTTTGAATCAGAAAAAGGTGTTGTAAACGTAGCAGCAGGTCAAAAGTCTAAGATAATTTGGCAATCGGCACCATCAATTCCTCTGTCATGTAATACAGCAGAGCTTACTGCATGGGCAACGGGTTATAAGCCTAATACCGCATTAGCTCAAGCCGGATCAGATGATGATGACTGGTATCTTGCGTTCTCACTCAGGAAAGCCCCAATTGTTCTTGCAGAAACAGATTATCACCAATGGGTAGAGGAGAAACGACAATGGTTCAAGAAAGATTTTCCATGGATTTTTGAACTCAAAGATGCTCTTGTCAGGGAGGGAATTGAAGTTGATTATCCGGAATTATTGATCAGAAGCGGTTATGTCTGGCAATTCGTGTGTTTGGAGAGATTTCCGGCGAGATTTTCCGTGCCTGATTTCGAATCTTTGTTAAAAACAGCCACATCTTATGGTTTTGACAGAGAGTGGTTATTGAAAAATATGCCTATTGCCAGGATTATTCAAGATAAATGCTTCCTCTTACAAAATCCAACAGGATTAGCTGCATTTGAACAGTTGTTGAAATATGTCAATGGGACTCAAGCCACACCGTATTGTTTATACCCAGCGGATGCGTGTAAATATTTAGCTGAAACGAGAAGCCTGATCTGGTTTGCTGTAAGACATGGCGAACATAGCCTGGCAAATGAAGAACGTGCTGAAGTTTTAGATTTACTACAGCAGGAGGTGACTACTGCAACAAACTGCTCTAATGATTTGTGGTATCCAAAATATGAAAAAAAGAAACTTCTTTGTGATGAGAATTTATGCGAAACACTAGAAACAAAGATTATTAGATATATCGAAAAAGTAATACTCGCTGAAGAAAAGATCGTAAAGTATGGAATTTGTCTATGAGGAGTTAAAATTGAAGATTAAACAACTTACATTAATTTCAATCATTCTGATATCACTTGGGTATATTCTGTTTATAAAGTTATCAGGAAACGATTCGCCTCAGCTGAGCAATCTATCTATTTCTGAAAAGAAACAAGTAATAGAGAATAAAGCGGATGAAACTATTTCTGCAGATCAAGATATAGTTATGACCTCTCCCAAAGAGCCAAAGGATGATTATTTGGTACAATTGGAAAACGAACTTGTTGCTGAGATTAGTTTAAAGATGCAAAAGCTCATAGATGCTCCACCTCCCATGGGTTTTTCTCCGGTTGTTAGTACAACAGATGGTCCTAAAACTGTTACTCCTCTTTTAAAGATGAAAACTGGAAGTACATTATTATACAGAAGTTATTTGATTTCCGCTGATAATGAATCCTCAACATTGCCAATAGATTGGATTGATATGGGATCAACAGAAAGCACTATTGAAGAAGTTGATGATAAGACACAAGCAATACACTTGTTATGTAAAAAGAAGAAGCCAGTAAAACTTGGTTTAGGATTTAGGAATTATGATGATAAGAAGATCGACGAGGTTGTTATCCAAGCATACAAGGCCAAAATGCTTCCTAATGGACGAGTGGTAAGTATAGAAGATCTTAATGTCCAGACTGATGCTGGGACTATCACATTGCAAGTTTCACAAAACAGTGGAGGTCAACTAATCTTGCCTGATGGGACTGTCCAGATAGGAGATTCTTGGGATATCTCTAACAAGGACGAAAATAATTCGACAAAATTTATTTTTGAAGGCTATGCAATTGTGGATGGTCGCCATTGCATGATGATTTCCGAAAACACAAAAGCTATTCAGGATATAAACATCAAAGATGTAGACGGTGAAAAATATAATTTGAAAGTTATCAAGGATGTCACAGGTTATCATTATTTTGATTATACAGTAGGGCTAAAATGCAGAAGCGATGTGGTTGTAAAAATGGTAGGGTTTGATTGTGATAACCCAGAGCTTAGGGATAAAATTGAGACCGTGTTTCCACCTAAATCGTATCGTTTTGTTAGTGGGCAGTTGAACAACAAGAGAGAAGAGAAATAAATTTTTAGTTTTGAGGAAATAGCGAGTTTACGGTAGAGCATTCAAAATAACAAGTAACCCCAAGAAAAATTATGAAAGGAGGTGATATTATGGAACAGAAATTTGGTTTTGAGATGCCGTATCTGATTGGCGGAGTGCCTGGCGAAGTTGATAATCCGGCATGTGCCGTAGGTTTCGCTTGTGAGTGCGAATACTCAGGCTGTGCTGACTCCTTTGATCCTGACTGCGGACTTGCATTAGCTATATCAGCTATTGGCGCAGGTGTTGGTATAGTTATTGCTATTGTGCCGACGAATGCGGCACCTGGCTAAAATCAATGCAGTGGAACCTCACTGTTGCATAATGAAAATCAAAGATTGTTATCGACAGTGAGGTTCCCAGCATTCGATTATAGCTTTTGATTTAGTTATTAGATACTTTTATGAAAAAAATACAGAAGAGATCAAATTGGTGAATTATGAAGCAAGCAAAATGTGACTTAAATCTTATTCCAAAACATAGGATAGGGATTTGGCAGCCTTATCGTGACAATCTAGTGCGCATGATTGACATAAACGGGGCCACTGTGATTTTAAATAAAATCGGATCGCTTATATGGCAGCTAATTGATGGAAGCAGAAACCTTCAGGAAATTTCAGCATTAGCCATTAAGAACCATCAAATACATAAGTTCGAAACAAATTTAACGAGTGATGAAATTGTTGACTTCATTCAATATCTGAATAGTAAAGGGTGGGTTTCATATGGAGTCGATAGTACCTGGAATAACACTTTTTTTAAGGATTCTGACGAAGAGAACACAGGGTCGTATAATCAAAATTAAAAAGTAATGCTATAAAAACATTATTCGAAAAGATAAAAACTATGGATATATTATTAATTAATACTAGCAATATGGAGTATCGTCCTATATTTAGGGAAACGAATTCCTTGCCACCTCTTGGAATACTATATTTAGCTGCTGTAGTGAAACAGGAACTTGGTTGTAAGTGTCATGTTATTGATTTCGTAATTCAAGATATATACAAAAAAGATTTGCGTAAAATCCTGCTTGACAATCGCCCTCCTATTGTCGGACTCTCAACATATGCAGATAGTTATAGTCAGCTTATAGAGATTGGCACGTTTATAAAGAACATTTTACCTGAAACTAATATTGTCATCGGTGGCGCATTCGCAACATTTCGATATGAAGAGTTAATGCTAAAGCATGACTTTATCGATTATGCTGTACGAGGGGAAGGAGAAATAACATTCACTGAGCTGACAAAGCACATACTGGAACAAAAAGAATTTAAAGAGCTTGAAAAAATAAGAGGAATTGCATTTAGATGTGGAAGCGAAATTGTAACAACTGACTCTCGGGAAAGGATTGACGATCTAAATAGTCTACCATTTCCCGACCGTAGCCTGATCAAAGATCTGATGATAAATCTTGACTACTCACTTCCTTATACAATAAGCACTGCTCGCGGGTGTCCAGGAAATTGCATATTCTGTTCTTCTCGATATTTTTGGGGGGCGAAAGTAAGAACACGAAACCCAGAGAGTATCTTTCAAGAATTACTTGAAATGTATGATAAATATGAAATGTATTCGTTTCATATAACGGATGATACTTTTACGGCTAGGCCAAAAGTTGCTCGTAAAGTCTGCAATTTCATCCAAGAGCATAAATTACCAATCAAATGGTCATGTGAATCGCGAGCAGATGTAGTAACAAAGGGCCTGTTAGTTGATTTGTGGGAAGCAGGATGTCACTCGATACAATTTGGGATTGAAAGCTCCAATCAGAATATCTTAGATGCAATAGGAAAAAAAGTTACCGTAGAGCAAATTGAGAATGCTGTTCGGATGGCCAGTGAGATGGGGTATAAAGTGGTAGGGTCATTTATACTAGGTCATTATCTTGATACCCTGGATACAATGAAAGCTACAATAGAGTTTTGTCGCAAGCTAAAAGATAAATATCGTTTACTTCCAGCGTTTGCCTTGAATACCCCATTTCCTGGAACTTATCAAGAAGAAAATGCAGAAAAGCTTGGAATGAAGATACACACCAAAGATTATAATGATTTAGTATTGTGTAAACCACATGTAACCACAAAAAATTTCACCTGTGAAGATCTGCAAAAGATGTTTCTGCTAGCTTGCGATCTATTATAATTCATAGAATATAACAATAGTACGGAGATAGATTCATGACAATAAACAATGACACAAATGGTAACTTCGTTAATAAAACTTTTTTTGCTTTGCACCCTCTAAATATCAAATATCGTGATAATGCTTACGTGCTATATCATACAGAGACTGGGCGATGGATTAAGACAAACCAAAGCGGTAAAAATATAGTAGAATTATGCGATGGAAAGCTCAGCGTACAAGAAATAGCTTTTAAGATTGCTCAAAAATTGATGCTTCCAGAGGAAGATATTCTTGAGAGCATCGTACCTTTTATGAAAGGGGCTGAAGAAATCAAGTTTTTATTAGAAGCTGAACAAAATACATATAAAAAGGAATCAATTCAAACTATCGATGCTCATGTAAAGCTCGACTTATGGGTTCATGTAACATCTCGATGTAATATGAAATGTCCTTTCTGCATTCAAGGAGGCAGTAAGCCAGAAAATCATAAAAGCCTGATGAATACAAGTGATTACCTGTCTCTTTTTAACGATGTTAAAGGTGTTAAAAGGCTTAAAATTTTATTTTCAGGAGGCGAACCCTTTTTAAGAGAAGATATAAAAGAACTTGTAACCCGGTGCAGAGAAATCGTTGGTTCAGAAGCATATATTGTTTTAATCAGTAATGGAACAGGGGCTGAACCCGAAGTTTATGGCTTGCTGTCCAAATATGTGGATATTCTCCAAATTTCGCTTGATGGACGATCTTCAAATACGAATGACATCATTCGTGGCGAAGGTTCTTTTGAAAAAACAATGACGACAGTGAAATATTTACGGGATATCAGAGCCAAAAATTTATGGTTGTCATTTACGCCAACTCAATATAATATAAAAGACCTTGCTTCGATGGTAAACTTTGCACTACGTCTTAATGCAGCAGGATTGCATGTGAATAGCCTGATGCCAGGGGGATGTGCTTTAGATAATTATAATAAATTAGTTGTTGACAAGAATACATTAAGACAATCGAGGGCGCGTATGTACCACCAATATCAATCGCAAATGGGTTGGCTGCGAAAACATTTTGGTTCGAAGAGTGAATTAGAAGCAGCACCTAATTTTAGGTTAGACCCTGCCGCAGAACCTGCTGGAAAGCTTGCTTTATTAACGAAGCGTTATTCCTGCGGGATGGGGCGGTTTCTCGTAAGTCTTGACCCTATGGGTAATATGTATCTTTGTCCATCACTACATGTTGATGACTTCAGATATGGAAACATATTAGAAAATGGTTTTTGGGGAAGCTATGAAAATATGATCAAGGAACTTCCTTCAATAGATGTCCGTGGTATTGATGGTTGTAAAGATTGTGACATACGTTATATTTGCGGTGGCGGATGTCGTGCGCGAGCTTACTATCTCAATAAAGGAATTGACAAGATAGACCCTAATTGTAACTATGATGATTATATTGATAGGATGTTTACGATTGCTCCATACGTTGTAAGAACAGATCAATCGTTCCGAATTAAAGCAACAGAACAATACAATGCTCGGTCAGAAAAGGCTTGCTAAGTGGATTATATTGAAGCATCTAATGTATGCAAGCAATACAAATTGCGAAATGGAAACTCTAAAACTGTAATTGATAGAGCCAGTTTTGATTTCCAGAAAGGTGATTTTGTTCTTTTTAAGGGAGCCTCCGGTTCTGGTAAAACAACTTTATTATTTCTTTTGGGGTGCTTGTTAACACCGGACAAAGGGCGTATTTTATTTGACAATTGTGATATCACCCAATGTTCTGAAGCGATTCGTGAAGACTTAAGGAGAAATGAAATAGGAATTGTTTTTCAAGACTTTAATTTGCTTAATCATTTAAATGTTTTGGACAATATATTTTTATCGATACGAGCAAAAGAAAGAATTAGTAAAGAGGAAGCCAAATTACGGAGTCTTGAAATTCTCGAACGGGCAGGACTCGGCGATAAACAATACCAAAACCCCAGAGAATTATCAGGAGGAGAAAAGCAGCGAGTCAGTATAGTGAGGGCATTAATTAAAAAACCTAGCTTATTTATCCTTGATGAGCCGACATCAAATCTAGATCCCATGAACAGAGACATTATCTTTAAGGAGATTGTTGATTACTGGGAATTGTCTCATCCAATCGTACTGGTAGCATCACATGAAAAGAAGTTTTGGGATATAGCTCAAAAAAAAGTATGTTTCTGTGATGATAGAATTAAAATTCAAAAGTAGGTTAGGCGAATATTTACATGTTAGTTTTTGAAATCGCATATAGTTATATAAAAAAGGATTTTCGCAAATTAATTCGTTATTTATTGTTATTTTCTGTGCCATGTGCACTTTTTTTACTGCTTTCCAATATCGCCGTTAGAGAGGTTATTCATAAACCAGTTATGCCCATGTTTGTTGTTATGGGGGAACGAGTAAAATCTATATCACGCCTTTATGCTTCTATACCGAACCACATTAGTGAACGGATTAACAATGATCTAGATAACGAATGTGATATTATCAAATTTAACCATTACAATTTACAAGACTTATACATCTTCCAGACATTTACCAGGCTCCGATTTTCAGTTTTAATCCTTCCTGATGAATTCATAAAAAAAAGATTAAGCAATGTTTTGTCCGAGGGCAACCTACCGAACGAGTCACAACCAGGATGTTTGATCGGAGGAATGGCAGTTGAATTATGGGATTTGCGCCTTGGAGATAGGATTGTTTTTAATACAAATAATAACCTTAGCTTTGAAAAGGTTGATGCTAATGGGAATCCAGATGCAATTGAGATATCGGGCGTGTTAGATAGGGTTGATATGCAATATCTTGAAGGGGCGATCTTGGTTCCTTGTTCAGTTGCAGATAAAATTTTTGACTCAAGAAGTTTGGGAAAAGAAAATGGATTACTTGTCTATCCACGTCTTAATCATATTAAGTATTCATTCTTACGTTCATATTTTACAAAGCTGCCATTGACATTGGTCATTCAACGTCCTCCTATCATAAATTCAGGAACTGTCGGTCTTGGTTTATTTGTATTACTGTTTTGGACTTCTCTTAATATTATTTTGACATCTTCATCTTATGTTTCGGAAAATGTGATTGATATTGGTATTTTAAGATCTCTTGGAATTCGAAGCCAAGAACTAAAATGCAGCTTTGTTACAATTTCTTTAGCCACACAATTTATAGGTATTATACTTACTTGTATATTAACCTTTGTTTTGATAAAATTAGCGAATCATTTCATTGCTTCTAAAGCTCAACTTGATTTCCTCGATCATTATTACAGCTTGCATAAAGGGCCTTTCTTAATATTAGGAGGGATTTTACTCTTAAGTGCCACAGTAAGTGTAATGTGGACTTTGCGAAAACTGTCGAGCACTTCTCCAGATGAAATGATTCGGAAAGTGCAACAATGACAACCTTTAGAACAAAAGCGATCCGAATATTGTCATACATTATGGCGAGTATTTTTTATGTTCCTTATGGCATATCTTATTTTGCTACTACTTATTTGAGCACAATAATCATTTTTCCTGAAAATTTGGGAAAATTGCAAGTATTTGAGAAAAAAAAAACCTTGCGTTATATATTCCTGCTACTAGCAACGGCCATATTTCCGCTACTCATTTTTAAACTACCTATAATTTTGCCACTTGGTGTTGATCAATATTTAAATTACGACAATATTAATGTGTTTCCTAGCCTATGGTATACAATTCTTTATATTATTCCTATAAGCTTCATTCATAAGGTTTCCCCGCAGAGCGATCAAATAAGAAGGGGAAGTAAATATATACCAAGATTATTATTCCTTATGATTCTTATAGCTATTCCAGTGATAATTCCCAAGATTTTCAGAATTCAACTTTACTTGGATTGGGGGGCACAACATACCAACGCCAGATGTCTAATTCTAAGCTTAAAGTCTTTCTATTATAATGGTCTTTGGGAAGAATTGTATTATCGCGGCCTATTACTCTCATTATTATTACAGGGATTTAAAAAGATTCCTGCTATTCTAATTTCTTCGTTTGTCTTTATGATGAGTCATGTAGATTCAATTAGAATGGCATTTATGATGCCGGAATCTCACATTATTAGTAATTTGATAAGTATATTGTTTCTAGGAATAAGTTGTGGATATTTGTTTGTTAAGACCCGAAGCCTTTTGCCAGCGATCTTTTTTCATGGACTTACATCTAGTTCAAGTTATCTCGCGGTTTACTTTGCAAGAATCTACCTATAAGTACATAACAGTTAAGGTTTAAGATATTTATATATTTTGAGTGCACTTTTGTATGGGCAAGAGCAGTAAAAAAAAACGTGATGGTAACAGGTTAATTCAGCACCAATGTCATAAGGTTATAAGTAATATCAATAACGCATTGCGAAGTATTCTTCGTTTTAAAGTTTATTTTGCTCAATACAAAATGCAAATAATCTGGATGTCTTTGTCGTCTGCATCTGGTACCCTTCCGATCTTGATAGCCCCCGTTTTGACACAAAAAATGATAGATGAGGCATACCCACAACACGATTTCCAGATGCTGTTTATTATTTGCCTTGGTCTTCTAGTAATAGGTTTGATTGGTATTTTAAGTAACTTGATATCAAGTTATTACAAAACTCGTATCAATTATTTAATATGTTATAAACTTTCAGCTCGCATGCTTTCCCGTTTAATTAACCATTCTGAAACAGAAGTAAATCAGCACGAAAAAGGATTCTATCTTCAGCGATTAACAACTGATGTAGATAGTTTTACATATGGGGCAACACAAATTCTATCAACATTAATCTCAATTATGTTTTCTTTCTGTGTATCTTTAGCTATCATGGCAAGGATTTCATGGAAAATAACACTTTTTGTGCTTGCTATTGTTCCAATTCGTTATTTACTCACACTTTTCATGGGGTATAAGTTGAGGAGTATTGGTGAGGGCATGAGGTATATTCATGATCGTTTAACTTCTTTGATCACAGAGATTATAGATGGCCACAGTATTGCCCAAATGTACTCACTTGAAAATCGGC
>Ga0307380_10012929_pt1 | contig 10340 bp, 9 predicted proteins | sample UN3MG_FD_202239 | JGI IMG/M metagenome (GOLD analysis project Ga0307380, IMG submission 202239) | Soil microbial communities from Risofladan, Vaasa, Finland - UN-3 | ecosystem: Environmental > Terrestrial > Soil > Coastal area > Acid sulfate soil | place: Finland: Risofladan, Vaasa | collected... | reverse complement strand
TGCGGCGGGTTCTACAAGGTCCGGGAACCCGACGTGAACATGTGCCTTCCGCCGCTGGTCTGGCAGACGTACGACATCGACTTCGTTGCCCCGAAATACGAGGACGGCAAGAAGGTCGCCAACGGGCGGATTACGGTCGTTCACAACGGCGTGGCGATCCACGAGAACATCGAGTTGCCCGGCGGCACGCCCGGACGGAAGGGCGAGGGGCCCGGCCCGCGCGGTCTCCACCTCCAGGGACACGGCAACAAGGTGATGTACCGCAACATCTGGTTGGTTCCGAAATAGCCCAGGCTGTTCCCATTTTTGGGCGGTGCTGCCGGTACCCCGTGGAAAAAGGGGACAGGCACCGAGCCGGCAGCATTTCTTGGCGACTTTTACGCCATTTGCGGCTCGGAGCCAGTCCCCATTTTCCACTCACCGCTTACAATTCGAATAAGTAACTTGATGAAAGGGCCGATATGTTTCGCACCGCGTACCCTACGTACGTCTTGATTCTCTTGTGTGCTTTGCCGGCGTCCGCTTTGGCGCAGGAGATCATCGATCCGGCCGAAGCGGTGTCGGATCCGGATTTCGCCGTCCAGGGCGAGTACCTCGGCAACGGCGTTCTGCCGGACGGCGGCAAGGGACCAATCGGCGCCCAAGTCATCGCGCTGGGCGACGCGCAATTCGACGTCGTCCTGTACAAGGGCGGTCTGCCGGGCGACGGGTGGCAACGCGGCGACGAGAGGTTCTTCCTCAAAGGCAAGCGAGAGGACAAAATCGCTCAGCTTACGGGGGAGAATCTCTCGGGCGAGATCGCCGACGGCAAGATGACGCTGGCCGTCGTCGACGCCGAAGAGAAGGTTCAGTTGAAACGAACCGAACGCAAGAGCCCCACGCTGGGGGCCGAGCCGCCGGAGGGCGCGCTGGTGCTCTTCGACGGCAGCCATGTCGACCACTTCCCCGGCGCCACGCTGACCGATATGAAAACCCTCCAGGCCGGCACCAGCTCGAAGTCGTCGTACAAGATGGCTTCCCTCCATCTGGAGTTCCGTCTGTCGTACAAGCCCACGGCCCGGGGCCAAGGCCGATCCAACAGCGGCGTCTATCTCGGCGGCTGCCCCGAGATCCAGGTGCTCGATTCGTTCGGGCTGGAGGGCAAGCAGAACGAGTGCGGGGCGCTGTACGGCCGCAAAGAGCCGGACGTGAACATGTGTCTGCCGCCGCTTCTCTGGCAGACCTACGACGTCGAGTTCACGCCGGCGAAGTACGACGGCCAGACGATGATCGCCAAACCGCAAATGACGGTCCGCCACAACGGCGTGGTGATCCATCGCGAGTACGAGGTGTCGCAGCGATCGGCCGAAGGACGGAACATCCACTTGCAGAGCCACGGCAATCGCGTGCAGTACGGCAACATTTGGCTGGTGGAGCAGAAGTAGGAAGCCGGGCATCAAGCGGTCGGAGGCGACTAGCGCGCACACCCCCAGCGTATAGCCGAAAAGCCCCCATCTGCCCTGTCCGCGTCAGGCACGGATCAGCCTACCGGCTTGACGGAAGAAGCGCGAGGCCCCTTGCCCCCCTTGTCCTCGTCGAGAACGTAGTCGACCGTCTGACCTTCTTCGAGATCGTCGAACGGACTTTCCGTCACGGACGAGTGGTGGAAGAAGACGTCGGTTCCCCCTTCTCCCGAAATGAAGCCAAACCCTCGGTCCGAGACGATCTTTTTGATAACACCCTGCGGCATCGCGGCCACCCTCACACATGACAAGCCGGGACCAGAGGTCCCAAAATCGCATCGCCCGGCCAACGCGCCGACGCGGCGGGACCGAACGTCCGGGAAGGCCGCCAACGCCACCCGGACAGCACGCGCGACGTAACATCGGGAGGATACCATAACGCCACCCTGGTCTCAAGTGGCCGAAGTACCTATTACCCCTCCAATCAATCATTTCGGTCGAGATTGGGGCTCGATGTGGGGGTGGCCTCCACCCTGTCGGTCGGTACTCTGCGACTCGCGTGCAGAATCGGCTTGCTCTGGAGTTCGCTGTTGACCCACGAAGGGCGGCAGTTTATCGCCTTCTACGACGCGAATCGCCAAATGACCGTCGGCTCGCGAAGCCTGGACTCCGACCGGTGGCAACTGGTTTCCTTGCCGTCGAAACTCGGTTGGGACAGCCACCACTCGATTACCATGACGATCGACGTCGAATCGCGATCCAGCCCCAGCCGGGCGAGTTGCCGCCGGCGAGCAAGTTGAGAGTCTATAAGCTCGGGGAGTCGTGACCGCGGGTTTACTGGATGAACTGCTCTTCTTCCTCGTCCCCGTGCGTGGTGATCTCGCCGGCGTCTTCCAGGTGTCGGATGACGTCGACGATCTGCTGCTGCGTCTGTTCGACGCTCGATAGCCGCACCGGGCCGAGATAGTCCATTTCCTCGACGAGCAGATCGGACGCCCGTTTGGACATGTTGCGGAGAATCTTGTCTTTGAGTTCCTCGCTGGCGCCTTTCAGGGCCATCGCCCACTGCGAACTCTCGACGTTCTTCAGCAGCGTCTGGATGTCGCGGTCGCTGAGCTTGCTGATGTCCTCGAAGACGAACATCAAACGGCGAATCTCCTCGACCAGGTCGGAGTCCTCCTGGGCGAGGTTCTCCAGCAGATTCCGCTCGGTCGCCCGATCGATCACGTTGAGCATCTCGGCCACGCTGGACACGCCGCCGGCGTTCTCGAACTGCTGGCTCATCACGGCCGCCATGCGGTGTTCGAGGCCCTTTTCGACCTCGTGAATGATCTCCGGGCTGGTTTGGCCCATGGTGGCTACGCGGCGGATGACCGACAACTGGCGTTCGGCGGGCAGCCCGCTGATGATATCGGCGGCCTGCGCGGGCGGCACGTGCGAGAGGATCAGGGCGATCGTCTGCGGATGCTCGTCGATGATGAAGGTCAGCAGGTTCTGACTGTCGACCTTCTGCAAGAACCCGAACGGCAAGGCCTCGATCGACTGGCGGAGGTTGTCCAGCGTGGCGGTCGCGCCTTTGCCCAGGGCATGTTCGACCAGGCTCCTGGCCACCTCCAGTCCGCCCGCGCTGCCGCTCAGGGCCGAGGGATTGGCCCTGGCGAAGTCCTGGATCACCGCTTCCTGTTCGTCGCCGGTCACCCCGCTGATCTTGGCGATTTCAATGGAAACCGCCTCGACCTGCTTGGGGGTAAGCTTGCTCAGCAGCGGAGCCGCCTGCTCCATGGGCAGACTCATCAGGAGAATGGCCGCTTTGCGGATATCGGAAATTGCCATGCCGCCAACTCCGGGGCGAATCGAAAGCCGGCGTTTTCAAGTTCGCCAGAATGCGCAGTTTGACAGACCTGCCGTTCGAAGTGCGTACAGGTAGCCTGCTGGCGCCTTGTCGGCTACGCGGGGCATTTCACTTGAGGCTATTGTCAAAATGGCGGACGTTAGTACTACAGCGCTATGTTGAGCGACGCATTCATCATTTAGCCGGCGGGCTTGCCCGCCGTGTTGATCGTGGATTTTGTGAGGAAACACACGGCGGGCAAGCCCGCCGGCTAAATGCTTTCTTGTCGAATGGTCGCTTGATGATGTAAGTGTTTGTTCTCACTAATGTTACGACGATTCCGAGCAGCAATATAGCGCTGTAGTATTAGGTTCCTCCGGCCGTCGTCGGACTTTACCGGCCCAACTCGCATTCCGCCGAAATGCCCCGGCGCTCCTCGACCCGCACTCGAACCATCGCCGGCCGCACACGGCAGCCCGATTCCAGTTCGTCCAACAGGCGCCGTCCCAAATAGGCCGCCAGGAGTTCGGCCGTGGTGTTGGCCATCGGCAGCACCAGGCAGTCCTGCCGCGGGAAGCTCCACCGGCGCCGGCCGCAGACGACTTCGATCTCCCCTGGTCCCGTGGTCAGCCGGACCAGAGGATTGTCGCTCGGCAAGAGCACGCGCTGGTCCAACTCGCCCACGATTTCGCGGAGTGTCTCGCGCAGAAGGACGAAATCGATCACGACCCCATCCGGTCCCAGCGGCCCGTGGACTTCGGCCGCCACGTGGTAGTTGTGCCCGTGCAACGGCTCGCACGTGCTTCCTTCCAGCGTGATGAAATGGGCAGCGCTGAAGACCAGATCGTCCGTCGAGACTCGCACGTGGAAGTGTGGCATGTCAGTCCCCGGCGTCGCCGATCAGATGACAATAGCTGTCGTAGCGGCGCTCGTCGAGCCGGCCGTCGGCCACGGCGTTCTTCACCGCGCAGTCGTCTTCGTGAGTGTGGGTGCAGTTGGGAAACCGGCAGAGGCTCACGTAAGGGCGGAGATCGCGATAGAAACCGGCGACCTCCTCGGGAATCACGTCCCAGAGCTGGAACTGGCGGATGCCGGGCGTGTCGACCACGTAACCGCCGCACGACAGTCGCAGCAGCCGGGCGGTGGTCGTGGTATGGCAACCCTTCTGGGTATCGGTGCTCACGGGACCGACCGGCAACCCCAGTTCGGGATCGATCGCATTGAGCAACGAGGATTTTCCCACGCCGCTTTGCCCGGCCACGACGTTCTCCCGACCGGCCAATACCCGCTCGAGTCGATCGAGTCCGAAACCCGTCTTGGCGCTGAGGACGAGCACCTCGTAGCCCATCTGGCTGTAGACGCCGACCAACGGCTGCAACACGCTCGGTTCGACCAGATCGACCTTGTTGATGCAGACGACCGGCCGCACACGGCCCTTTTCGGCGCTGATCAGCAAGCGGTCGATCAGGTTGGGTTTCAGCCGCGGCTCGGCGGCGCTGGAGACGATCAGCAACTGGTCGACGTTGGTGACGATGATCTGTTGCCGCCCGCGGCTGGTCCGGCAGATACTCCCGTACCGAGGTTCGACGCGCTCGATGATCCCTTCTTCGGGATCGGTATTCTCGATCGGGCGCAGCAGCACGCGATCGCCGGCGGCCACGACATGACGCAGGTCGGTGCTGAGCGTCTTCAGCAACCGCCGGGTGGCGCACTGGTAGATCTGTCCCTGCTCGTCCTCGACCGTGCTGGTCAGCCCGTGGACCGAAAGGACCCGACCCTTGCGGCAAACCGTCTCGTCCACGTCGAGAAGGACCTCGAGGCCCGGTTCGTCGCCGACGTCCAGTTCGCTTCCGCGGACGGTGCGTTTTCGGGTGAGTTCGCCTTTGCCGCTGATGCGTTCCTGCTGCTGCGGATCTTCTTCCTCGAAGCCGTGCTGGTCGAATTGCCGTGTCCAGTCGGTGCGGCGAACGCGAACACCGCGGTTCTTGCGGAAGTCGGCGCGGATTTTCTTTTGTTTCTTGGCCATGCCCCGTCAGATGGGCCCGCGATCCTTCCTGAGTTGTCTCGGACTGTTGTCGTTCAGGTCGATGCGATCTTCCTCGTCGGGATCTTGAATCTCTCGCACCTTGCGGATGTCCCGCTTTTGCAGCCCCGCCCGTTCCATCAGCGACTTGCCGAAGACATCGAATTCGGTGGTGTCGGGGGGCGGGGGACCTACCGCGCCCAGTTCGGCCGGAGAATAGAGCACTTCGTACTTGTGCTTGGCGATCGACAAAACGTCGCCCGGATCGACCCGCTTCTCCTTCACCCGCATGCCGTTGACCTTCGTTCCGTTGCGGCTGTTGAGGTCTCGGACTTGCCAATAGCCGCCGTTGATGGTCAACTGACAATGATGGGCCGAAACGTTGGAGAATCTCAACACGATGTCGCAACTCTCGCGCCGGCCGACCATGAGCGATCGCTTCAACAGGGGAATCGGGTCTCCACCACCGACTGGAACCAGTTCACCGTACATCGTATTCGTTTTCCTGGGGCTGCTAGTCTTCCAGATAATCGAAAGCTGATCTTTCGCCTAAGTTTAGCCGGGGCCCGAATTGACGTCAACTAGGTTTTCGTGCCGGGGGGTACGTCCCCGACCGAGTGCCGATCCGGGCGTCTGAAATGCACCCAAATCATGCCGAGAATCAAGGTTCGGACTGCGACCACTCCTGTGAGTCTGCCCACTGGCGGCCGGCCGGTTTGCTGTGGTACAGCCGGAGTCGCTACAACCGCGAGAAGTTCGGCTGTCGCGTTTGGCGAATCAGCGTAGACGGGGGGTTTCTGTGCCCCAACCGGGATGGTGCCTTGGGGGATTCCGGATGCGTCTTCTGCGATCCGGACAGCTTCAGCCCCAGCCGGCGCAGGAGCCACCTGTCGATTTCCGAACAGATCGACGAGGGCTGCCGTCGGCTGAAAGCACGCTATGGTGCCGAACGCTTCGTGGCCTATTTCCAGCCGGCCACCAATACCTACGCGCCGCCGGATCGACTGCGGGACGTCTACGCCCAAGCGTTGTCGCATCCCGACGTGATCGGCCTGGTGATCGGCACACGGCCCGATTGCGTGGGCGACGACGTGTTGGATCTGCTTGCCGAACTCTCGAAGCGGACCTGGTTGACCGTGGAATACGGCCTGCAGACGATCCACGATCGGACGTTGGATTGGATCGGCCGGGGGCATGGCTACGGTGCGTTCCTGGATGCCGTCCGACGGAGCCACCGCCGGGGACTGAGAATCGGCGCCCACGTCATCCTGGGTCTGCCGGGCGAATCGACACAAGACATGTTGGAAACCGCCGGCGAACTGGCCCGACTCCGGATCGACTCGGTCAAGCTCCATAATCTTCATGCGGTCAAGCACACGCCGTTGGCCGATCTGGTGGCTCGCGGCGAAGTCCGGCTCCCGAGTTTGGACCAGTACGTGGGCTGGGTCGTCGATTTCCTGGAGCGGCTGCCGGCTGGTTGCGTCATCGACCGACTCAGCGGCGACGCCCCGCCGGAGTATCTGGTCGGACCGAGTTGGTGCCTGGACAAGTCGGCCGTTCGCCGCGCCATCGAAGCCGAGTTCCGTCGTCGTGGCACGTGGCAAGGGCAAAGATGCCGGCCGTGACGGCCAAACGTTTGCACAAGAACACGAATACCTTGTACACTTTCTCGGCGGGGGTGGCACGCCCTGAGGAACGAAGGGCGTGGTTTAGCCAGGTTTTCCACGCCCTTCGTTCCTCAGGGCGTGCCACCCTATGGAACAAGTTGTCTTTGCGAGGTCCCAAAGCCGCCTGGCACGCCCCTTTTCTCCGCCGCCAGCGCGAGGTATGGTTAAATAGGATTCGGAGTGGACCGGATGGCCGCTGGTCGGGTACCTGCAGAGCCGCCATATCGGCCGTTTGAGGGTTCCGACGAGAGGAAAGTCCGGGCTGCGTAGGACACGGTGATGGGTAACGCCCACCGGCCGCGAGGCCAGGGAAAGTGCAACAGAAAGCAGACCGCCTCGCGGGCCATCGGCCCGCGCGGTAAGGGTGAAACGGTGAGGTAAAAGCTCACCAGCAGGTTGGGTGACCAGCCTGGCTAGGCAAACCCCACCGGCAGCAAGGTCAAACAGGGAGCAGCGGACACGACCGGGGACACCGTTCCTCGGGTCGTTCCCGCGGGCCGGTCCGGTCCGTTATCGACTTCCGGGTGGACCGCTGGAGGAGTCGAGTAATCGGCTTCCTAGATAAATGGCCATCACCCCCTTCCTTAATCCGTTGGGGGGACAGAACCCGGCTTACAGGTCCGCTCCGAACCCATTCTTTGTCGAGATTATCTACGAACCACTTCACACGTCCGAGGGGATCAACTCGTCGTCGATGAACTGCAGCAGCTTGGAAATGCACAGTTTGTTCATGCTCGTGCGGTGCTCGTGGGCTTCGACTCGCAACGCTTCGTGAACACTCTTCGGCAGCCGGACGGTGATCGCCTGGGTGGGTTCCTCGGGATTGGTAACGGGAGGCTTGTGCTCCCGCAGCTTGGCGAGCATCTCCTGAATCTCGCGATAGGCTTCCGTCTGCTCGAACTCGTCGAGTTGACTGCGGGTGGGAAACCTCTGGCGGATGGCGCCCTGCAGCCCGAAGACTTCTCGGTAGAATGTCATCCAGTCGGGCGACTGGGTATACAGGGACTGTGCAAGTTGCTGGACTTCTTTTTCGATCGCGGTCATCAAACCCTCCTTCGAGAACCATTGACTCGTGTTGGCCGGCGTCAACCTCCGTAGTGACGATCCGCCCAAATGGTCTCCAGGAGTCAAGGCCTGCATGGAAGTCATTGCAATGCAAGCACTTATGGCATTGAATGCAGCGTGCCCTCTTCTTGGGCACAACTGCCGCGCAAACCGGCAGCCGACCGAATGCCTATCTCTTGTGCAACCGGAGTATTCCCATTTGCCAAAGTGTCCGGTTCGAACGGCCGACAAGCCACTTGGTTCGTAGTGCCCCGATTCAATCGGAGCGATTGCGCCGAGATCCGTGAAAGACCGCATGAATGCGGTCACTATCACCAAACGGTTCTTGGCGGTTTGGCGTTAAGTCTGGGATGTGACGGTGGGTGGCACGCCCTGAGGAACGAAGGGCGTGTTTTCCCGACATACCACGCCCTTCGTTCCTCAGGGCGTGCCACCCCGAAGTTTACCGCAACCATGCCAAAAACCGTTTGGTGCTATGGACCGTCCGCTTCGGACGCCCCCCCAGAGACCGGGATCTGGATCCCGTGCCTTTCCCGGAGAATCGTCCGGACTCGGTCGCCTTCGACGTGGGCTTCTTCTTTCGACCACCCACGCAACGTGGCCATCAGCGAGAGGAGTTCCTCGAACAGGTCCCCGGTCAGCTCGCCGAGCAGGGCGATCGCCGTTCGACGCAGGAGCAGGTCGTCCAGATGGACGACACCTTCATTGCGAAGAACGAACTCGACTTCGCGCAGGCTGTACCCGGAATGATCGCCCAGCGGCCGGTCGGAAGCCTCCGCGATGAAGTCGGCGACGGGTTCGGCCCGCGTGCCGTAGCGGTCCAGCAACGTCCGCAGCCGCTCTTCCCCCAAGGGTGTCCGATTCTGAAGCTCGGCGACCCATTGCCGCTTCGCCGTACCGTTCTTGGGGAAATCCTTTCCGCCGCCGATGGCCAGCCGCTGCGATCCGGCACGGCGAGTCTGGCCGAAATGCTCCAACAGTCGATCCGCGACCTGTTGGGCAAATGCCCGGAAGGTGGTCCACTTGCCGCCGACCAGCGAGTAGATCGGGAAGCGGAGTTCGTCGGCCGGGTCGATCACCGAACAGAGATGGTCCCGGCTGGCCTGGACGGTGGCCGACGCATTGCTGTATCTGAGCGGTCGCACGCCGCTGAAGAAGCTGACGACGTGAGAGCGGTCGACTTGCAGCTCGGGAAACACCCCGCGGACGTTCTCCAGCATGTAGTCGATTTCTTCGTCCTCGCACCGGACGTCGTCCGGATTGCCGCATCGGATATCGGTGGATCCGATCAGCGCCTTGCCCAGCCAGGGCAGTGCGATCGAGACCCGGCCGTCGGGGGTCTCGTAGTAGACCATCTCTCCCTGCAGGGCATCCATCAGGTCCTGGTTGTCCAGCACGAGGTGGGCCCCCTTCGTTCCGCCCACCAGCTTCGTGTCGTGCCCGAGCGCGCGATTGGCGAAATCGATCCATCCTCCGGTGGCGTTGACCAGCACCTTGGGCCGGACGTCGAACACCTCGCCCGAGAGTTCATCGCGAAGCGTGGCGGCCTCGGCGGAACCACCTTGAAGAGAAACGTAGTTCACCGCCCTGGCCTCGGGGCAGAATTCCTCGCCGTCGAGCAGAAGCTCCAGACAGAGGCGTTCCGGGTAGCTGATCCAGGCGTCGTAATAAGTGGCCGTCTTGATGATGCCCGGGTGCAGCAGCGGCCGGCGAGCCAGGGCCTCGCCGCGCGAGGTGAACATGTGCCGCGGCATGCGTTGGTGTTTTCGGGTGAACAGGTCGTAGAAGGACAGCCCCGCCTTGACCATCATCGCTCCCCGGCGGGTGGGGCGTGTTCCGCCGAGGTGAAGAAATCGCCGAACGCTGCTGATCGACCCGGAAAACCACGAGAAGAGCGGAATGGTGGTGGGCAGCGGATTGACGTAGTGCGGGGCGTTTTGCAGCAGCAGGTTGCGCTCTCTGAGGGACTCCTTGACCAGTCGGAACTCGCCGAATTCCAGATAGCGCAACCCACCGTGGATCATACGGGAGGGTGCGGCGCTGGCCCCCGCGCAGAAGTCCGACTTATCGATCAACCAAACGTCGATGCCCTGCAAGGCAAGCTCGCGGAACAAGCCCGCCCCGTTGATGCCCCCACCCACGATCAGCACCGAAACGTCCGACTTTCGGCCGATGTGTTCAAGTGTGTCCGATCTCTCTGTCAAGGAAGTTCTCATACTCTCCTCAGCGAAGTAGCGAAGTAGTAGGCCGGAACCAGCGCAGCGCAGTTCCGGCATGTGGCTTCATGCGGCCTTTCCTCACCAAATGCCGGA
>Ga0307380_10012926_pt1 | contig 10341 bp, 9 predicted proteins | sample UN3MG_FD_202239 | JGI IMG/M metagenome (GOLD analysis project Ga0307380, IMG submission 202239) | Soil microbial communities from Risofladan, Vaasa, Finland - UN-3 | ecosystem: Environmental > Terrestrial > Soil > Coastal area > Acid sulfate soil | place: Finland: Risofladan, Vaasa | collected... | reverse complement strand
AGCGCCGACGTCGCCCGGCCGTCGGGCAAGATTCTCATCGGCGAATGGCAGAGCAACCACGTCCCCATCAAGGACGATAAAGGCTGGTGGTGCTGGGAGGGTGCGCGGAACTACCTCTTCGCCGACGGCCGGGTCAGCTTTCTGAAGGCCAAAGAAATCCGCCCCGCCAGAGACAACCTGCCCGACGCCAACCTCACCCAGCACGGCATCAAAGGCGCCGACTGGCCGTAAGCGCCGAGCACGCGGTCCGCGTCGTTCGGGCCTGCGCGCGCAGGCGTCCCGAGACGAAGGCGAGGGACCTGTCCCTGATTTGCTGCTACCCTGATCCCCACCCCTTGGTCTCCCGATAAACCGATCCCCGCCGTTCTGAATTCTGTGTCCGGTATTCTGCCGTTGAGATTTGTTTCAATTTTCCCGGATTTTTTCAAAAAAGTTGACAACGTTTCGGGCTTCTCAAACGCTTCTCTCTATAGAAAGCCCTCTGTCTTGGCTCTGTTTCTGCCTTTGTTGGCACGGCAGCCCGCCGGGATGTATTCGAGGAAATAGCGAGATGGCGGAAGTTCTGACACGGATTTATCCGCCTGACGTATGGCGGATTAACGCGGATTTACACGGATTCTTGACTCAAATTGAGTATGATATCCCCCGAAAAGCCAGGCCGAAGGGGGATCTTCTCTATTTGCTTCATGATTTAGTGAAACGTTTTTGGCATTTCGGAGTTTATAATTGCGATGACAGCCGAGGCTAATAGAAAACTGTTAATGAGACGCGTTGATTTGGCAAATAGCGAAACAGATCAGGATATCCTGATAAAACAGGCGTGCAGTGACCGTACGGCCTTTGCCCGGCTGTATCGGATGCACTATGAGAGAGTGTTTCGCTATTGTTCACGAAGGTTGTTCAACCGGCACACAGCAGAAGACGTAACTTCTACCGTTTTTTTTAGAGTTATGAGAACAATTAGCACTTTTGAAGGGAATTCCGATGGCTTTCGCAACTGGCTGTATCGTATCGCGACCAACGCTGTTAACGATCACTTAAAGACGGCGAAACGGCGGGCGGAGACTATCAGAAATGCCGCCCAGCAATACGGTTCTGATCATGCGTCTGCCACAGAATCGGATAAGGAATTTCAGAAGAAGAATCTTGCCGTCAAGCAGGCTCTTCTGGGCCTCAAACCAAAGTACCAGACTGTCATCACATTACGTTTCTTTGAAAAAATGAAATTGATAGAAATTGCCGAGATTCTGGGGCAAAACCCAGCTACGATCCGCACTCAGCTTGCACGTGCATTGAGCAAGCTGCGAAAAGAGTTGAGAGCTACTGCTCAATTGGAACCGTGAGGTTTGAAGATGAACGATAATAATGAAGATATAGAGCAAGTGTTGGAAGGTGTCACTTTTGACGACGCTCCTGATCACGGGCATCAAAACCTGCTCGAACAGAAACTTCTGCTTAACTTCAATGCGGTCCAGCCTCGGCACAATGCCACATGGAGAATTATTATGAACACCAAATTGACTAAACTTGCCACAGCAGCAGTAATTCTGATTGGAGTATTTGTAGGCTTGCAGTTTATCAGCGGCACATCAAGCGAGTTATGGGCACAGGTCCGCGACCAGGTTGCCGCCGTCAAAGCCGTTGTCTACAAAGCCAAAGTAAACGCTACCGAAAATGGTCAACCCCTCCAGTTGCAGATACAGGCAACACTCGCCGACGAATACGGCACGCGAATGGACGCCTACATGGGCGCCCAGTTGGTAGGGCGATCCTTTACGCTGGCAGATAAGAAGTCTCACATTTCTATCTTTCCCGCACAAAAAAAATACATCGAAGTGGCGCTTACCGAAAAAAACCGAATAGAAAACGGTGACCCAAAGCTTATCGTCGAAGCATTTTTGCAGGGTGACTATAAAGAACTGGGACGCCGCGAAATCAACGGTGTTACTCTCGAAGGCATCCAGTCCGACCAGGTATCCCCCACAGCCGGCTTCCCCGGTGGCCGCGGACTGATGGATGCACTGGAGGGTAAGTTCTCTGCCAAAGTCCTCGCCAGTTTGTGGGTTGACATAGCAACCGGCTGGCCCGTCGAAATCACCATGGACATCACCGACGAAGATGGCAACGAGCATATGACTATCGTCGTCAGTGATTTCCAGTGGGACGCGCAAATCGATCCTGCAACTTTCGCCTCGGTCATCCCCGAAGGTTACACGCTCATGTACAAGGTAAATGCAGAACACCCCGAAGAAGGCAGCCAGCTCATTGATGGCCTGAAGTACTTTGCACAAATCAACGATGGCAAGTATCCCGCCAAACTCTCGATACGAGATGTTGTTGGCGAGATCGGCAATATCTACAGGGCTAAGTCAGGCGACCCGTCCTTCCGGATAGATGACGCACAGGTCTCAACTCTCAAATACGGTGCCCAGTATTTTCAAACGCTCCACAAAGATGGCAAAGACCCCGTCTATTACGGCCCAACAGTTACCGCCGACGATGCGAATAAGGTACTGCTCAGATGGAAGCTGGGTGATGGACGGTACCGTGTGATCTTTGGCGATTTGAGAATCGAGGATCTAAGTGCGGAGCGACTGGCGGAACTGGAAGCAGACTAATTTATACTTGAGACAACCAGGACTTGGCCGGAGGACCGACCCTGACTACCGGATCGGTCCTTCCTTTAAGTAAAGCTCGTACCGAGTTAATCTATAGCTTCTATCCCGTAAGAACACAATATGAATCCGGGCGACCCGGAAAGACTGGATCTGGTAAGTGCCGGCATTCAGCGGTGGTGCTCAAAATGGGAATTCGGGGGCCAGCCCAGGGCGATTTACGAATTACGATCCCTCGATTTCACTCGGGACAAGTTTACGATTCTTGCCCGCCGCTCCGTTTGGCGGGGAGGATTTCTTCGCGTGCATTCGTATTTATCCTTCGACCTTGCTCAGAGCCTGCCTTGAACGAAGTTGAAGGGACGGCGTCTGTGGCCGTTATTATTGGTGTGCATTCGCGTTCATTCGTGGTTAGACTTGCGGCTAAGGAATGAATTTAGAATTTAGCATCGACTACGAAAGTTGAGTGCGTATGAGATATGCAGGACTGACCGATGGGCCGGAACAAAGAAAACGGGAACGTGGCAACCCTCGCGACTTCAAAGTTATGCAGCAATTCACGTCCGAGCCGGCGGCCCGGCAATGGGAAAGGAGAATGCTGGCCCAGGGATGTGAGGGCGATACCCGCGGCAAAGGCTGGAAATATGGCTATACCTTTTCAGTTTGAGGCCAGTCCGCAGCGTGCGAAATCCGCGGTTGCATTTCTTGACAGGATAACAAGATAGCGAATTCCCCAATTCCCCAATCCTCGAATTCACTGCTCCCATGACGGCGTACGAGCGAGAAGAGACGCGGCCATACCGGTTTATACCATATGATGATAGGGCGTCTTAACCATTCGCTCGCGGGAGACCTGATCGCGATGGACGTGGCAGTAAGCTTCGTGGTTATAGATACTCAAGAGGCGATGGCATTGCGGAAACTCGCATTTCCTGCCCTCGGGCGAAGTTTTTAGTGTTTTTGGCATCGTAACTCCTATAGGTAAATCAAGAACCGAAAGAGCTGGAAAGGTTAGTTGTCTTCGTCTGGGGCCTAAAGATTTTCTAATCTTTTCTATGGTGTTATTTATAGCACATTATTGGGCTTTGTCAAGCAGTTTCTTCTTATTTCTTTTTATTTCGGGGCCGATGAGGCCCGCCGGGGCTGTTTTGGGCGTTATCCCGTCAAAAGAAATAATCGCCGATGAACGCCGAGCACGCGGATTCGTAGGGTGGTGGCATTGCCCCACCGCCGCTTGTCATGCTGAGCGGAGTGAAACGGAGTCGAAGCATCTGGCTTCGGAACATAACGCACGTCCCAGCTTGAAATTCACCACGAAGGGCGCGAGGAACACGCAGAAATGAACGCAGATGAACGCCGAGCACGCGGTCCGCGTCGTTCGGGCCTGCGCGCGCAGGCGTCCCGAGACGAAGGCGAGGGACCTGTCTCCTGTGTCCTGCCTTCTTGAGCATGTCATTGCGAGGCCCAGCGGGCCGCGGCAATCCGGCGAAGCCGTCCCGAGCAATGTCGAGGGATCTGACAGGTTTTTCTGTCCCGCACTGTTATCCTTTCGACACGGATTTCACTGATTAACACGGCCTGAACAAGATCAAAACGAGTTATTCGTGTAAATTCGTGTTTATTCCCGTTCGACTCCGCTCAGGGCAGGCCGTGGTTAGAACCCTGATTTCTGACCCAAAATCGACCATTGGAAAGATTTTTTCAAAATTTCTTGGATTTTTCGAAAATTCATATCAACATTTGGCCTCTCTCAATCGCTCCACTATATAGGGAGCCTCCTATCTTGGCTTCTTTTCTGCCTGTGTTGGCCGGGCTGTCCGGCCGGCGGCAGCCGCTCAGAGGGCAGACGCCGGATGCCTGATATTCTTCTGGTCTTTTGATTTGCTTTTGGCCGGACCGGGTGCTAAAGTCAAAACCTGCGGGGTGCAGCCCGCCGGGATGTATTTGAGGAAAAAACGAGATGGTAGAAAAGTCCGACACGGATTCACACGGACGGACACTGTTTGGGTTTTACCACGAAGAAACACGAGATTGAAACCGCAGATTTCGCAGATGGACGCAGATCCCCACGGACCTATGACACGATTGTGCCGGGAGGTTTCCTGTTGCGTAGATGATGGCAATGTCTATAATCTTAGATGTATCTTGATATTAGACTACAATATGCGGATGGAAGTCATTTGGTAGTAGGACAGGACGATGGCAAAAGAGCAGCTCGCGTTACCCTTCGGGCCACTACGGAATAGAAATTTTCTCTCGAATCACTGGGTGGAGCACAGGCTGGTGCTCGAACCTGAATGGGATGAACGACGTGCGGAGGCTGGAAACCTTTTTCGAGAACTGAACCAACTTTGGGCCCAGCAACAGAAACGAGTCGAACATTATGCTGAGGCAACTCTGGAGCAAGCATTTATCCAGCCCATTCTCACTCGTTTAGGCTGGACTTTTCAATACCAGACATTTCTCAGGGGGCGGGAGCCCGATTATGCATTTTTCAAGAATGAGACTGAGTACGACGCTGCATTGAAGGTTGGAAGAAAGAAGGCTGAGTTCTGGACTCATGCGTGCATGGTAGGGGACGCCAAGGCATGGAAAGCGAATCTTGATTTACCTACCCGGGGCGGGAACAATCAGCGCGAATATCCGCCGGAGCAGATCGAATGGTATATGGACCGCGCGCGTAGTGACTACGGCATTCTAACAAACGGGCGGCTGTGGCGTTTGTATCCAAGAGAGTTGGCCGGTCACCAACCGCGTTTTGAAACGTATCTGGAGTTCGACTTGAAGCTGTTGCTCGAAACCTGGGCAGAGGCGGGGGATGCGAAAGGTCAGCGCATTATGCAACAGGACAGAGCTCTGCTGGACAGCGTATTGAAGTTCTACTTGTTCTTCAGCCCTGTCGCTTTTCAAAGTACTGACGGGCGCAAGCCTCTCATTCAGCGGGCGATCGAAGGTAGCAATGAATACCGAGTTGGAGTGGGGGAAGGACTGAAGGACCGCGTCTTCGAAGCGCTACCGATGTGTATGGAGGGTTTCCTCTCGTACCGGCCAAACAACCTCACTCCCGAGACGGATCTCTGGCTCTGCAAGGAACAGAGCTTGATATTACTCTATCGGTTGCTTTTCATAATGTACGCAGAGGACCGAGAGTTGCTCCCGTACCGTTCAAATCGGACATACAGGGAGAACCGTTCTCTGGCTCGGCTTCGGGACCTTGTCGCGTTACGACTTACGAGTATCGAGCGAGGAAGAAATTCCGAATTCAGTCCCGCTGCACGCGATCTTTGGGATGATCTGGGACTCCTCTTTGACCTGATAGACCGCGGCGACAAGCGATACGGTGTTCCTGCGTACAACGGGGGTCTCTTTGACCCAGACGAGAACGGCTTTCTCAAGGATAAAGTCCTTCCGGACAAGTACCTTGCTTTAGTAATCGATCTGCTCGGAAGAGCACCAGATGCAGAACATCCCGATGCCGGTCTGTTCCGCGTGGACTATCGAGACCTCAGCATTCAACACCTTGGCCATGTGTATGAGGGGCTACTAGAACTTCAACCCAGGTGGGCAACTGAACCGATGGCCGTCATCCGGAAGAGAAATCACCAGCGGACCCAGGAGAGGGTCGTCCCGTGCTCCGAGACTATATCCAGGGGCTTTGAATACGCTGGCACACGCTATGAAAGAGGGCAAGTCTACCTCGTCACTGACAAGGGCGAACGCCGAGCAACAGGCAGCTACTACACACCGGATAACATTGTCGACCATATCGTTAGGCGGACTTTGAGTCCGTTGTGCAATGAGATTGGCGAGAACCTTGCGACGGAGATCGAGGATACGCAGGCAGAGTACAAACGCGCTCGGGGCCGCAACCGCGAGATGCTCGCAGAAACGTTGAAAAAACTACAGATTGGATTTGCGGACCGCATCCTGCGTCTGAAGGTGCTTGATCCCGCTATGGGGTCTGGCCATTTTCTTCTTCGCGCCTGCCAGTATCTCGCTGAGGAGATTGCAACGAATCCACACAGTCCGGACCTTGATGTCGAGCAAGTGTCGGGTGACCAATCCATCTTAGCCTTCTGGAAGCGCCGAGTTCTGGAGCACTGCCTCTATGGAGTGGACTTGAACCCGCTTGCCGTCGAGCTTGCTAAAGTCGCCTTGTGGCTAGAAACCGCCGCCGTCAACCATCCGCTCACGTTCCTGGACCATCACCTCCGTTGCGGGAATTCTCTCATGGGAGCAACTGTGGAAGCATTAGGGAGCCTTCCTGGAACAGAGGGACAAGGACTTTTTGAGCAACAGGTCTCATCACGCTTCCCGGGGGTGCTGGATGCCTTGAAGCTGATTGTCGAGAAGCCGTCGGATACTGTGGATCAAGTTAAAGAAAAGGTCAAAGTATTCAGAGAGATACTCAATGTTCGCAGGCCCTTTGTTGCCTTGGCAGACCTTTGGTGCGCAACGTATTTTCTTGAGAGAGCCGACCAGATCATGCCTGACCAATACGCCAGGGCGCTGCAAACGATAGGCGTACAAAACCACCATGCGCGGGTACGACGGGAAGCCTGGTTTCAAAAGGCTCTCCAAGTTGCGCATCGGCCCGATGTGTCGTGCTTCCATTGGGAGCTCGAGTTTCCCGAAGTATTCTTCGATAAAACCGGACGACGCGAGGGTGCGGGCTTCGACGCCGTCATCGGGAATCCGCCTTGGGGGCAAAAGGGGATTTCCTTCGATGAAAATACAGACCTATATCTTCGAGACACTTACCGTTCTGTCACCGGGATTCTTGATATCTTCCGCCCGTTTGTGGAGCGGGGTATCACGCTTGCGGTCTCCGGCGGTAGGTTTGGGATGGTTTTGCCCGACATCATCTTACTCAAAAACTATGAAGATACCCGGCGATTCATTCTGGAGAACCTAAGCATCACACATATCGACTGGTGGGGAATGGCCTTTGCTTCGGCCGTCATCGACGCTTCCACAATTATAGGACAGAAGCAAACCGCGCAAGAAAACCATTTGGTTGCGGTGGGCATTCACGATCCGCAACATCCCTTATCTCACCAGATACCGCAATCGGACTTCAGGAGAAACCCACGATACGTGTTCAACTTGTTTCTAACCAGACAAAAACGACAGATTCTGGAGGGCCTCGATAATTGCCCCAAAGTGGGGGACTTCTTTGAGATACATGAAGGTGTGCACAGCGGGAATATACGCAACGAACTCTTCGTCAATGACGCAGTCGACGACGCGTGCCGACCGTTGCTTTTTGGGAGGGATGAGATAGCAGCATATCATTTGAAATGGAGCGGTCGCTACATCAGGCTTAGTATGATTCCTCAAAACAAATCCAGACAGCGCTATGCCAACGCTGGAAGGCCCGAATGGTATTCCCAAGAAAAGTTGTTGGTTAGGCGGACGGGGGATTTTGTTCTTGCTGCGCTGGACTGCCAAAAGAGATACGCAAGTAATAATTTCTTTATCTTGTTTCCTAAGACCGCTTGTTCACTGGACCTTGCTGGACTCTGCGCGGTCCTAAACAGTAGGATTGCAACGTGGTACTTCCGTACGATTGAACCAAGAGAAGGCCGCGTATTCGCTGAACTGAAAATAAAGCACCTGAGCGTGTTCCCCATACCCCGGTCTGTGCGCGATGCCGACGGATGTAAAGCACTTAACGACTTGGCGAAGGAACGCATCGCACTTGCCGAACAAGCGTTTGCTACAAGATCCCCTCAAGAAAAAAGAGAGATCGAGCCTATTTGCGTTCACCTCGACCAAAAGATTGACAGTCTCGTTATCGATCTGCTCGGTATTGAGAAGGCACCAGGACTGAACATATAGAAATAAGGAGTTTACGCATGGCAAGAAGAAATCCCACCAGAAGATGCCTGATCGTTGAGCGACATGCGTGGGAAACAGGAGGGCATGAGCAACAACTTCAGATTCCTCTGGAGGTTGCCAGCTCTTTTTTCGGGCCGGGGGATCACGCCCGTTCAGTCACTGTTAGGGTTTTCCTTCCACCCTCTGCTGCATCACCAGCCCTCGAAAAAACCGTCGGGATTTCGAAGGAATACCGCAACGGCACAAGGAGGATTAACGGATTTACGGAAATCGGCCACCTTGGGTCATGCTTCATCTTCTTCGAAGAGACTCCTGACAGCGGCGATTATAACGTTTGGTGGGAACAAGATAAAGCTATCGTCGCCGCGAGATTCCGTGGATGGCAACAAGCAAGTGGAAGCCAGTACGGGCGTGGCCGACTGGCGATTATCGTGCCTGCTCCTGCGCCACGGCAAATCGACAGAATCTGAAATACCAATAGGAAGGCGTGGCCTGTTGAGACGGACTAATACGGGCTCTCACCTACACATTTCACAAACGGAAGCCGGTGGGGCAAGCCGCGACCCTACAATCTGCGGTTAGAAATCTGGGGGCGCCTTACTTAATTCGCCGTGGGCAAACCGTGTAGATCGGTGTAAATCTGTGTCGAAAGGATAACCGTTCGGGACAGAAAAACCTGTCAGATCCCTCGGCTGCGCTCGGGACGGCTTCGCCGGATTGCCGCGGCCCTCCGGCCTCGCAATGACGAGAAAACGGTGGGGCAAGCCGCCACCCTACGAATCTGCGTTTACCCCGTGAGATAGGCTCAGCCGGCATCTCACCGGGTAAATCTGCGTTCATCTGGGGTTATTGCCTATGGAATGGTATCGAGGAACTCTCTACAGACCTTCGGCACCGGTCCGGCCAGTTCGCGGAGCCAAGATCATTTACGATTTATGATTGACTATTGACGATTTGACAGTGTTCATTCGTGGTTACCACTTGCGTTCGGCGCGGACATAGTCCGATTCAGCGCTCATAGATGCGCACTCCTCTGGCCCGAACGATGGCGCTAATCGGCGAGTCCTGCTCCAAGTCGATAAGGTCCACCGGCTTAGGCAGCTCAAAAAAGAGCCGGCCGTAGAAATCGAAGAACTTTTCAGGAACCAGTCCCTCGACGGCCAAGTCAATATCCGTCGCCTGGTCCTCATCTTCAAGGGCCGAGCCGAACAGCCATACGCTCTTGACGCCGAAGTCTCTCGCACAGGCTCTTACAGTCTCTACAAGATTTGACGAAATCATATTAAAACCCAATATAAACGTCGCAAAACCCAAACCTTAGTCATCATATCGACATATTGACTGCCCTGCAATGGAAAAGGCCGGATCTTCGTTCGTAGCTCATACAATATGTGGTTTCAAAGATTTTGGTGTTGTTTCGCGTTCATTCGTGGTTGCTGATTACGATTTTTTCGTGCCCTTTTGTGCCTTCTTGCGGCAGAGGTTTTGACAGGATAACAGGATGGAAAGTGCGGCGGGGATCAGGTCATCAGGTTATTAGGCGGTGGGTATCAGGGGATCAGGAAATCGGGGTAGGTCCCTCGCTGTCGCTCGGGACGCTCCCTTAGGGAGCCCGAACGGCGCGGACGGGGTGCTCGGGGAGGTCCTTCGGCGGCGCTCAGAGCCTGCCCTGAGCCTGTCGAAGGGACGCCTGCGCGCGCAGGCCCGAACGACGCGGACCGCGTGCTCGGGGAGGTCCTTCGGCGGCGCTCAGGACGCCTGCGCTCCCACGCCGAAACGGCATCGACGGCGTGCTCGGCGATTTTCGCGGTTTCGGGAGCTGGGCTATTGACATCTCGGGCGGGGTGTAATATAAGTGATTCCTTTGTTTCCTTGAGGAGTTTTG
>Ga0307380_10012925_pt1 | contig 10341 bp, 8 predicted proteins | sample UN3MG_FD_202239 | JGI IMG/M metagenome (GOLD analysis project Ga0307380, IMG submission 202239) | Soil microbial communities from Risofladan, Vaasa, Finland - UN-3 | ecosystem: Environmental > Terrestrial > Soil > Coastal area > Acid sulfate soil | place: Finland: Risofladan, Vaasa | collected... | reverse complement strand
CGCGCGCAGCTCAGCGACCACCTCGCCGGCTCCTGGACGCAGGGGGTCGCTGACGGCGATAACGCCGAGCGCGCCGTTCTCGTCCCCGACGACGACGGCCGTCTTGCCCTGACGTTCGAACCGCTCGACGGCGTCGGTCAGTCCAGCATCCGCGGCGTGCGAGCCGAGCAGGTCCGGGCGGCCGACGAAGTGAAGCCGGCCGCTCAGCTCGGCCCGCACGCCGCGCCCGGGAATCGCGCGGAAGCGCTCGATGTCTGGACCGTGCGGCCCTGAGAAATGGCCATGGGCGGAGTCGCGTCTGTTCACTCCGGACTCCTCCCAGTCGCGATCGTGTCGTCCGGCCGTCTCCGGTGTGCTGCAGCACCCGGGCGTGGAGCACGAGCACGCCGCCTCCGCGAGGGAGGGCGCTCCGGGCACACCCGCCGTGGCGGCAGCCGGACCTGCGCCGCCGCCCGTCACGCCCGCAGCCTCGGCGTGGTCCGTGATCGCCCTGGCCAGCGGGTGCTCGCTGTAGCGCTCGAGCGCCACGGCGATTGAGAGCACGCGCGCGGCAGAGGCGCCATTCAACGGCACGACGTCGGTGACCGTGGGCCTGCCGCGCGTGAGCGTCCCCGTCTTGTCGAAGGCGACCGCCCGGAGGCCGGCCATCTGCTCGAGATACGCGCCGCCCTTGATCAGCACGCCGTTGCGCGTGGCGCGGGCGAGGGCGGCGAGGATGCTCACGGGCGTCGAGATGACCAGCGCGCACGGGCAGCTGATGATCAGCAGCGCGAGGCCGCGGTAGAACCAGGTATCGAACGAGGCCCCGAGGAGCGGCGGGATGAAGGCGACCGCCGCAGCCAGCGCGACCACGACCGGCGTGTAGCGGCTCGCGAATCGGTCCACGATGGTCTCGGCCGGCGCTCGCTGCGCCTGCGCCTCCTCGACCATATGGACGATCTTGGCGATGGTCGTATCCGACGCGGCCGCCGTCGCGCGCACGTGCAGCGAGCCGCCCTCGATGATGGAGCCGGCGAACACGTGGTCGCCCGGTCCTTTGGCGACGGGGATCGACTCACCCGTGACCGGCGCCTGGTCGGCGGCTGCCGTGCCCTCGACGACGATCCCGTCGATGGCCGCCCGCTCGCCCGGGCGCACCACCACGACATCGCCAGCGGCAATGTCGGCCACGGCGACGCTCGCTTCACTCATCGAGCCTCCGCCGTTGCCGTCCGCCGGTCGCAGCACCATCGCGGTCGGTGGTGCCAGCTGCATCAGGCCGCTGATCGCGCGGCGTGTGCGCTCCAGCGTGGCGACCTGCAGCACCGTGCCAAGACTGAAGAGGAAGGCGACCAGCGCTGCCTCGCTCCACTGGCCGATGGCCGCGGCGCCGATCATCGCCAGCGTCATGAGGACGTTCATGTCGACCTGGCGCGCGCGCAAGCTGAACACGGCGGCGCGCGCGACGTAGAAGCCGCCGCTGACGACCGCGGCGCCGAAGAGCCAGGGCGCCGCGGCAGGGGCGGCGGCGGTCGCGACGAAGCCGGAGGCCGTGAACGCTCCGGAAACGAGGGCAGCGATGGCACGCGGCTCCGTGAGCCAGAATCCGCGGCCGGCGCGTGAGGCGCCGGCCACGCCCGCTCGTGCGTTCGGCTTCGCGTCCCGGGCACGCCGCTCGACAGTGTCGTAGCCCAAGCGCCGCACGGCGCGGAAGACGTCCGAGATCGCCGTCTGCGCCGGATCGATGGCGACCGCCAGCGTCGCCGCGCCGAAGTTGACGTCGGCGCTCCGTACGCCGCGCTCCTTGCGCAGCGCGCCTTGGAGTTTGACCGCGCAGTCGGCGCAATCCATGCCGGTGACGTGCAGGATGCGCCGCTCGTCGTCGCGCTCGCCGGGCAGCGGCAGCAGGAGGTCGAGCGGACCGTGCTCGTGTGTGGCGACCGGGCAGTGATCCTCGCAGTGGGCCTGTGCGCCGGCCCGGCGGGCAAAGGTCTCGACCGCTTCGGCGGTCAGGGCCTCCTCGGCGAAGCGGACGTTGATGAGGCCTCGAGGCACATCCGTCTCGACGGCGTGGATGCCGTCGAGACGTAGCAGCTCGGCGCCCACCTCGTCCACGCAGCCCCCGCACTCGGCGGCTCGCGGCAGCAGCAGCGACAGCTCGAGAGTGCTCTCTGTCATCGCGCTTCTCCTCCACCGCCGGGCGCCTCGGCGCGGCGCCCATCGCCGGCAGCCTTCCCGGAGAGGTTCTCGGGCCCGTGCTCCACGTGCTCGCGCGTGATGTCGAGCAGCACGCGGATGTGCGCGTCGTCGGGGGAGTAGAAGACCATCTTGCCGGAGCGGCGCGCGCGCACGAGGCCGTTCGCGCGCAGCACGCGCAGGTGGTGGCTGACGTTGCTCTCGCTCATGTCGACGGTCGCGGCGAGGTCGCAGACGCAGAGCTCGCCGGCTTCGATGATCGCGGCCATGAGGCGGCAGCGGGTCTGATCGGCAAGCACCTTGAAGACGACGGCCATCTGCCCGGCGATGGCAGGCGTCATCAGTCGTGCCCTGACTGCCGAGACGCGCTCTGGATCCACGACGTGCACGTCGCAGTGGTCGAGCAGGTCCTGGTCGTCCTTGGCGCAGATCACGGGATCCTTGGCGGGTGAGGCCGACACGTTTCTCCCCCTCTGAACATATGAACAGATGTTCATATGATACCCGCACGATGCGGGTTTGCATAGTCAGACCGTTCGCAGTCAGTGAGGGACGATCGACCGGCGGTCCCGGCGGTCCCGGCGGTCCCGGCGCACGGTGTCGCGCTCTGCCTCAGCCGGCGGGCTTCACCGCGCGCACGAACCCGCTGACCAGCTGCACGCCCGCCGGGAGCGAGGGCGCGCCGCAGCACGAGTTCTCCGGGACGCCATCGTAGACGTTGGTCACCTCGACGGCGGCGTCGGCGAAGCCGGCTCGCCGCAGCTTCTCGAGGTAGTCGCCCTCCTCGAGGGCTCCCGCGATGCAGCCGGACCACGCCTCCACGTCGTGCAGCAGCTCGTCGGGGACGAGGCCCATGTCGCCCTGGAAGACGATGTCGGAGACGGCGAAGCGGCCACCGGGCCGGAGGACTCGAAACGCCTCGGCGAGCACCTTGTCCTTGTCCAGCGAGAGGTTGATGACGCAGTTGCTGATGACGACGTCGACCGAGTCGTCCGGCAGCGGGATCACCTCGATCTCGCCCTTGAGGAACTCGACGTTCTCCACGCCGGCCCTCTGCTGGTTCACGCGCGCGAGGGCGAGCATCTCGTCGGTCATGTCGAGTCCGTACGCCTTGCCCGTCGCGCCGACGCGGCGCGCGGACAGCAGGACATCGATTCCGCCGCCGCTTCCGAGGTCGAGCACGACCTCGCCCGGCTGCAGGTCGGCGAGGGCGGTGGGGTTGCCGCAGCCCAGGCTCGCGAGCACTGCCTCGGTCGGCAGGTCGTCGGTCTCGCTCAGGTCGTAGAGCCCGCGGGCCAGCTCGTCCTGGGGCTCGACGGGCGCGCAGCCACAGGAGCAGGAACAAGGCTTTGCCTCGGACGCCGCGACTGCTCGCTCGGCGTAATGGTCGCGAATCTGGTCCTTGAGGTTCTCGCCGGCGCCGCCCATGACGTCCTCCCCTTCTATCAAATCAACTTCTGTCGATGTGATTCTACATCAAATGAAGTTGATGTCAACGCCTCACGTATCCTCTTCCGGTTTCTTCACGAGGTCGTCTCGCCCGGCCGCCTCGAGCACCTGCGCGTCCGGCTCAGCTCCCCTCGTGAGCACCAGCGAGACGATCACCGCCGTCCCGACGGCGACCACGATGACGCCGAGCGAGACGAGCACGGGGATGTGCAGCCAGTGGCTGAGCAGCATCTTGATGCCCACGAAGCCGAGTACGCAGGCGAGCCCCCAGCTCAGGTACTCGAACCGCTGGAGGCTGCCGGCGAGAGCGAAGTAGAGCGAACGAAGTCCAAGGATCGCGGCGATGTTGCTGGTGAAGACGACGAAGGTGATGTTGGAGATGGCGAGCACGGCGGGTACCGAGTCGATGGCGAAGACGAGGTCGGCGGACTCGATCGCGACCAGGGCGATGACCAGCGGCGTCATGAGCAGCTTGCCGCCGCGGCGGATGAAGAAGCGCCGCCCTTGATAGTCGGCCTCGACCGGGAAGATCCGCCGCGCCAGGCGCACGAGCGGGTTCTTCTCCGGCTCCACCTTGACGCCGTGCGAGCGGACGAGCCGGTAGGCGGTGTAGACGAGCAGCGCGCCGAAGATGTAGATGATCCACTCGAAGCGGGTGATCAGACCGACGCCGAGGACGATGAAGCTGCCGCGCATGACCATCGCGCCGAGGATGCCCCAGAAGAGCACCTTGCGTTGGTAGCGTAGCTGGATGCCCAGCGAGCCGAACACGAGCAGGAAGACGAAGAGGTTGTCGATGCTGAGCGACTCTTCGATGAGGTAGCCGGCGAGGTACTGCTGCGCCGCCTCGCCGCCGTACCAGAGCCAGACGAGCGACGAGAACCCGAGGCCCAGCGAGATCCACACCGCGCTCCACGCGAACGCAGTGCGCGTGCTGACCACCCCGCTCTTGCGTCCCACGAACCCGAGGTCGACCGCCATGGCGATGCCGACGATGCTGAAGAACACGACCCAGTGCAGCGTCGCCCCGTCCATCATCGCTCTCTGCCCGTCACGTCGTCCTCTCCTTGCGCCCGGTCTCGCGCCGGCATCAAAAAAGACCTCCGGCACGCGATGTGTGCCGAAGGTCTTGCCGTTCGCTGGCGCGCCCGGGGCCTGAGCCCGTGATGACGACCGCGCCGCTCGCCCTGACGGATGAGCCGGCTACTCCCCTGCGGACCCCGAGCCTACTCGGCGGGGGCCTCGTGGGTCAACCGTGCCAAGGGCCGACTCCGTAGTCAGTCGCCGACTCCGTCATGCGTCGGCTCTCCGCCGTGGTGGCCGGCGGACGTGGACGTGGTCGGCGCCGTCGTGTCGTGCGTCGACTCGGTGGGCGTCGACGTCGTGTGATCCGCGGGCGTCGCCGAGCGCTTGCCGGTGGTCCGCCCAGCCGGTGTGCCCGCTGTGCGACGCGTGGCGCCAATCGGCGGTGGAGTCGTGCCGGACGGTCGCCGTCGGCGCGGCGCCGGCCCTGGGAGAGCCGGGCCGCGTTCACGCCGCCCATCTACTCGGGGCGGGCGCGTCCGCTCGAGGGACGTCGCTTAGTCGGCTCCGCGGGTGAGGCCGCCGCGAGCCCCCTCGTCAGCGCTTCTCGCCGCACTCCCGGCAGTTGCCGCTGCAGCCGAGCGCGATCGGCGCCGCGCATCGCGGGCAGCGGAGGGCGAGGCTCTCGAGCGGCAGCCCGCACTGCGGGCAGGTGAGGCAGGAGCCCGGGGCGCGCGACGGAGGCAGCGCCTCGCGCGCCCCCGCCGGATCATGGCTCACGCTCGTCTTCACAGGACTCCCGCGACGTGGGCGACGATCCCGCCCACCAGGAAGGCGAGTCCGACGCTGCCCAGCCACACGGCAGCGGTGAACGCCTTGCCGCGCTCTTTCATGATGATCAGCACCGAGGCGATGCAGGGCACGAACAGCGTGATCGTGACCAGCGCGACGAGGATCTGCGTGCCGTTCAGGCCGAGGTCATACAGTCCCGTGGCGCCGAAGTCGCGGCGTACGAAGCCCATGACGAAGGCGTTGGAGGCCGCCGCCGGCAGCCCCAGCCAGCCCACGGTCAGAGGCGTCAAGAGGATCTGCAGGCCCTGAAGGGCGCCGGTGATCTGGAGCACGCTGAGAAGGAGGGCGCCGGCGACGAAGTAGAGAATGACCTCGCGCAGGAACATGACGGTCTTGTGGTACGTCTTCACGAGCACGTTCTTCGGTCGCGGGAGGCGCAGCGGCGGGAGGTCGATCAGCAGGTCGGTGGACTTGCCCGGCATCACGCGGTCCATGGCCAGGCCGATGAGACCGAAGATGACGATCATGATGGCGGCGTAGGCCAGCGCGATCACACCGCCACCCGCCGCCGCGAGCAGAGCGACCACGACGCCCAGCTGCGCGGAACAGGGGATGGCGAAGGCCATGAGGGCGGTGGCGATGCGCCGCTCGCGTTCGCTGCCGAGGATGCGCGTCGTCATGGTGGCCATGGTGATGCAGCCGAAGCCCAGGATCATGGGGATGATCGCGCGCCCGTTGAGGCCGATGCCCGTCATCAGCCGGTCGGAGAGCGCGGCGATGCGCGGCAGATAGCCGGAGTCCTCCAGCGTCGACATCAGGAGGTAGAAGGCGACGACGAGTGGCAGGAGCAGGCCGAAGACGTAGGTCACGGTCATGGTCACCACGCCGAAGTCCCCTGCAAGGATGCTGTAGGCGACGCCCGACGTTCCCGTGACCCGTTCGATGAGGCCGCGCAGGAACGGCTCCACGTAGCCCTGCATCACGGTCCCTTCGGTGAAGCCCACCACCGTGCCGGCCACGAACACGCCGATGACCTCGTACATGACGAACAGCGTCGCCGCGAGCACGGGGATGCCGACGAGCGGCCGGATGAGCGCCCTGCCCAGGCGGTTGTGGAAGTCGGGGCGGCCGTTCGGCTGCCTGACCGCCTCCGCGACCACGTCGTTGACACGCCGCCGCCGGTCCTGGTAGATGGCGTCCCGCTGACCCTCGATGTGCACGCCGGCGCGCTCGGAGACGACCGGATCCGCCTCGAGGACGAGCAGAGCCTCCGGGCGCGTGGCGACGCGGGCGAGCAACTCGGTGAGGCGCTCCTGCAGCAACGGGTCGGAGCGCCCGGACCGAGCTGCGTCGAGCGCGTCCCGCACCTCGTCGAAGCCCTTCCGGTGGACGGCGACCGTGGGGATGACGGGGACGCCGAGCAGGCGCGAGAGCGCCTCGGCGTCCACGCCCACGCCCTGTGTCTTCGCCTCGTCGACCATGTTGAGAGCCACGACCATGGGGATGCCCATGTCGAGGATCTGCTGGGTGAGAAAGAGGTCGCGCTCCAGATGCACCGCGTCGACCACGTTGACGATGACGTCAGCCTCCATGACGATGTCGCGCGCGACGGTCTCCTCGTCATTGAAGGAGGAGACGCCGTAGATGCCCGGCGTATCGAGGACGACGTCGTCGCCCATCCGTCCGCTGGAGACGGCTACCGTGGTGCCCGGATAGTTGGAGACGTCGACGTACAGGCCAGTGAAGGCGTTGAAGAAGAGTGACTTGCCGACGTTGGGGTTGCCGACGAGGACGATCTGTCGCGCGCTCGCGGGCGCCTCGACAGAGGCCGTACCGGCACAGCACGCCGGCGCGGCGCTCGCCTTCACGCGACCACCACACTCTCGACGAGGACGCGCCGGGCCAGGCTGCGCCCCAGGCAGATCTCCTGCCGGCAGTGGCGCACAAGCACCGGCCCCAGCGGCACGGTCTCGGCGGACTCGATGACGGTGCCTTCTCCGATGCCGAACCGCACGCACTGAGCGCGGGCGCGGTCGTCGTTGATCTTGAGAATCCTGATCGGCCGGCCGGGCCTGGCGTCGAGCAATGTCATGGGCGTCCTCATGAGGGGTACCGAACCAAGCGAGTTAGGCTTGCCTAATCACGAGGTGTAGGATAGCCCCTATGTGGGTGGACGTCAACGCCGGCGCCGTCGGGTATGCTGGCGGACCACAAGATGAGGATGTTCGTGTCCAGTTCCGAGGAGAGATGACAGCGATCCGGGTGGAGGTCCTGTTCGCGCCGGAGTGTGCGAGCGCGGGACCGGCGCGCGACGCCATCGAGCGAGTCGCGTGCGCCGCCGGCGTGGACATCGAGGTCGTCTCCATGCCGGTCGCCGACGGGGCCGAGGCGAGGCGCCTTCGGTTTCCCGGCTCGCCGACGGTCCGGGTCGCCGGGCAGGACGTGGAGCCGCGCGCCGCGGCTCTGGAGCAGTACGGCCTCGGCTGACGCTCGTACCCCGGCCCCGGAGGATCCGGTGGCGTGCCCTCGGACGAGTCACTGCGAACGGCGCTGGTCCAAGCGGCGGCAGACAGCGAGGCGGCCGCCGAGCTGGCGGCCGGTCAGCGCCGGCATTGGACGCATGTCCTCGGCGCACGCACCGAGCGCTACGGAATCGAGCCGAGCGTCCCGGCGCGTGCCGCGGCCGAGCGCTTTGCCGCGGCCGGAGCCGTCGAGCTCCTGGAGCTGGGCGCCGGCCAGGGACGCGACAGCGTCTACTTCGCGCGCCGAGGCTTCAATGTCCACGCGCTCGACTTCGCCGATTGCGGCATCACCGCCATTCGCGGCAAGGCGCAGGCTGCCGACCCCGTCCTGCCTTTGCGCGCGTCGGTACACGACTGCCGCGACGACCTGCCGTTCCAGGATGCATCTTTCGACGCCTGCTTCTCGCACATGCTCTACTGCATGGCGCTCACCACGCCGCAGCTCGAGGCCCTGTCTGCGGAGGTCCGCCGCGTGCTGCGTCCCGGCGGCCTGCAGGTGTACACGGTACGCACGACCGACGACGCCGACTGCGGCGCGGGCGTGGCGCACGGCGACGACACGTACGAGGCGGGAGGGTTCGTCGTGCACTTCTTCAGCCGCGAACTCGTCGAGCGGCTGGCTCGCGGCTTCGAGCTTCTCGACGTGACGGGGTTCGAGGAGGGCGCCCTGCCGCGTCGACTCTTCCGGGTGACGCAGCGCAGGCCCGGGTGACGCGCGAGAGGCTGCCTCAGCGCCCGGGCGGCGGCCCATCGCCGGGCCGCTCGGGACCGTACCCGGTCTGCCGGTCGCTGGCCCGCGCGGTCGCGGCTCCGTAGAATCGGGCTTCCTGCACGGACCGGCAGCCGGACGCGCCCGGCGAGGAGGACGAGAGATGACCAGCACGCCGCAGCCGCCTGAGAGCCAGCCGGGCGAGGACCTTGCGCCTGCCACCCTCGCCGTCCGCGGCGGCGAGGACGCCGCTCTCGCCCACCGGGGCACGCAGGTGCCGATCATGTACAGTGCCGCGTTCGGCTACGAGGACGTGGACACCTGGGTGGACGCGGCCCTCGGCCGTGTCGAGGGCCACATCTACTCGCGCAACACCAACCCGACAGTGGCGGCCTTCGAGGAGAAGGTGCGCATCCTGGAGGGCGGGGCGGCGGCCACGAGCTTCTCCACAGGCATGGCCGCCGTCAGCAACACGCTGTTTGCGCTGCTCGCCCCCGGCGACCGCGCGGTCTCGGCCAAGGACACCTACGGCGGGACCAGCCAGCTGTTCCTCGACTTCCTGCCGCGTATCGGCGTCGACGTGGAGCTGTGCGACACCACCGACTTCGAGCAGATCGAGGCTACGATCGCCGAGGGCTGCCGGCTCGTCTACCTGGAGTCGCCTACCAACCCGACGCTCAAGATCATGGACATCGCGCGCCTGTCGGCGGCGGCGCATGAGGTGGGTGCGCTCGTGGTGGCCGACAACACCTTCGCTACGCCGATCAACCAGAACCCGCTGGCGCTGGGCGCGGACCTCGTGCTCCACAGTGCCACCAAGTACCTCGGCGGCCACGCCGACGCGCTCGGCGGCGTGCTCTGCGGTCCGCCCGAGCTTGTCGAGAAGGTCTACCACTACCGCGAGATCACCGGCGCGTCGCTCGATCCGATGGCCGCCTACCTGTTCGTGCGCAGCCTCAAGACGCTCGCCCTCCGCGTGCGCCAGCAGAACGAGAGCGCGCTCACCATCGCCCGGTGGTTGCAGGAGCAGCCGACCGTCGATGTCGTGAACTACCCTGGTCTCGAGTCGCATCAGCACCATGACGTCGCGGCGCGGCAGATGCGCGGGTACGGCGGCATGCTCAGCTTCTCCCTGCGCGGCGGTTTCGAGGCGGTCAAACGCGTCTTGCCGCAGCTTCGACTGGCGCACTTGGCGGCCAACCTCGGAGCCGTGGAGACTCTCGCGGGTGTGCCGGCGACGACCAGCCACGTGGAGTGCACCCCGGAGGAGCGGACGGCGATGGGCATCCCCGAGGGGCTCGTACGATACTCAGTGGGCATCGAGGACGCCGGCGATCTGATCGCCGACCTCGAACAGGCGTTCACCGTGGCGTAGGCTATCCTGCATCGACGGGGTAAGTGGGGTCATGGGCGTACACGCAGGGGCAAGAGAGAGGACGAAGCGATGAAGGACGACGATCCCAGGAACGGTGCGGGTGGGGCAGCCGAGTCGGACGAGGTGACGAGCGTCACGCAAGCCGGCGCGTCGGCGTCGGATGAGGCCGCACCGGCGGATGCCGCCGACGAGGTCACGAAGGCCATGGACGTCCCCGCGGACGAGGCGGCGGCCGAGATCGTCCCGGCCCGCAGACCCAGCCGGCTGCGGCGCGTCCTGGTGGGGTTGCTCATCCT
>Ga0307380_10012922_pt1 | contig 10341 bp, 7 predicted proteins | sample UN3MG_FD_202239 | JGI IMG/M metagenome (GOLD analysis project Ga0307380, IMG submission 202239) | Soil microbial communities from Risofladan, Vaasa, Finland - UN-3 | ecosystem: Environmental > Terrestrial > Soil > Coastal area > Acid sulfate soil | place: Finland: Risofladan, Vaasa | collected... | reverse complement strand
AGCCCTCGCCAGCAAAACCTGAACAGGATTGCCCGGCATGAATCGCGGAATTAACCAGTCTATGGTCACCGCAACAAAAAAAGTGAGCAGGTAGATGAATAGTTTTCTTGTAAAATATCGTTTCACCTTAGTTCTCCTCTTTTAAAAAACCGCCCCCCGTGTAAACGAGGGGCGGTTGGTCGAATCAATCGACTTTGTCTTGCCTTTTTACTTTACTTTGCCGGTTCTAACTCACAAAGCATCAGTATGCCAGTCATATTCCAGTATCCACGCCAAGTTGCAGCCAGGTAGTGATTGCTGCCTTCTACTGACGATGGCCAGTTCGTCCATACTGCATTGCTAGTCTGGGACCACATACCGTTGTACCAGAGTGGAATAAGAGGTAAATCTGTAAGTTCAATTTTTTCAAGCTTTGAAATAACAGACTTCATACCCTCTATATCACCCACTTTAACCTTATCAAGCTCATCCGCCAGAGCGAAGGCTTCCTTATTGTCATATCTACCGTAGTTACCATTCTGCATTGTTGCAATATCTGCAATTGGATTCTGGAATATCCAGTCATAGTAGGTCCACGGAGTGCTGCTCATCTGTTGATCGTTGCAGATCATCATGTCAAACGTTCCATTGAGTTTTGAATCCAGATACTGAGGGTAATCCGGGTATTCAGGTGCAAGGTTAATGCCTACAGCCTGGCAACCCCTGGAAACAACTTTGATCGACTCCATCCAGTCTGACCATCCAAACGGAACAACAACGGAAAGAGCGATTTTAGAACCATCAGGTGCTTCAACAAATCCATCACCATTGACATCTTTGTATCCTGCACCGGCAAGAATCGCTTTGGCTTTTTCTGGATCATAACTGAAGCCCAGCTGTTGAACCAAAGCTTTGTCAATGTACTGGTCCCATATTGGAAGAAGACCAGATGGGTCAGCTTTCGATACAATGTTGCCATATACTACATTAACAATTTGATCTACATCAATAGCATGGGCAACGGCTCTTCGGAAAGCTACATCATCCATAGGTTTCTTTGTGAGGTTCAGGAGCAACCAGGCAGTATTTCCAGCGATCATGTAGGGAGGGTCAGGGAAATATGTCGAAATACCATAACCTCCCTTTACGATCGATGCGATGCCTGGCAGGAAGTTGTTGTTTAAATCATATTGACCCATGATAACCTGACCGAGAGCAACATTGTTGCTGCTGTTAACGAGGTCAATTATATATTTGGGTTTAGGATCCAAACCAAGTGCGCTATTTGCCCACCAATTAGGGTTCTTTTTCCAAACCATTTTGCTCTGGTCACTTGCCTCAAACAGGTAAGCACCTGTACCAACGGGATTTTCACCGATTCCGGAGGTTACATCTTTAGCAGACTTGCTTGCCCAGATATGCTCTGGAATAATTGGGTTATTGTATATGTACCATCCAAGTTCCTGGTAGAGAGGATCAACGAACTTGAGCTGCACTGTGTAATCGTCAACCTTATCAACACTACCCAGGAAGTTCCAGATCGGGGAAAGACCAATTGCTGCAGTTTTAGCAAGATCAAAGGTAAACTTTACATCATTAGCTGTGAATGGTACGCCATCGTTCCACTTGATGCCCGTTCTGAGCTTTAGCTCATATACCTTAGAACTGATCCATTCTCCACTCTCTGCGAGCCAGGGTATATACTCATTGGTTAGTGGATCATAGAGAAACAGCGATTCATAGCAGAGGCCAAATGTTCCCATTGCATAACCACCTGTGTTATATGGATTCCAGCTTGATGGTGGACCCCACTGTGTTCCACTGGTGTACAAGGTTTCGCTCCGTTCGTAAACTTGTGCAAAAGCCATTCCTGAAAAGAGAAAAACTATTAGTAATACTAACAAAGTAATCTTCTTAAACATTTCTTAATCTCCTCCTTTAACTTATACTTTTTTCTTTCTTAAAATATACTTAATATTCTCATAAAATCTTTTATCCGGATTTATCACCCCCTTCACTTTGAAGAAAGAGAAATTGCAGATTCCCGCTTGATTAACTCTACTGGAATGATAACTTGTCTTGGAGTTCTTCCTTTTTTATGGCCGGAAATTATCCGGTCTAATAGCAACTCGGCTGCTACTTTACCCATCTCTTCTCTTCTTTGTTTTATGGTAGTAAGTGGTGGAATAATATACGGTGAAATATAACTATCATCAAATCCAACGATAGAAACTTCCTCAGGAACCGATATTCCTTTATCTTTCAAAGCTTTAATAGCTCCAATCGCCATTTGATCATTCGTGGCAAATATGGCACTAAAATCTAATCCATAGTTATCCAGATATTTTTTTACACTTAAATGCCCGCTATCTACGGTAAAATTTCCACTCAGGATAAATTGACTTTTAATTTTTATTCCTTTATTTTTCAAAGCTCTTTTATATCCATTAAATCGTTCTTTAGAAGAATCAATAAAAGGAACCCCTTGAATGACTAAAATAGAAGAATGTCCAAGATTCAATAAATATTCTGTTGCCATATATCCACCACCAAAGTTATCTATTTTTACCGTATCAACATTTAAGCCGTGAGGGTCTCTGTCCAATAAAACGATATTATAACCTCCTTCTATTAGAGAATGAATATAATCATCATCACCACTGGTAGTGACCAATATGGCACCATCGACCTTTTTTGCCTTAAAAAAGTTGACTCCTGCCAGTTCTTCTTTGATAATACGATGGTTTAATGAGATGATAACGTTATATCCTTTCTCTGCTGTCACTGATTCAATACCGTCTATTATTTCTCCATAAAAGTCACCAAGTGCATCTGGTACAGCGATGCCAATACATTTAGAGAGATTAGTCTTTAAACCACTGGCCATCGCAGAAGGAGAGTATCCCAATTCCTCGATCACTTTTAATACACGCTTACGTGTCTTTGGAGAAACACCATTATTTTCATTAAATACACGGGAAACGGTAGTAATGGAAACGTTTGCTTTTTTTGCCACTTCTTTTATAGTTATATTCATATTTATACTCTTTTCATATAATAGAAAACGTTTTCTTTTATATTAATTCATAATCTATTTTTTGTCAAATAATTTATAATACTTAAAGATACTTCTTTTCACTAATCGCTCCCTAAACACAGGAACAGTATAATTTTTTATTCTCATACATCCATTCCAGGAGATCCTCAGCTACTATATCTGAAACTACCATTCTACCTCCCGGTTTCAGCACCCGGGCAATCTCAGAAAATACTTTTTCTTTTTTCGGTAGATTGACAAATTTATAATTTCTTATATAATATAAACAAAGATATTAATAGAAATAGATTCTAAAATATAGAAACATAATAAAGCGGGAAAAGGCGAAAGGACCCATATAATGTGCGAAGGGGGTACAATAAACTCTAGCACGACGAGAATGTTAAGTGTACCATCGGGGGGAAGCTCTTGGATGCACAAGATGTTTCCTGATCGATATGCCAAGTACTACATGTTAGTTCCTGCCATCTTGTATCTTTTACTTATTGGCATCTTTCCCCTGATATATTCCTTTATATTGTCTTTTCTCAATTGGGATGTTGCGGCAGGTAAACCGATGACATTCGCTGGTTTAGGCAACTACATTGAGCTCTTCAGAGACTGGCGTTTCCGGGTGACACTATTCAATACAATAATCTTCGTAGTGGCAGCTATCAGCTTTGAGGTGATTTTTGGCTTCAGTTTGGCACTTCTCCTCAATCGTAAATTGCGAGGTCAGACCATCTTCCGCGTACTACTTATTCTGCCAATGATGACAACCCCAGTCGCTGCCGGCTACACCTGGCGCATGCTGTACCATGTCACCAATGGTCCGATCAATCACATCTTAGGTCTATTGCATTTACCGATTATTCCATGGCTATCAAGCGGCCGCACAGCACTGATGTCGATCATCATTACCGACGTCTGGCAATGGACTCCCTTTGTATTCATAATTCTGCTTGCTGGATTGCAGTCCCTGCCTACGGAACCATTTGAAGCAGCTGCGGTGGACGGTGCGTCTCGTAACCAGATCTTCTTCTACCTGACGCTGCCTATGATATCGTCTATTTTGATTATTACTATCCTTCTGCGGCTGGTGGAGGCGCTCAGGATTTTCGACATTATCTTCGTTATGACGGCGGGGGGGCCGGGTATTACCACTGAGAGCTCTACTATGTATGCAAAAATTGTTGGCCTAACCCAGTTTAGGATAGGATATAGTGCTGCTATCGCTTATGTTCTGCTGATCTTGTCGATCATCTTTTTTATCATCTTGACGCGGATTCTTCCCACTGAAAGGGAAATTGAATAGGCTGTTGAATGACGGCCCTTGATATTTAGATTAAAGGAGCGGATGTATGCAGATATCACGACGAGCAAAGAAAAAGTTAGAGACTGGCCTTATCTACTTGGTATTGATCGTGGTTACAACGGTCATAATATTCCCACTGTATTGGACTTTTGTCACGGCCTTCAAAGAACCCCGGGATGCATTCACCTTTCCACCTAAGTATATCCCTTACTTGCAGTTCAAGCCCACCATGTATGCCTGGCGAGATGTAGGTTTGCTCCCCAGCACCGGTGAGCGTGGGACACACAGCCCGGCACAGATATTGGGCACGTTGTGGAATAGTATCCTTATCGCTGTGGGGAGCACTGTGGTCTCAGTGATTCTTGGCTCACTAGCTGCGTATGCCCTGGTGCAATTTAGGTTCAGGCGCTGGAGTAACAAGAATATCGCCTTCTTCATCCTCTCTCAACGAATGCTGCCCCCTATCGTGCTGGTCATTCCTTACTTCATCCTGTACAGCCGTTTAGGTCTACTGGATACCGTGACCGGCATGATCATCGCCCACACAGTTGCGAGTTTGCCTTTCGTTGTATGGATCATGAAAAGCTTCTTCAGTGGCATTCCCAAGGAGCTAGTAGATAGTGCCCGCATCGACGGCTGCTCCTACTTCGGAGCCTTCTTGAAGATCATCATACCGTTATCACTACCAGGCCTCGCGGCCACCAGTGTCTTCACCACCATCTTCTCGTGGAATGAGCTGCTCTTCGCCATTACCCTAACGTTCAGTAAGGCGCGGACCTTCCCTGCTCTAATTGCGGGGTTGACTCATGGCAGCGCCGCCCTGTGGTGGGATATATCCGCCATGTTGCTTGTGGCTATGGTGCCCGTATTTCTCTTTACTCTACTGTTCCAACGCTATATCGTTAGTGGTCTCACATTGGGAGCGATCAAGTGAGAGGGCCTGAAGATGCTTCCAAAGAGGAAAAGTATCTGAACATAAAAATTATATGAGAGGAGGTGGTTCTATTAAAATATTAAGTAGATTTACTTAAAGCAAAAATATCTTTAAGTAAGATATAATGTAATAAGCAAATGTCAATTTATTTGTAAACAAAAAAAATAAAAAAAGGAGAGAAAGAAAATGAAGAAATCATTATTATGGATAATGGTTTTGGTATTGTGTGTTTCAATGATTGGAGCTTTTTCATTTATATCTACAGGAGCTGCTAAGAAATATGAGGGAGTCAAGTTGACTGTGGTTACCCAACCAGGTCCCTATATCGCTGGCCCGCTCATTGATCATGGTAAAGAGTGGACCGCACTGACTGGTGGAGAAGTGCAGGTAATTGAAGTACCGTACGAAGAATTGTATTCAAAAATTATGACCCCCTTCATTACAAAAACGCACGTCTATGACATGATTGTCGTTGGCGCGACCTGGCTGCCTGATTTCACCCCATATATTGTCACCCTCGACGACTACATCGCAAACCCGGACACGAACCCCGCCTGGGATGATATTCTTCCAGCATTCCGAGAAAAGCTCGCCACCTGGCAGGGTAAAGCCTACGCCTTACCGCTGGATGGCGATACACACACACTGTTCTACCGCCGCCATCTCTTCGCCGACGCGGACAATCAGGCTAATTTCAAGGCGAAGTACGGTTACGATCTGCAAGTCCCGAAGACCATGGATCAACTTCGTGATGTAGCTGAGTTCTTTACCGGTTGGGACTGGACCGGTGACGGCCAGTTAGACTACGGGTGGGCACAACCTATGGCCCGCGGCGGTCAGGCCCATTGGTGGTTCTGGAACTTCGCGGCACCCTACAGTGTCATGCCCGGCGAAGTTGGCAGGTACCTCGGTCAGCTGTACTTCGACCCCGAGACAATGGAACCATTGGTTAACCAGCCAGGTATGCTCAAGGGTCTTGAATTGTACAAGGAAATGGCCAAGTTTGGCCCTCAGGGTATGGAGGCATGGGGTGTAGGTGAGATTCGCTCAGCTTTCCCGAGCACCGCTAATATCGCCATGACTATCGAGTGGGGTGGTATCCCTGGAAATTGCAATGACAAGAGCTTCGCCAATCCTGCTGTTATAGGTGACTGCGGCTCTGCTCCGCGCCCCGGTGCCATGGAAGTATGGGATCGTGAGAACCAGAAGTGGGTGAAGGTAGCAGAACCTAATTTCGCTCCGGTCCTGAGCTTTGGCGGCTGGGTGGGTGCCATTACTAAGACCTGTAAAGACCAGGAAGCTGCTTATGACTTCCTGAAGTTCATGAACAGCCCAGAGATTAGCATGCAGGATGTTATGGTAGGCGACTCCGGCTACAATGTATACCGCTACAGCCACATTAAAAACGTTCAGGCGTGGATTGGCGCTGGCTTATCTGAACAAGACGCCAAGGAGTATTTAGATGCCGTCCAGGCCGACCTGGAAAGCCCGAACGTACTCATTGACCTACGTATCCCAGGCAAACCGGAATACGTGGATACTGTACTAGATCTGCATGTCAACATGGCGATTGTGGGCTTGGAGGATCCGCAGGTGGCACTGAAAACAGTGTACGACGAGTGGGAGAAGATCACCGAGCGCCTGGGTCGCGATAACCAAAAGTTGATATATCGAACTATGATGGGCATGGACTAACAGATTAAATCCTGGCGCAAGCGTAACATCGCGGGGCCTTCAATCCGAAGGCCCCGTTCAAATTAGAGGCCATTTGTAGAAGATAAGATTCATTTTAATAACTCATTACATGTCAAACATAATCTCTGAGCATAAAAGGAGGTAGTTATGCAATACCGATTTTTAGGAAGAACCGGGTTGAAAGTCTCGGAACTATGTATGGGAACGCAGACCTTCGGCTGGGTCACCGATGAAGCGACAGCGTATACTATAAGTGACCGTTTCGTTGAAGCTGGAGGTAATTTTTTCGACACTTCTAATACATACAACAAGGGAAAGGCTGAGGTCATGCTTGGGAACTGGCTTAAGAAACAAGACAATCGTTCACAAATGATCGTGGCCACGAAGATCTTCTTCCCCGTAAGTGATAGCCCTAACGACTCTGGTCTATCAAGAAAGCACATTTTTGACCAGATTGATGCCAGTCTTCGCCGTCTGCAGACCGACTACGTGGATCTGTATCAGATGCACTGTTGGGATGCCTCCACTCCGCTGGAGGAGACGCTGGGAGCTCTCAACGACTTGGTGCACGCTGGCAAGGTACGCTATATAGGCGCATCCAACTACACCGCCTCACAACTTGATCGGGCGATTATGCTCAGCCGTATGCATGGCTTAGCTCGCTTCGACTGCCTGCAGCCAGAGTATAGCCTACTGGTACGCAGCACAGAGTGGGAGCTACTACCTCTTTGCAGATCTGAGGGGATAGGAGTGATATGCTGGTCACCTCTGGCAGGGGGGTGGCTCTCTGGTAAGTACAGGCGTGATCAGTCGCCCCCGCCTGGCAGCCGCGTAGCTCGGGGTGACCGCTGGGACGACCTGCCCGGACAACGAGAGAGCGAGCGCACTTGGCGAATAATAGATACCTTGATAGAGATAGGAAAAGCGCGCGATAAGTCTCCTGCTCAGGTTGCCCTAAATTGGCTGCTACAGCAGCCAGGTGTCACAGCGCCAATATTTGGCGCTCGTACCTTGAAGCAGGTGGAGGAAAATCTGGGAAGTGTAGGCTGGGCGCTTACCGTAGAGGAGATCGTCCAACTCAATACCATCAGTGATGCTCCGCTGCCCTCGCCACACAATTTCATCGCTAAATACACGCGGAAACGGGACGGGTATTGATCGAGCGACTGGCGCACCAGTTCTCTTGAAATTTTCTCGGCAAATTGCTTCATAGTGGGCACTAACTGTAGAAGGTCATTGAAGCTTGTTCGCCGCTTCAGCATATTTATTATTTTATCTTAACCATTTAAAATATCATAAACCCCCTCAAGCCCTTTATAAGCATCTTTAAATGCCGGGTAGATTCTATTATATATCTTAGAATTGTTCTCATCAGGAATTATATTTTCTTTAATCTTAAACATTTTATCTACAAAACCAAAGTCATCATAGACACCAACACCAACACCACCAATTAAAGCTGCTCCCATGGATGTTGCCTCATCCAGCAAATTGGGAATAACAATCGTCTTATTAAACACATCGGCCAAGATCTTTCTCCAAATAATACTCTTAGCTCCACCACCAATCAAACGGATTTTATCTATCTCTGCTCCTTGTTCAATGAAAGAATTCATAATAATTCTCATATTTAAAGCAACACCTTCCATTACAGAACGAATCATATGTTCACGAGTATGTTTTATAGTTAAACCGACAAGAGCACCCTTAGCAGACGGATTCCAATATGGGCTCCTTTCTCCCATAAGGTAAGGTAAATATAACAAATTATTCGATCCGGCAGGAATTTTTGCTGCCTTTCCATCCATAATCTGGTATGGGCTGACACCTTTTTCTTCTGCTTCTTTAATCTCCGTCGGACAAAGTACATCCCTCGCCCACTGATATGAAGCACCAGCAGCCTGCATCGTTCCCGTCGGACTGTATAATCCAGGCACTACATGAACCCAATTAAAAGTACGCATCTGGGGATCTATGATCGGTTTTTCTGTAGCTATTCCAATCCAGGAAGATGAACCGAGATAATGGTAGGTGGTCCCCGGGGCAATCACTCCAGCACCTGCCGCAGCACAACAACCATCCCCACCACCGATTATAACGGGAATTCCTTCCGTTAAACCTAATTCTAAAGCTGCTGATTTCTTCAATTTTCCTACAATTTTAGTCGAAGGGACGGCTTCTGGTAAAATATCCTTTAATAGTCCTGCTGCCTTAATAATTTCATCAGACCAAGTCAAATTATTTATATCAAATAAATTTGTACCTGAAGCATCAGAATAATCGGTATAGAAATTACCCGTCATTCTGGCAGCTATAAAATCTTTTGCATGTAAAACCTTATATATTCTCTTAAACCTATCCGGTTCATTATCCTTTATCCACATTATCTTTGCTGCAGAGTAAGATGCACTGGGGCGATGGCCTACGGTTCGATAAATATATTCTTTTCCTAATTTAGAAGTTAACCGCTCTGCCTGTTTTACTCCCCTCTGGTCAGCCCAGATTAAAGCGTGGCCTAAGGGTTCACTATTTTTATCTACCGGTACACAGCCCATCATCTGACCACTAAAGGTTAGGCAAGCTATTTCAGAAGGTTTAGCCCCGCTTTTCTCCAATAACTCTTTATTGGACGAACCTACTGCCTTCCACCAGTCCTTAGGTTCCTGTTCGACCCAGGAAGTTTTCGTAAAATAGGTCTTGTAACCGCTGAAAGCACTGGAAACAAGATTTCCCTCATCATCAAATATTGTCGCTTTATTCCCTGTCGTACCCAAATCATAGGCAATTATATATCCTTTATTATTCAAAAAATCCCCTCCTCTTACAATCTTTTTTAACTTGCTTATTATAATTAGAAATGCCTAAAATAATATCTTGTTCCACAATAAATATTTATCCAGATTTAATTTAAAATTTCTTATATTAAGACTGTCAAGGGGACGGTTCTTCTGACAACCTCCTCACTGCTTCTCAGTTTACTTCAATTAATATGCCTATATTCCTTTTTGATAGAGTTGCCTTTGGGTCAGGTTTTACAACTTCACATTTTTTTTATTCTATTTTCATTTTACATGTTGTGAACTTGTGAAACCCTACTTCATCCGATATCCCGCTGGCTAACGTAAGTGCGGTATATCTTTATAAATTCTTATTTTTATCTTAAACTTATTTTATTAATTCCACAAATAATAATTATGGAAATATGGAAAGAGAGAAATAAGGTTAAGTTCTTCCAAAAGCTGCAAAATGTATGTTATTTCAGGATAAAATTCTCTTTAATTCCTGGAGTAATTTGATATTTTCTTTAGAAGTATGTAGTGTTATCCGAATAAATTTTTCTTTCTCTAACCCCTGGTGGCTCACCTTCTCGCGGATAGAGCT
>Ga0307380_10012921_pt1 | contig 10342 bp, 9 predicted proteins | sample UN3MG_FD_202239 | JGI IMG/M metagenome (GOLD analysis project Ga0307380, IMG submission 202239) | Soil microbial communities from Risofladan, Vaasa, Finland - UN-3 | ecosystem: Environmental > Terrestrial > Soil > Coastal area > Acid sulfate soil | place: Finland: Risofladan, Vaasa | collected... | reverse complement strand
CCCATGCAATTGTGCTCACCAACGGCAAAGCGAAGCTGATGAGCACCCATATGACCATATCGAATATGACAGTGCCCGCAGTGCCCACCAGAAGGACCCAGACCATAGCCGCCGGACCGCTATGCCACATCCCGAGAAGAAGACCGAGCGCCGCCCCGAGCCCGATCACGAGCCCTGCAATGGCGAAATGCCACGCGACCGTCCAATAGAGCAGTCGGGGCGCGAGCGGCGCGAACGGCACATTGAGCGTGGCGGTCGGGCCGAGCGCCGAGACCGGCTTGCCGCAGATTCGGAGCACAACGGCGGCACGACCCCACCAATTTGAATGCTCCAAGCGCCTGCAGATACCGGCCGCCGGCTGCAGGCCGAGCGACCTCCAGTCGAAGGCTGATCCGCACTCCGGACACCGCGGTAAGCTCAGTTCACGCAGATCGTATCCACAGGCGGGACAAATCAGACGACGAGGCCTGTCGTCACGACGCGCGCTACGCGAAATCCCTTCCAACGTGGAATCCTCCGCCAACCGACGCACGACCCTTCGGCCGAATCCGCGCGCCTCAGCCGGGCTTCCGCGAGCATGGAGGTGTCGCTCGCTTGGCGAACGCGAGTCTGGGACACCCACTACCGGCCGGTCCGCCGGCGCCCGGGGATTGGCTCCACCCGTGTGACGTGGACCAATGAGACGATTGCAATCCGCTGGAACGGCCCTTCGCCATCTGGGCCGATCCCGACGTGAGCCGCCCGACGCGAAAGGATCATCTGCTCCGGATGCCGAATCTCGTAGTGCTTTCCATCCGACACGTGCAAACAGAAGGGTTCAAATGGTTGCCGCCTCAGAACAGCGTACAGTTCCTGCGGGTCCATCGCATCGGCCCTCGACTCACCACTGTGCTTAGACATTATACCAGCGGCCGCCGGGCCCCGAAAGACATGCTCTGGAACCGCACCATACAAGCCCAGCGTGAGACCCGCATAGCCCAACCCTTCCGGACGGGCCTCTTGTCAACAATGGTAGCCACTATACGCCCCACTACTGGCTGGCTGGTGTGGGCAGTGGCTTGAACTGTGGGTCGCGGCCGAGCAGGCGGGGCCAGAGCCGGGATAGCCCCTCGCGGTGTGCCGGCATGTGCATGAACTTGGCCTTGCCGCCCCGCCCGCGCTCAGGCAACTGCAAGCCCCACATGCTCACGAACTCATCCGGCCGCAGGCCGTAGCGCATGTCGCCCACCACTCCGGGGGCAGACGCGTCGTAAGCCGTATAGCCGTCGGCAAACCAACTGAAACGCTCGAACGCCGCGCGCACCGAGGCGTCCAGCGGAACCTCGGCTTCGAGGTCCTCAAGCGTGACCCGTGGGGTCGAAGTGCCCATCCACACCGTCGCGCCGCCGAAGAAGGGCACCCTGATCGAGTCGGCGTATAGCTGCCCGTCCGCCTCGTAGATTGAACGCCAGAGAATCAGATTCAGCGGCGATGGCAACACCCGCCCACGCTCGATGCGCTGCCCGCGCATCTGTGCCAGTTGGCACTGCACGCCGGCGGCGCGCTGGTGCTGCACGAAACCCAATCCCAGGTAGAGCAGGCCGATCCCAAGGGCCGCGCTCGCCACATACCAGACCCACCAGCAGCACCACTGTGAAGACCGGAGCGATGATGCCGATGATGTCCCAGGCCACGCGGGCCTCGGAAAACGGCCACCACAACAACGTGCCCCAGCTCGTGCACGCGTCGAGCAGTCCATGGGTGGCGTATGCGAGTCCCGACGCCGCCAGCACCCACCAACGCTTCCCGCGAAACGCCGGCCAGAAGACGAACGGCAGCGCCACAAGAAGAGCCCCAAGCGGAATGAATGGTACGGCGTGTGCAAAATGCCGGTGATACGTGAGGCCGCCGAGCAAGTCAGATGAGGTGCGGATCAGCAGGTCCAGGTCGGCCGCAATTCCGCCGGCCATGCCGATCAGCCAGGCGCTTCTCGGCAGCTTCCGGCCGCAGATCGCCTGAGCAACGACAGCACCGAGTATTCCCTGGGTGGGTGTGTCCAAGAGCCACGTCCTAGAGGTTTCGGGTGTCCAGCCCGCGAGGCGTCTATCGTGAGCCGCGCGCGCCGCCCACCTTTCGCTCTCCGCAGCCCCGTCGATACAGGCCCGCCCCTAGCGCCAATCGTAGAAAACGCCGCGCTGCCGGTCAAATCCGGCCCGTCCAGCCGTTTCCCACCGGCTTCGTCTCCGTTACGCTAGCCGCCATGAGACGAGCACGCGCGACGATAGGCTTGGCGGCGGGCATGCTGGTTCTTGCCGGGTGCGGTGGGCTTACCGAGCGGCAGCGGGCGTGGCTGGCGGAGGGTCGGCAGGCCTTCGAGCAGCAGCAGTATACGCGCGCCGTCCAGCAGCTCTCACGCTTCCTTGACGAGGTCTCTGGGAAGCCGGAGACCACCGAGGCACTATACGTGCGCGCGATGAGCCACGCGAAGTCCGGGCAACGTGCGCAGGCGTACAATGACCTGCGCCGCTGTGTCGAGATCTCGGCCAACGCGGATGTCGCCTGGCGCGCCCAGGTCGTGCTGGGCACGCTGAGCTTCGAGGACGAGCGCTGGGACGCGGCCGGACAAGCGTACGGTGCGGCCGCCAAGACCATGCCGTCGGTGCCACCGATGGATGCCGTCCTGTTCCGCATCGGCCAGTGCTACGAACGGACCGGGCGTTGGACGGAAGCACAGGGGTCGTATCGGGCGCAGGTGGACCATTTCCCTATAGGTGAGTACGCCGCCGCGGCCCGACGCCGGATCCAGCTCAACGCCGACCATTTCGCGGTCCAGTGTGGCGTCTTTTCGCGGCGTGAGAACGCGGACGGCCTGCGCATGGACCTGAAAGCGAACGGTCTGGAAGCCTACGTCCGCCAAGAGCCGCGCGAACAACAGACGATGTATGTCGTGCTCGTCGGCCGGTACGCGTCGTACGCCGAGGCCTGGCAGCAGCTCGCGGCCGTCCGCGTACACGTCCGCGACGCGGTGCTCTGGCCCTGATCAAGCAGTGAGTCAAAGCGAAACATGACCCGTGAAGAGGCTTGGCAGTTCCTGTGCGAGTACACGCAGAACGACTCGTTGCGCAAGCACGCCCTGGGCGTCGAGGCCGCCATGCGCTTCTACGCCCGCCATTTCGGCCAGGACGAGGAGCTGTGGGGCGTGGTCGGCCTGCTGCACGACTTCGACTACGAGCGCTGGCCCGAGCCGCCCCAGCACACGCGCGAAGGGGCCAAGATCCTGCGCGAACGAGGAGTGGACGAGGAGATCGTCGCGGCCGTTCTCTCACACGGCGATTGGAACCAGGACGAGTATCCTCGTGACCGGCCGCTGCGCAAGACGCTCTTTGCGGTGGACGAGCTCACCGGCTTCCTCGTCGCCTGCGCGCTCGTGCGGCCGACCAGGCTGGAGGGCATGGCCCCCAAGAGCGTGAAGAAGAAGATGAAGACGCCCTCGTTCGCCGCGGCCGTATCACGTGAGGACATCCACACGGGAACGGAACTGATCGGGCTGCCGCTCGAGCAGCACATCGAGAACTGCGTGCAAGCGTTGAAGTCGGTAGCGGGCGAGCTTGGTCTGGCGTAAGGCTGTTATCGGACGTCAAACCCCACCGCCCCACTGCCGATACACTGAGCCAGCGGCCCCGAGCGACTGCAGCCCGGCATCGAATCGCGGCAAATAAACGCGGGCTGCAATCGTCTCTCTCCATGACCAGGCAAGGACTTGGGCTTGAAAGTACGCCGACCGCTCCAAGCCGATGAGCGTGCCGCGCTGGAGTCACTCGTGCATCAGGTCGGTCCACGGCTGTTGGCGTACGTCCGACAAGTCTACGGACAACGCATCGATACGGAGGACCTCGTGGCGGAAACCTTCTGCCGGGCGGCCGACAACGTGGAAACGCTGCTGAGCTGTGAACGCCGAGACCTGTACCTGCTCACCATTACGCGGAACCTGTGCCGCGACGGGTTTCGGCGGCGACGCCCGGAAACGCTCTCGGACGAGCACGTGCCGGAACCGGCCGACAGCGCGCCCGACCCCGAACGCACGCTGGCCCGGCGCGAGCGACACGAAGCCTTGCGGCGAGCGGTCGCCGCCCTGCCGCAGACGCAACGCGAGATAGTGGTATTGCGGCTTTCGGGCGGGCTGAAGTTTGAGGAGATTGCCGAGCTGCTGGACGTTCCGCTGGGCACCGCGCTATCGCGAATGCACGCGGCCGTGCAACGGTTGAGGAATCAGTTGGGGCACGCTTATGACCTCTGAGGCACCCGCTACGGAGTGCGGGCAAAACAGAGACGAGCTGATCCGGCTCGCCTGGGGCGACGTCGAGGCGAGCGGCGTGTCGGCAGCGTTGGACGGTCATTTGGCAGGCTGCGCGGGCTGCCGGCAGCGGCTGGCCGAGTGGCGTGAATTGGCCGGGTCGATGAGTGCTGCGTTGCAGCCGGAACCGCTCCCGAACAGCTTAACCCGGCGCCTCCAGCAAGAGCTCAACAGCCGGACGCTGCCGCCCGATCGGCTCTCGCTGCGGCCGCTGAGTGTGGTCGGGGCGGCTGCCGCCGCCGGGCTGCTCGTCGCCCTTCTCATCCCCCCCCAACCGGCGAGCCGGCCCGGACCGTTCGTGCAGTCGGACGAAGACGCGGCCGCAATCGCAGCGGCGATCGGCCTGCTGCAATGGGGTGACCCGCTGGAGTATTCCATCGACCGCGTGAGCACCACGCTGGACAGCATCGAACGGACAATGAAACGGGAGGCCGGCGGTGACAGTCTACTGCCGTGGGCGCGGGAGGATGATTGGGACGCGCCGCCCGCGCCGACTCCCGCGCCGGCAACGCCGCCGCGCCGTCATTCTGAGGGAGCGCAGCGACCGAAGAATCTCGTCACCAACACGCTCGCCTTCGGAGCGTTGTTGCCAGATCCTCCGCTGCGCTCCGGGTAACGACGAATAGTAGGGTTAACAGCCGCTGATCACGAAACGAGGTGGACCAATGAGAATCGTACTCGTACCGCTGTTGGTAGTGCTGCTGGGGCCACTCCTCACGCCGGCCCAGACGCAGGAACCGGGCGACGGGGTCGATCCGCCGCCGCCGGAACGACCCGCGCCGGACATGCAACAACAAGACCCGGACGATCGGCCGCCGCCCCCGCCAGCCCCGCCGGGGCAGGTGGACCGTCGTCGTCCGCCGGGGCCGCGTGCACCCGGCGGTCCCGGACGTGGCGGCTTCGGGGGTCAACCCGATCCAGGGGCACAGACGCAGTTCAATGCGCTGATCCGACTGATCGCCGAGCGGCGCCCCGATCTGGCCGAACGGCTCGAACGCCTGCGCCGGCAGGAACCGGAACGGTTTCGCGACGTGCTGGCCGAGGCGCTGATCATCCGGCTGGAACACATCCTCGGCGACGAGCGGCCCGGTCCCGAACGTCGGCCGGGCGGGTTCCCTCTCCTGGGGTTTGGCCCCGGCCCCGAGGCAAGGTTCCAGGAAGGCCAGGAGAAGCCGCGGGCCCTGCAGCGTGAACACCGGGAGTTTGAAGAGCGTGCCGAGGCACTCGAGCGCGAGTTACACGAGCTCGAGCAGAGCGACGCGCGTCCTGAGGAGCGCCATCGGGTCCGCGCCGAGCTGGAGCGGACGCAGCAGGAGCTGGCCGGGACCCGCGAGCGGCTGGAAGAGATCGAGCCTCGTCGGCGTCAACCCGACCAGGAGGAAGCGCTTCGCGACCTCCATCGCGAACATGAAGAGCTGGAAAAGCGAGCCCGGGTACTCGAGGGCGAGATGCACGAGCTCGAAGAGGCTGACGCGCCAGCGGAGCACCGGGAGAAGACCCGCGCTGCACTGGAACGCATCCAGCATATGCTCGGCGAGGTTCGGGCTCGCATAGAGGAGCTGGAGCGCCGCCGCCGGAACGCAGAAGAGGAACAAGCGGTTCACAAGCTACACCGCCGGCACGAGGAATTGGAGCGGCGGTCGCACGATCTGGCGGCGGAGCTGCGCGAACTGCGGGAGCGCGGTGAGCAATCCGAACGGCAGCCCGAGCTCATGGAAGCGCTGGAGCATGCCGTCAACGAGCATTTCGACCTGCGTACCGAGCTGCGCGAGTTCGAGCTGCGGCGCATCCACGGGGAGTTGGAGCACCTGCAAAAGGCGGTCGAAGAGATGCGCGGCGATCTCGAACGGCGAGCCCGCGAGCGTGACTCGATCGTCGAACGCCGCGTCAGGACGCTGCTCGGCGAAGATACCGGGGGCTGGTAGGTCAGCTTTCACCACCAGCACACGAAGGCCCGAAGGGAGGCCGTATTCTTCCGGCCGATCCCGCTCTTGGCGGAAACGAACGTCCGTGACAGGGCGCTTTCTCCGGCGCGCGACTCGCTTGGCGCTAACCCCTTCCGGCACAGCCCCTTGTGCCTTCGTGTCTTGGTGGTAAGCGATTCGGGTTAGCGGCGGGGCAGCGCGGCTGGTGGGCGCGTTCTTTGCCGACGGGCCGGGCCGGTTCGCCATTTCCATGACAGCGTAAATGTGGTATGCTGCGTCTTGGAAGCAGTAGGCTGGGAGAGTGGCCGGGGGAAGCGGGCTGCGTTTGCGCGTCTACGCCGCCCGGGTCGCGCCTCGGCGGACGTTGATCGCACAAGCGAGAAGGAGGTTAGTCGTACCAGCGTATGCCGACCGGGCGGCTTGAGCGAAGGCCGGGCTGACGCTTGGCGCGTCGGGCGTTTGAGCAGCGTGCTGTTACGGAGGCCTTCGCGGGAGCGCGGATGGGGCTCGGCCCCTCCTCGGCACACGGTCGCGCGTTTCGACATCGTTGGATTCGCACCGCTTTGTGGACCAGACCAATTCACTCACGTGGAGGCTGAGAGATGCTGAAGTGTTACTGCAGATGTGCTGCCCTGGTGGCCGTGGCAGCGTTGGCGAGCGCCGACGCACTGGCGGAGGAGTGGGATCCCACCGGAATCGCCGGCGAGGTCTTCGAGAGCTTCCCTTCGGTCGTCGCTTACACGCCGGAGTGTGACCCGCTTACCGTTCGCGTGTGGATTCCCTTCCTGTTGGAAGAAACCAGCTCGTTGTTAAACAACGCCGAGGTCTACGTGGTCGGTGGGGACATCCTCGGCGGCGTGACGACCTTCAGCACCGCGGGCAGCCCCAAGGTGGTCGCGTACTTCGCCACGGCGGACATGTTCGACGATCAGGCCGGCTACACGAGCAGCAACGTCGTCATCGACGAGGGCGGCAACAACTACTCTAACACCCTCGGGCAGATCTTACCGAACGGGAGGCTGGTCTACCGGGCGAACTTTGCCGGCACGGCCCAGAACAACCTCGAGGAAGTTCTGGGCGACGTGAAGAGCCAATGGCCCGCGTTTCCTGAGCCAAACGTCGGCAACGAGATCCTCGACGGTCCCGGCACGAGCGGCGAGCCAGGAGACGCCTACCTCGGCAACCCCGCGGCCATGTACATCCTGAACAGTACCGATATCTGGGTCGCCAACACCGATTACGATGCCGGCTCCGGCAACATCCCCACGGGGGCCAACATCTGGCGCTACGACGGCACGCCCCAGCCCGCGGTCACACCCGACTACACGTACTCGCAGGCCGGCGCTGAAGCCTTCGCCAACGACAACGGCGTGCCGGTAGACGCCGGTGACGGTCGCCAGACCCAGCCCGTCCTGGCCTACGTCGAGGAAGTCGGCTACATCGTGTTCGGCATAAACGACACACACAACGGCGGCTCGGCGCGCCCCGGTCTGCTGTGCATCGACGCGTTCGAGGACGACGACGCGTTTGCCGGGGCGGTGGCGATCGTCGCCGACGAGGGTGAGCGCTTCATCGATCACCAGGCGACCGGCGGCGGTACCAACGTCCACGAGGGCAAGCGCTTCGACATGAACTCCGCGGGCCAGATCGTTGTCGTTGCCGAGACCATCGCGACCGTGCCAACCTACAAGCTGTACCTGTACAACCCGGTCATAGACGCTGGCCGGATTACGGCGTACCAGGACCCGATCCGCATCGCCGACGCCGGCCCGATTGACGACATCATCGACGATGGCCTGGCCGGCCCCATCATGGTCGGTGATCCGCCCACGCCGATCAACGCCATCTCGGGTGTTGGCATCAACGACGCCGGCAACATCGGCTTCACCGCCACGTGGGACATGGATGACGGCGACCCAAACACGCTCTCGTCGGCCGCCTACTTCTACGATGCGGCCGGCGGCTGCCTGCACCAGGTGCTGCGCGCCGAAGACACGATCACGTACGATGGCACTACCGTCAGGGTGGGCCTGATTCCCCAGGAAGACTCCGATAGCTTCTTCGCGCCCGGCCTGGCGGACAACGCCGACGTGATGGCGTTCAACTTCCGCGCCTCCGACGACCTGGACGGTGGGAAGCGCGGCACGGTGGTCGTCGCCGTCGGGCACCAGGGAGACACGGACTTCGACGGGGACGTCGATCATTCCGACCTCGGCAGCCTCCTGGCCGCATGGGGAGCGAGCTTCGGCGAGCCGACATACGACCCGGAGATCGACTTCGACCTGGACGGAACCATCGGGCACGCGGATCTCGGCGTCCTATTGTCGAACTGGAATCCGTAGCCGCGCCGGCGACCTCGGCAGTCCGTGGTAAGAGCCAGGACTGACGCGACGAACGTGGCGACCGGCACCCCGGCCGGCCGGAGTGAACGAGAAACCTCAGCCTCCATCGCCGGTCCGTACAGGACCGGCGAGTGCCCATACGCCCGCGTCGGGCTCCCCGGCGTGGGCCCCTTACTGCGCGGCTCGGCGCCGAGCCGGCTTGTCAAGCCTCCTCGTCTCCGCTACAACCCCGGTCCGCCCGTGCGGCCTGAGATTGGAGTATCACGGCATGGATTTGGCACAAACGCTGCTGAGAAAGATCAGGGATCATTCGGCAGTCGTGGGCATCGTGGGGCTGGGCTACGTCGGGTTGCCGCTGGTACGCGAGTTCTGCGCCGCCGGTTTCAAGGTCATCGGCTTCGACATCGACGCCCGAAAGGTCTCGATGCTGCGGGCCGGCAGGACGTACATCCGGCACCTGCCGGGGTCGCTGTTCAAGAAGCTCATCCGCGAGCGGCGTTTCACGCCGACCACCGACAGGGGCCGCCTGGGCAAGCCCGACGCGCTCCTCATGTGCGTGCCCACGCCGCTGGACAAGATGCGCGAGCCGGACATGTCTTTCGTCCGCAGCACGACCGAAGAGGTTGCCAAGCGGCTACGCAAAGGGCAACTGGTCATCCTGGAATCCACCACGTACCCCGGCACCTCGCGCGAAGTCATCCAGCCGCTGCTCGACCGGACCGGCCTGAAGCTCGAACGCGACTACTTCCTGGCCTATTCCCCGGAGCGCGAAGACCCGGGACGCACCGACATGACCACGCGCGAAATCCCCAAAGTCGTCGGCGGCGCGGGACCCAACAGCAAGAAGCTCGCCTGCGCGCTGTACGGCGAGGTCGTCACGCAGGTGGTTCCGGTGTCGAGCTGCGCAGTAGCCGAGGCGTGCAAGATCGTCGAAAACGTCTACCGTTGCGTCAACATCGCCCTGGTTAACGAGCTGAAGATGCTCTTCGATCGGATGGGCATCGACGTGTGGGAGGTCATCGAGGCCGCCAAGACCAAACCGTTCGGCTTCCAGGCCTTCTATCCCGGGCCCGGGCTGGGCGGGCACTGCATCCCGATCGACCCGCTGTACCTGTCATGGAAGGCCCGTCAGTATGGTAGGCCCACGCGCTTCATCGAACTCGCCGCCGAGATCAATACCCACATGCCCGAACACGTGGTCAACCGCGTTGGCGAGGCGCTCAACGACCACGGCAAGGCGCTCAAAGGGGCGCGCGTGCTGGTGCTCGGGCTGGCCTACAAGAAGGACGTGGACGACGTGCGCGAGTCGCCGTCGGTGACGTTGATGGAGCTACTTGTCGAGCGCGGTGCGAAGGTCAGCTATCACGATCCGTACATTCCAGTCGCCAAGCCGATGCGCGAGCACGACATCGCCCACCTGCGCAGCGTCCCGCTCACGCCGGCAACGCTCAAAGCCGCGGATTGCGTGCTGATCTCGACCGACCACAGCTCGGTCGATTACGACCTGGTCTGCAAGCACGCCCCGCTGGTGGTGGACACGCGCAACGCCACCGGCCAGAAGAAACGCGCCAAATCCCGCGTCGTGAAGGCCTGACCCGCCGCATTGTCTCGGCCAAACGTAGCGGCCGGCCCCCGCCTGCCCTGAGCACAGCCGAAGGGTACCGGCCGTCATTCTGAGCGCAGCGAAGAATCTCTCCCCGTGGAATGCGTCAGAGGGATGGCAGGTCTCGAAGACTCGACCT
>Ga0307380_10012919_pt1 | contig 10344 bp, 12 predicted proteins | sample UN3MG_FD_202239 | JGI IMG/M metagenome (GOLD analysis project Ga0307380, IMG submission 202239) | Soil microbial communities from Risofladan, Vaasa, Finland - UN-3 | ecosystem: Environmental > Terrestrial > Soil > Coastal area > Acid sulfate soil | place: Finland: Risofladan, Vaasa | collected... | reverse complement strand
TATCTCACAGAGCTCGAGTCGCATGGCGAAGCCGTGGGCGAGCAGGAGCAAGCGGACCTCCAGAATCTTGCAATTGAAATCATTTCCATGTTGGCGCCCTTGGCCCTTCGAGACCGGAAACAGCTCGCTCTGACAGGGGCGACAGGGCCCATATCGGTCAATGGCTCTCCAGGAATGCTTGGCCGCGCCTTGCGCAACCTGATCGAAAATGCGCTCCGCCACACGCCAAAGAACACGACCGTCGAAGTTCATCTAGACGCAGATGGATTTATCCGCGTTTCGGATCAGGGAAAGGGCGTGCCGCCCGATCAGCGCGACGCGGTCTTTCAACGGTTTTGGCGCGGGGACGAGAGGATAGGTTCAGGGGCGGGGCTAGGCTTGTCGATCGTCAAACGGATCGTGGAAAGCATCGGTGGTCAAATTTGGATTGAGGACGCGCCCGGCGGCGGCGCTTGCTTCGCGGTTCGATTGGCAATGGCCAACCATACGGCAGGCGCGGAGACCTCAATGCATTCATCGGAATAGTTGGCGTGGTCTTCGATCCACTTACCTTTCAAGTGAGCCGCCTCGCTTTAACGATGATCCACGAGCAGAACGGGTGACCGGTTTGGATCAACAATACGCATTCGCGACCGCCCCAATTCAGGTCAGTCTTCCGCCGATAGGCCGACATTCGACCCCGAGCGCCGGCAATGCGGCGGCTTCCGTACCTTCATAGGCTCCGGGCCGAGCGCGTACTAATGGGATGGACCGGCTGCTTCACCGGTTAAACTGACGCGATCGTGTCAGGTTTTGAAAGGAGAAGCAGAAATGGCTACCCATACGCATTTTACGTCCGGTGTTACCGTGATCGGCATCGACATCGGCAAGGACATATTTCATCTGCTTGGGTTCGACGGCGCCGGATCGGTTGTCCTGCGAAGGAAGATCAAGCGAATGGCACTTGTGCAGACCTTCGAGGCCCTGCCGCGATGCATCGTCGGCATGGAGGCCTGCCTGAGCGCCCATTTCGTGAGCCGGACGCTGCGCCGCCTGGGCTTCGAGCCCCGGATCATCCCGGCGATCTACGTAAAGCCTTTCGTCAAGGGACAGAAGAACGACTTCAACGATGCCGAGGCGATTGCGGAAGCGGCGCTGCGTCCGAACCTGCGGACGGTTCGCGAGAAGACCCAGGACCAGCTCGACCTGCAGGCGCTGCACCGGGTCCGCGCCAGGCTGGTCTCCCGCCGCACGGCGACGATCAACCAGATCCGGGCCTTTCTGATCGAGCAGGGCATCGCGGTTCGCTCTGGCGCGCACGCCTGCGCAATTCGCTGTTTCTGATCCTCGAGCAGCGGCGCGACGAGATCTCCCCGCGCATGCATGACATCATCGTCGGCCTCTATGAGGACTGGCTCTGGCTCGACGAGCGGATCGACAGCATCACCGGCGAGATCAAGGCGCTGTCCGAGCGCGAGGCGCATTGCCGACGGCTGATGAGTGTTCCGGGCATCGGGCCGATAATCTCGACAGCGATCGTCTCCGCCATCGGAACCGGAGAGGCCTTCGATCGGGGGCGCGACTTCGCGGCCTGGCTCGGTCTCGTGCCGCGGCAATACAGCACCGGCGGCAAGCCAATCCTCGGGCGCTTCTCCAAGCGCGGTAGCCGATATCTGCGCACCCTCTTCGTCCAGGCCGCCCACATCCTGCTGATGCGACCGCACAACTGGGACAAGTTCAGCTTCGACCCCTGGCTCACACAGGTCGCCCCGCGGCTGCACAAGAACAAGCTTGCGGTGGCGCTCGCCAACAAGCTCGCCCGGATCGCCTGGAGCGTCCTGCGCCAAGACAGGGCCTTCGACACGCACCGAGATCAGCGCCTGGCGGTCTGCCCCGCCCGGCGTCACAGGAGTTCGCGACCGAGAAAGCTATGGAACGGAGAGATCATCGCACCGAGAGTCTGATGGCACAAATGGCTCGCTTAGAGTCTACGTACTAATGAGACCAAGGCGCGTGCGTATGCCCCATCAAGGCCACGGCCCACGAGCCGACCAAACAGGCCGGATACATATGAGCGACTTCCGCTATCCAATGCATACCCGCTTGCGAACAGCAGCCGGTCCATACATTTGTGCCAAAGAACGACATAACCTGATTTGAAGCTGGCTCTGAGTCCGTCTGATTGCTCGGTGTCTGCCTTCGGGTGCAAGGACGACCCTCAGTTCCACCCGATCCCGCTGCAACATCGAGGGTTAAAAATTGCTGCTGACGATTCCGGCTACGCACGTTTCAGCCCCATAAGCGACGCCCTTTCACCGGCGGGAGCGTCGGAATGCGATCGGCAAGCCGCCATTTGCGACCGATGGAAGATTCTCGTGAGGCACTATCGAACAGGGGCAAACAATTGTAGTGAGGAAGAATTGAGCGCCGTCAACCGCTGACAACGCGGTCGCGCGATCTGTCGTAATTGCAAAGTCGGATTTTGGCCAGTTTCCCCACTTCTCCATGAAATGCGAACGGCAGGTATATCCTGCAGAGTCGCCATCCTGGCTATAACATTGCTGCGCGGCGTACGAACGACCGCTAACGGGATGTTGCGCCGCGGTGTATCGGTGGTTGCCGAACGGCAAGTAGGTGTTCATTGTCCGAGACGTCCCAGGCGCCGTCTCGCAGCCGCTCGAGGGTCAGCACCGCATTTCGTGCCGTGCCGCGGAGTGCCCGGGAAGTTGGTTCGACCTTGTGGCAACTTGCTCAGTGCATCCGCCCGCCCAGCGGCACCTCATGATCCGCCGCCAGCAGCACCACCCGTCCCTCGGCATCCGCGACGCCCAGCGTCAGCACCTCGGACATGAAGGGGCCGATCTGGCGGGGGGGAAAGTTGACCACGGCCATGACCTGGCGGCCGATCAGGGTCTCGGGCGTGTAATGCTCGGTGATCTGGGCGGACGTTTTCTTGACCCCAAGCTCTGGCCCGAAGTCGATCCACAGTTTGAAGGCGGGTTTGCGCGCCTCGGGGAAGGGCTGGGCGTCGATCACCCGGCCGGCGCGGATATCCACCTTCAGGAAGTCGTCGAAACTTATCGGATCGGGGTTGATGGGGTCAGACATCGGGCTCTCTCCGGCAATTGCGGGGGTGCCTGATATCCATCCTGCGCTTCAAAAAGCAATAGGGCCGCTTGCCGGGGGGAGGCAAGCGGCCCTGTCGAGGAGCGAGGTTTGCTCCTAAAGTCTCACTGTCCGTCGTGATTCATGCCGTGATTCAGGCGGTGTTCAGGTGCCTCAGGCGACCATCTTCTCGGCTGCGGTCTTGAACTCGGTGACAGCTTCCTCGGCCCGGGCCTTGACGACCTCGAAGGCACTGGTGTTGGCTTTCTGCGCCATCTCGGCCAGCTCGTTCAGATCGGCTGCCGTCTTCTCGAATGCGCTCTTGATCACATCAATGCTCTGGGTTGCCTGATCGGCGTTCATCGGCTGAGCCTTGACGTCGGTCATCATGTCCTTGGCCTGGGAAACAGCGGCCTCGAACAGCGCAACCTGGCGCTTGTAGAGGTCCTGGTAACCGGCGGTCACAACCTTGTTGGCCTCGATCAGCGCATCAACGTTCTTCTTCTGCGCGGCCATCATGGCGTCGGTATCGACGACAGGCATCTTGGCGGTGGTGAACATGTCCTTGATCTTGTCGGCATCAAAGGCGAAAGCGTTCTTGTTGGTTTTGGTGGCGGCCATGGGTTCTCTCCTGGGCAATGTGTTTTGATGGGGCACGAGACTGGTCCTTTTGACCTGCCCCTGTTCATCTTGTAACCTATATTGTGCAGCGCACCAATAATGTCAAGAGTATTTTTGTGCGCCGCACCATTTATTATTCGGCAAGCTCGCGGGACCGCCCCGCGGCGGCGGCGACGGTCTTGATCATCAATTCCGGGAGTGCGGGCATCAGCACCGCCAGACCCGCCGCCGTGGTGCCGGCGGGGCTGGTGACATTGATGCGCAGCTGCTCGGCGCTGTCGGGCGAGGTATCGGCCAGTGCTCCCGTCCCGGCGACCGTGGCCCGCGCCAGTTTCATGGCCAGATCCGGTGGCAGCCCGGCGGCAGCTCCGGCCGCCGCCATCGCCTCGATCATATGAAATACATACGCAGGACCGGAGCCGGACAGGCCGGTGACCGCGTGCATCAGATCCTCGGTCGCGACCCGCACGGTTTGGCCAACGGCGGCCAGCAGCGCCTCGGCCACGGCAACCTGTGCCTCGGTGGCGGCCCCATTGCCGATCAGTGCGCTGATGCCGCGGCCGACAGCGGCCGGGGTGTTGGGCATCGAGCGGATGATCGGCGTCGCCGCCCCGAACATCGCCTCGAAACTGGCGATCGAGGTGCCCGCGGCGATCGACAGGAAAACCGTGCCCTGTCCGGCCAGCACCGCAAGCTGAGGTGCGGCCGCCGCCATCATTTGTGGTTTGACCGCGATCACGGCGATCGTCGCTGGCGCGAGTTTAACCGGGTTCACGGTCACCCCGAGGGTTGCCTGCCGCTTCAGCCAATCGGATGGGTAGGGATCGATCACCTGCACCTGCTCCGGCAACAGCCCACCCTTCAGCCAGCCTTCCAGCAAAGCGCCGCCCATCTTGCCGCAGCCGAGCAAAATAAGGGAACGGACCCCGATTGCTGTTAAATCCGTCGATGCCATGGCGCCATCCTCCGAGCTATTGAATCCGTCGCGCCAAAAAAAGCGCAGACCCCACGCACATGGAGCCGACGCTCAACCTAACCTGTGTCGGGACGCTTGTCAGGCGGTGCCGTATGCCTCCTCGATGGCAATCTTGGCGGCCTCCTCGGCACATTCCTCACCCCAGCCGACCAACTGGAAGGCTGGGTAGAAACGCTCGCTCAGTGCAATCGCCGAATGAAGCATCGATTCTATCTGTTCTGGCGTCGCATCCGCCCCGCCCGCCAGGTTCAACCCGCAGCGATAGACCAGCAATCCCTGCTCGCGCCAATGGGTGAAGCCGCCATCCCAGATCTTGTCGTTGACGATGTTGAGCAGGCGATAGAACTCGCCCATCCGCTCGTCCGGCGGGTTCAGGTCGAAAGTGCAAAGCAAGCGAAGCATGTCGTCATGGCCCGACCAGGCCAGCGACAGCGAATAGATGCGCCAGGCGCCCTCGATCGCCACGGCGATCTGGTCTTCGCCGACCCGGTCGAAGTCCCAACTGCTTTGCTCGGCAAGGGTTTCGACAATGTCGATCGGATGAACATCGGTTTCTGGAAGATAGTGCTCGACAGCAGCCATGCCTCTGTACCCCCATTCTGTGGTGGTCCGAGGGTCTATGCCCACAGGATACACCCAGGGTTGCCAAGGGTCGTGTGATATTACTTTCGACCCGCAAGATATGGTGGCACCAACCGCGCTCTCCGTAAAGCGGAAAACGCGGCTGTCACGAAACATTATTCCGTGGGCTACCACCGGCGATGGCGCTCAAAGGGGATTGCGCAGGTGTGGGATGGGTCAGGCGCCGGGTTTGCCCGCCAGCCGCGTCTCAAGCTCGGCGATCCGGGCGGCGAGGCTTTCGTTCTCCTCGCGCGCCTTGGTCGCCATCTCGCGCACCGCGTCAAACTCATCGCGGGTGACCAGATTGGCATCGGCCAACCATCGCTCGATCCAGGCTTTCATCGCCGTCTCGGCTTCGGTCTTGACGCCCTGAGCCATGCCGGCGGCATTGGTCATCAACTGGCTGAGATCGTCGAACAGCTTGTCGCGGGTTTGCATGGGTGCCTCATCCGGTTCGGGTCGGTGCACCCTATATGTGTTGCAACGCGCGCCAGTGCAACAGGCTGCTTACCCACGCTCGATGACCCGGACCGCCTTGACAGAGCGAAGGCGGTCCCGCACATCGGCGGGAACCAAACGGGAGCCCATATGATCCTTGCCATCCCCTTCCCCGATATCGACCCGGCGCTGTTCACCCTGGCCATCGGCGGCTACGAGTTCAGCCTGCGCTGGTATGCGCTGGCCTATATCGCCGGGCTGCTGCTGGGCTGGTGGCTGATGATGCGGCTGATGAAGCGCCCTTGGCTGTGGCCCGAGGGCAAGGCGCCGATGACCCCGGCGCAACCGGAAGACCTGCTGACATGGATGATCCTCGGCGTCATTCTGGGCGGGCGGCTGGGCTATGTGATCTTCTACAATCCGGCGTATTTCCTGGCCAATCCGGGGCAGATACTTCAGGTCTGGCAGGGCGGGATGTCGTTCCACGGCGGCTTCATCGGGGTGATGGTCGGGGTGATCCTGTTCACCCGGCGCAACCGAATTCCGCTGTTGCAGACCGGCGACGCGGTGGCGTTGGCAGCACCCGCCGGGTTGTTCTTCGGACGGTTGGCCAACTTCATCAACGGCGAGCTGTGGGGCCGGGTCACCGATGTACCCTGGGCCATGGCCTTCCCCGCCGCTGGTCAGGAGCCACGCCATCCAAGCCAACTATATGAGGCCGGGCTGGAGGGGCTGCTGCTGGGCGCGGTGATGTGGTTCCTGGCCGTGAGATGCAATTGGCTGAAGCGGCCGGGATCGGTGATCGGGGTTTTCTTCGTCGGCTACGGGCTGGCGCGCAGCCTGGTCGAGAACTTCCGGCAATGGGATGCGCAGGTCGGCTATGTGATCGAGATCGGCTCCGGCGGGCTGACCATGGGGCAGATGCTGTCGCTCCCGATGGTGCTGATCGGATTGGGCTTTATCTGGAACGCCAGGCGCGACCGGTCAGCAGACGGGCCAATTTGACGGCCCTGCTGGATATCATCCGGGCCCAGATCCGCGCGACCGGGCCGATGACGGTGGCGGACTATATGGCGCTGTGCCTCGGCCATCCGAAACACGGCTACTACATCACCCGTGACCCGTTGGGCGCGGCGGGCGACTTCACAACGTCGCCGGAGATCAGCCAGATGTTCGGCGAGATGATCGGGCTGTGGTTGGCGCAAGTGTGGATAGATGCCGGAAGCCCGGCCCGGTTCCGGCTGGTCGAGCTGGGGCCGGGGCGCGGCACGCTGATGGCGGATGCGCAGCGTGCGTGTCGGGCTGAGCCGGGGTTCAAAGCTGCGGCAGATCTGTGGCTGGTGGAGACCTCGCCCATCTTGCGCGCCGAGCAGGCGGAACGGTTGCCGGATGCGCAATGGGCCGAGCGGCTGGAGGATGTACCAACGGGGCCGTGCCTGATTATCGCCAACGAGTTCCTCGACGCCCTGCCGGTGCGCCAGTTCATCGCCTCGACCCAGGGTTGGCGCGAAAAGCGGGTTGGGCTGCGGGGTGACGCGCTGATCTGGGGATTGTCCTCGCCACTGCCAGGCGACTGCGATGCGCCCGACGGAACCTGGCGCGAGCAGTCAGCGCTGGCCGACGCGGTGGCGCTACAGATAGCTCGCCGGATCGGCGTGGATGGCGGCGCCGCGCTGTTCGTCGATTACGGGTACACAGCGACGAGCCGCCCGCCGGGGTTCACGTTGCAGGCGCAGCACCACCATGCGCCGGCTGACCCGCTGGAGCGGCCCGGGGCCGCCGACCTGACATGGCTGGTCGATTTCGACCGGCTGGCAACCAGCCTGGCCCCGTTGAAGACCGCCTGCACGCATCAGGGCGCATTCCTGGCCGCACTCGGCATCGGCCAGCGGGCCGCCGAGCTGGCATCGGCGCGGCCAAGCGAGGCTGACGCCGTCGCCGATGCGTTGGAACGCTTGACGGCGGCCAGCCAGATGGGGACCTTGTTCATGGCGTTGGCGGCCTGGCCTGCCGGACAGCAGAAACCACCAGGCTTTGGAGAGATAGTGTGACCCTGAGACCGATCCTTGCGGACAGCCTTAATCGGGTCAACCATGGTTTTTTCACCCGCGAAGGTGGGGTCTCGATCGGCGTCTATGCCGGGCTGAACGGCGGCCATGGATCGCGGGATACCGCCGAGGCGGTGACCGAGAACCGGGCGCGGATCGCGGCGCATCTGGGGGTCGAGACGCTGATCTCGGTGCATCAGGTGCATAGTGACCGGGCCGAGATGGTCACCGGTGCGTGGCCGGGCGCCAAGCCGCAGGCGGATGCGATGATCACCAACCGCGTTGGCATCGGCCTCGCCATCCTGACCGCCGATTGCGCGCCGGTGCTGTTCGCTGACACTAATGCGGGGGTGATCGGCGCCGCTCATGCCGGGTGGAAGGGCGCGCTGACCGGTGTGCTGGAGGCAACCATCGCCGCCATGGTCGGGCTGGGCGCGAAACGCGAGCGGATCGCCGCCGTGGTCGGCCCGGTGATCTCCCAAGCTGCCTATGAGGTCGGGCCGGAATATGTCGAGCGCTTCGTCGACGAGGATCCGATGCACGCCCGCTTCTTCGCAGGCGCCGCGCGTGAGCGGGCGATGTTCGATCTGCCGGGATTCTGCCTGCACAGGTTGCGCGAGGCCGGGGTCGGCAGCGCCGAATGGACCGGCCATTGCACCTATGCCGACGAGGACCGCTTCTACAGCTACCGCCGCACCGTCCACCGGGGCGAGCCGGATTACGGGCGGCTGGTGGCCGCAATCGCCCTCTGAGGTCCGCGCGATGACGACGTCCGGCGCCAACGACTTGCCTTACCGCTACCAAAGCCGGGGCCGGACGCCGCTGAACCTGGCGCTGCTGGCGATCGGGATTGGCATGTTCGGCACCGCTGCCGCGATGGAAGCGCGGCCGTTGATCGTCCTCGCCCCGATTGCCGCCTTCACCGGGATGCTGGGCTATCTGGTGATTTTCGACCGGCGCGCCGGAATGGAAATCGATAACGCCGGGTTGACCATGTGGCGCGGCACCCGGCGCGAGCGGATAGCACTCGACGAGATCGAGAGGGTGCATGTGGAACACTGGTCGGACAGCGTCGATGTGACGATCCACCAGCGTGACGGTGGCACCATCGATATTCCGGACCGGTGCCGACCCTCGCTGCGCCCCTTGACACGGGCGCTGGAGACCGCAGGAGTGCAAGTAACACAGAGCTGATCGGGACTTCGGGGGGGCGAAACCATGCTGCATTTCACCAGGGATGAATTCGATAACCGCATGGCCCGGACTCGGGCCGAGATGGCCCGGCGCGGCCTCGACGTGCTGCTGCTGTTCGCGCCGGAGAGCCAGTTCTGGCTGACCGGCTACGACACCTTCGGGTACTGCTTTTTCCAGTGCTTGATTGTGAGTGATGGCGCGCCGGTGCTGCTGACCCGCTCGGCCGATCTGCGTCAAGCCCAGCTGACCTCGACAATCAAGGAGATCCGGATCTGGAAGGACCGGGACGGGGCTGACCCGACCAAGGATCTGATGGCGCTGCTGGTGGATATGGGGTTGGCGGGTAGGCGGATCGGCTGGGAGACTGGGACGCAGGGGCTGACCCACTTGCACGGCGCCAAGCTGGCGGGGCGGTTGGAGGGCCTGAAGGATGCCTCGGACCTGATGGGCGTGCTGCGGCTGGTGAAAAGCCCGGCCGAGATCGCCTATGTGAAGCGCGCCGCCGAACTGGGCGATCTGGCCTGGGACGCGGCGGCGGCGCGAGCCCATGCCGGGGCCGACGAGGGCGCGATCCTCGGCGCCATGCATGATGCGATATTCTCCGGCGGCGGCGACTATCCGGCCAACGAGTTCATCATCGGCTCGGGCGAGCACGCGCTTTTGTGCCGCTACCAGTCCGGGCGGCGCAAACTGGACGCGCAGGACCAGTTGACGCTGGAATGGGCCGGGACCTACCGCCACTACCACGCCGCCAACATGAAAACGATCATCATCGGCGAGCCGCGCCCGCAGCATCTGGCGATGCAGGCGGCGGCCAGGGACGCGCTTTTCGCCTGCGAGGCGGCGCTGCAACCGGGCCGCCCGATGGCCGATGTCTTTGCCGCCCACGCCAAGGTGCTGGACGCGGCGGGCCTCGGCGCCCACCGCCTCAACGCCTGCGGCTATTCACTGGGGCCACGCTTCTCGCCGTCGTGGATGGAGGCGCAGATGTTCTACGAGGGCGCGCCGACCGTGATGGCGCCGGGCATGGTGTTCTTCCTGCATATGATCCTGATGGACAGCGACAGCGGTACGGCGATGACCCTGGGCCGGACCTCGGTGGTGACCGCGACCGGCGCGGAGGGGCTGAGCCGGATGCCGGTGGAAATGGTGGTGGGGTAATTATTGCATTGGCGATTCCGTCACAGCGTGGCGTTCCCGAGGGTCAGGACTGATAAACTTAGCGAAAGCGTCATCGGGCACATGGAAGGTCCGTTGTGCGGAGGTGGGTTCAACTGATCGCCGCAACACATACCTTTTGGAGAGGATGTGGAGCGATTGCCATGAAGAAGAAGTATCATCGAGTTGGATTTTCAGCAGCCC
>Ga0307380_10012917_pt1 | contig 10344 bp, 9 predicted proteins | sample UN3MG_FD_202239 | JGI IMG/M metagenome (GOLD analysis project Ga0307380, IMG submission 202239) | Soil microbial communities from Risofladan, Vaasa, Finland - UN-3 | ecosystem: Environmental > Terrestrial > Soil > Coastal area > Acid sulfate soil | place: Finland: Risofladan, Vaasa | collected... | reverse complement strand
CAACCATTGAGGATAGGCGATGGGATCGGTACCCAGGGAGGTACGGGCACTACAGTACGAAGCATGTATATCAATAATCAGAGTGTGGAAACTACACCTTCCTGTGCTACAGTCAAAATACCCATGGAAAAAGTCATCTACAGAAACGAGACCGTTTTCAAGACCTATGACTCCAAACTGATGGATTCATTTGGGCTTAAAGACATAGTGAAAAAAATTCCAATTACTTTATCATTTACTGCAAAACTTGGAACACCAATCATACTTTGTATTACAAATGGTGAGAACAAAGTCTCAATAAAAGGAGATATCCCACAAAAAGCAAAAGGGGCTCCAACATCACAGGAATCTATTATCCAGCAATTGACGAAACTTGGCAACACCTTTTTTGAGTCTGAAAATGTCAATCTGGAGTTAGATGATAATATTTTTATCCCCATCTCTCAATTGAATTCTCTTCGCAAAATAGCAGTTGATAAACTTAAAGTAGAACTTACAAAGACCTGGAAACGCACGTGCGAAAAACCTGAGATCATTGTTAATAGTAGAGGTGGAACATATCACCCCCTTCTCTCTGTCAATACATGCTCAATAGAAACTTTTGAAGCAGCTGTGGATAATGGGGCAGATATTGTCTATTTCGATATAGAATGTGTTAGAGATCCTCTAACAAAAGAAGATTATGAACATGTCATTGCGTATGCTAACAAAAAGGGGGTAAAAGTATATCTCAAAACACCTGGAATTGTTAAAGAATTCGATGCATCAAATCCGTCTGTCAATCCAGACGGGTTTCTTGTAGCTAACCTGGGCGATCTTTCTCGCTTTCATAACTCAATAGATAAAATATCATTGATTGTTGATTATCCTTTCAATGTCTTTAACAAGTTAACCATGACATATTATCTGGATTATTGCCAGAGGGTGACACTTTCACCTGAGCTTTCATTAGTTGAAATTACACATATTGCTTCCCATGGTCCGGTTGAATGTATTGTTCATGGTTTTTTTCCTTTAATGGTATCTGAACATGATCTTTTGGGACAACTATTCCCTGACGACAATATTCAGAATGCTCTGCTTGAAGATGAAAAAGGATTTACTTATCAGATAACAACCAATAGGCAAAAACGTACCTATATCATGAACTCCAGGGAACTGTGTATGCTCAATTACATACCCAGTTTAATTGAATCTGGTGTGAGTTGCCTGAGGATCGAGGCAAAAACATATGATAAAAAAACCACTGCAAAGTGGACGCAAAGTTACCGCAAAGCCATAGATAATATGACAAAAGATCGATGCAATGCTGAATCCATCACAGGTCATTATTTTAAAGGTGTATTATAAAATCATGCTGTCCAACAGGTGCTATTACTCATAGTTCCTGTTGAAAAATATTTGAGCATAATTGATCTGGTATTCTGGTTGGTGAGCGAATGCTTTCATGAAAAAACATCAGGTTTATCTTTTTTGCCTGAGTAGGTAACTCAGGTTTTGAAATGACCAGAAAAGAGTTCAGGGAATTAACGACTTCTGAGATGGCGGAACAAATTATCAGTCAAATTCCAATGCATACTAGAATCATAGAATTGAAACTACAGGATGCACTGGGTCATATCCTGGCTGAAGATATAATATCACAAATTGATGTGCCAGGATTTGATAGAGCATCAATGGATGGTTTTGCTGTACGTGCAAAGAATACATATTCAGCAAGGGAAGACAAACCGGTTGCATTAGACCTTGTAGGTAAAGTAGATGCAGGTTATGTCCCAGAGAGGGATGTGAATGATGGATCTGCAATAGAAATTTCGACTGGTTCCATGATGCCGGTTGGATCTGATGCTGTAGTAATGGTAGAATATACCAGACAGACAGGGAATGTAATTCAAATTCAGCGCCCTGTTTCCATTAATGAGAATGTTATCCATGCCGGTTCTGATATTATGGTGGGAGAGAGGGTACTAAACGCCGGTACCAGATTAACTTCCAGGGAAATCGGTGTACTGGGTGCTGTCGGAATAGACTCTATTAAGGTCAGGAATATTACAGTGGGCATCATATCAACAGGTAGCGAACTGGTTGAACCGGGGAATGAATTAGAACCAGGTAAGGTCCATAATATTAATTCATATTCTCTGGGTGCCGCTGCAAAGGAATGTGGTGCAAATGTAAGCCATTATGGGATCGCCAGGGATAATCGCCCGGAAATGGAAGAAATGCTGGCACGTGCTTTGCAGGAATGCCAGCTTGTCCTCACCTCAGGTAGTACTTCAGCAGGTGCCGGGGATGTTATGTATAAGATCATTGAGGATAAAGGACGAGTACTCCTCCATGGTATCGATATCAAGCCAGGAAAGCCGGTAATTGTGGGAATAATTGACGACATCCCGGTGTTTGGACTGCCTGGATATCCTACCTCGGCACTTACTATTTTCAATCAATTTGTAGCTCCCCTGATCCGCAGCACTTTCGGACTGTCTGATTTAAAATCAAAGGTCAAGGCTAAAATGGCTGTGGATTTTCGCTCTGCAGGACGGAAACAGCTTTTGCCTGTGGGACTTGTCAGGGGAATGGCATATCCTGTGGATAAAGGTTCAGGTGCCATAACCACACTGGCAGACGCCGACGGTTTTATTGAGATCGAACCAGATGTTGAGATAATAACCGCAAATGATGAAGTAGAGGTAACCCTGATGGGGGATGTTAAGGCCCCTGATATGCTTTTTATTGGCAGTCACTGCCTTGGTTTTGAAGTGTTAATGCGCATGCTACCATACAAGGTCAGGATGATAAATACGGGCAGTACCGGAGCTCTGGTAGCTGTCAGGGATGGGATCGCAGATATGGGTGGTGTGCATTTGCTTGATGAATCTGGAGGATATAATCTATCCTTCCTAAAGACATTTGGCCTGGATAAGGCGATACTAGTCAAAGGGTACCTGAGAGAGCAGGGGCTGATCATAAGACATGACAGCAATATTCAGGGATTTGAAGATATTCCGGGACACAGGATGATAAATAGGAACAGGGGTTCAGGTACCAGGTTGTTCACAGATAATAGATTTCGCGAGTTGGCAGGACAATTACATCAAGAATTTGAGGATTTATGTGCGACACTGGATGGCTATGATACAGAAGCCAGGACCCACAGTGCAGTGGCAACGGCTGTTAAGCTGGGCAGGGCTGACGTAGGTATCGGGATAAAACCAGTGGCAGACCTGAACGGTCTGAAGTTCATTCATCTGGCAGATGAGGAATATGATTTCGTTGTGCGAAAAGAGTTTATTGACAGCAAATTGGGATCCGATTTTCTGGAAATGTTATGCAGCGAAAAGTTCGGCAGCAGTTTACCTAAAGGTATAAGAACATATGAGAGGACGGGTGAGCTCCAGAAACCTTGATCTCTGATATTTCTAAAACCTTGATGGCAAAAGTCAGTGTCTCTCCGGCTAGAGGATGGTGATAGAACTATAATAATCGATAAAATACAAAAATATCGCTTCATTTCAGAAAAATGTATATTTTTTTATTATATTAAACGATAAATATATATAGTATTAAATTTTTTATGATAGTAACTATTTATAATATCGGAGAGGATGATTTTGGAAAAAATTGAAATGGATTTAGAGAGCAAAGAAAGTAAGATTCTTATGGCATCAATCCCAATTGCAGTAATTATTGGAACAGTTATTTCAATCCTTGCATATAAAACAATGGGGGAAAGTTCTGCCTTTTATGCAATAATTGGTGGAGTTATAATCGCTTCTATCATAACTTACTTCCTTTCAAAACCTAAAAAATCCTAATGGACACGAACAATTAATATTGTTCAAGATTCGTAAATTATCATTTTTTACGAATATTTTTATCTTTAAAGGTATTAATGTAATATGACCCTAAAATGAAATGTAAGTTTAGAAAAACGATTCTGACGGTTGTAATTTTCATCTCCATTATTTTCAATGTTAATGCTGTCACAATATACGATACAGACTGGACCAACAAAGAAGATATTACCTTAGAATGGGGTGATAGTTATTATACTGGCAATTATACTATTCTGGCTGAGGATTTTGACAAACAGGCCATTAAATCAGTATTAACAATTTTTAAAAATAATGAAGAGATCCACACAGCAATAACTTCAGCGGGCGAAACAATCGCAGTGAGTACGATTAAGATAACAATCAATGAAATCGGCGGGGGTTCTGGCGACAGTGAGATTCCTTATGTTAAAATGACCCTATTTACAATGAAACCACCTGTCCTATTGATTGATCTTGAAAATAATATGACCTCTGACGGACTTATGAACTTAACATTTATTATTGAAAATTCTGGTGGAATACGATTTACAAATATTACATTAAATGTAATGATACCTGACGATCTTAAAGTGAGCGGCAATAAATATGATAATTCATTCGATTCTCTCTCTTCACTCCAAAATGGTTCGCTCATAACCGGCACCTTGGAAAATTTATCAGCAGGATCCAAAGAAACAATATGGGCAAAACTGGAAATCCCTGCCTTACCTGATATAATCGAAATACCGATCAATATAGACGCTTTGGGATATGACCTGGACAATCGACCCTATGAAATCTCAAAAAATGTGAATGTAATTGTTGAACCGGCATTAAAAGTATATAAAGACCCTATTCACGCTTTCATAAATGATAGTAACATTTTCTATATCGATGATAGAGTTTATGTTTCACTTACTGTTTTTAATTCAGCAACAACTGATGCAAATGATATTACTATAACTGAGACCTTAATGACTTCAAATTTTGTATTGGACCCGGATACTAGATTGGACTGGACCATTGATCTACCTGCCCGTAAATCTGAATCGTTCTATTATTATATGAGACCAATAAGACCGGGTGATGTTCAAATATCAATCACGAATGTAAGCAGGGAATATAATGGTATGATTTATTTAAAAACTATTGATCCGACCACATTAAAGATCTATGGGTCATATTTCAAGATCTCAAAAAGCCTGGATAATAATATGACCACACCTGATGAGACAGTAATAGTGACTGTGGTAGCTGAAAATACTGGAAATCATGCAAGTTATTTGACCTTAACTGATGAAATTCCAGAATATGCACAATTTTTAAATGGCACCTTAAATTCAAGTGATGTTGTAAAACCGGGTGAAAAATTATCTATAAGTTATCGCGTGAATATGAATCAAATCGGAGATTTTCGATTTCCTTCAGCTACTGGCCAATATAAAGAACAGCATTATGAAGGAGTTGCCTATTCTACGAGACCCCTCATCCAGGTTCAGGAAGAGCTGCCCTCCCCTCCTATTCCCACAGAAACGATTAATAGTACAAATAGTTCTGAAGGTTTAGAAACCAATGGAAAAAATAGTATATCCGGATTCAGTCTCTTATACACTCTCTTAGTATTCTTGCTCATTTACTATATTAAAAAATAAAAATATGGTCCGATAATGTTTATTTATTACCACCTATCATTTTCTCTAATTTAAGTAAGAATCGTTCCAGTGGTTTGAACGGAATATTGACCTGCCCCGGCTTTTTTTTAGCTTTTACCGGTTTCTTCTCTTGCATTTCAACTGGTTTTTCTATTTTTTTTTCAATATGATCGGCCACAGGTATTTTCTCTCTTTTTGTGGCTTTTTTTTCATATGTGTCATGAGAGAGATACCAGGATACTAATTCAGTGTAAATGATTATACTTAATAATGCAGACCATATGAATAATAAGATATGCAGATTGTTAATGATCACTGTCCCATTGAGAAACTCTGCTTGTTTGAAACTTAAAAATTCAATCCCGATCTCAGGAATTGCTATTAATACTATAACAGGGATGAGCAGGAGAATTATTGCTGCCAGATACGACGAGATAAAAAGCATTATCATTAGAATGAATAATAAATATATAATCAAAAAGATACCTGATGTTAAACCTGTAATCAGTTCAGTCATAGCATTTCACCTTTAATTCTCTTCCTAATTATTACATTTACACTCATACTTTGTCCTGCTTGCTATCCCAGATATAAATAATTGAACCTATTATGATCAATACACATATAATCAGACCTATTATTGTAATATATGAAAATCCTAAGAATATCATAAAATTCTTATTATTTGTATCTGATTTCATATTATCTGATCTCAGACCGATTGGTTTCAATTCCACGGAATTCGATTCTGAATACCAGGTATTTCCTCGTATATCCAGATATTGAACACTTGCTGCAGGAAGTGAATCAAGTTCTTTATGATTTTGCAGGGAATAATTAAATTTCCCACTTTCACCGGGTTGCATTACCTTGGTCCAGAATTCATTTCCATTAATTATCATGGATTTTTCAGGAATATTATCTGCAACTATTACATTAGCTGCTCTTGTCCCTGTGTTCTGGATATTATTTGTTACTATGATAATATCGCCAACAACATTTGCTGACTTTTGGATGGAGATAATAGGACCGTGGACTGAAAATAAAACCTTACCAGAAAGAATCATTTTTTTGTCAAAAAAAACTTCAGCAGCAGGAAGCGTATATTCTCCGGGAATGTCTGGTGTTATATAATACGTAATATTGAAAAATTCTCCAGGTGCAATTTCCCGTGTCCACTCCAAATAAGAGGAATTATATAAACTTATATTATCCGGGATGTGTTCAATAATGGACAGGTTCTTACTTGTGGTCCCTACATTGAAAACATTCAATTGCACCATGGCGACATTCTGGACATTCCTCGATTTATCCTGGAATTCCAATTCATGGGGAATTATTTCTTTTGTTATTCCAATACTTGTAGAAATGTAAATATTTTTTGAGAACGAATAGGAATATTTATTACCAAAATAATCTATCAAAGTAACGTCAACTTCCATTAAGATATTGGAATTCTCATTCTCATCAGTTGTCAATACAGGAACTTCTAACATGTATGTTTGATTAGGGAAAAGGTCATTTGTAGTCTGGATCAGGTCATTATGCAGATAAGGATCTGTTCTGACATCCATTTCTACTAAATTAATAGGAGTGTTTCCCGAATTTGTTATCTCGATCTGAAAGGTAATTTTTTCATTAGGTCTATATAATTCTTTTTGAGTTTTCACATTACCATTAATGCTAAGAGGTAATTTCTTAAAAAATTGAAGTTCAACATATCCATTGCTTTCGATATTGGATACATGAATCTTGAAATCATCCAGATATTGATATTCATCTCCAATGTGATATTTCACATCTTCCAGTTTGTTCCTGTTTTCATATACGATCAGGGTTACTGAATCATTCTCAAATGAGAATATTTCAATTCCATAGACATCCCTCCGGATATAATCACCCCAGAAAGCTTTCATTGGTTCAAATTCTGTCCAGATGGTCCTTGTGTCCAATGTACTGATTGCAATAAGAGTTCTGTATCCTTCAATCCTATGAACTTCCAATCTGGTATCCTGATACTGACGCCATTCTCCTTCATAAAAATCGAACAATTCTAAAAAATTATTATCCTCATAAACTGCCAGAGACACTCTATCATCACGAAATTCATGAACTTTAACAGAGATCCTGCCATATTCAATTTTTTCATTTAATCCAATATTCCCGGATGATTGTATGACCCATACCTGTTCGTCAGTAGTAGCAGTTGCAGAACCGTGAATAATCATCAAACCCAGGAGTAACAGGATAAAAAATAATCTACTCATAATTTCATGATTTGATTTTTTCATTGCCATAATTTACTAAGGTATACGTTCCAGCATTTTTCGGGTTTTCATAATATTTTTATAATTTTCGGATGAATATTTTATGAATTCCGCTGCCAGCAATCCCTCCCCAGTAATGACATATCCACCATGTTCTACTTTCTTTGCTAGCCGTTGTAATTGAAAGATATTTTTGATCTTACTGCCAATACTCCCCCTGTCAGCAACCTGATCAGTATATTCCCTTATTTCTGAAAAACGGGTTATCCTATTAGGTCCATTTTTTTCCATAACTAAAATTATTAATCTATAATGGATATCTCCTGGCCCGCAGCTTATTCCAAGAGATTGATAAAATTCAGCAACATCCTGTTCGAATTCAATATCAACTTTTTTTTTATCCATTGTTCTTCTCGCATTAAGTTTTGATAATTCGAGTCTATATTTATTATGTTATTTAATATTGACTCGCGAGGAATTATCACATAACCAAACAGATCCTAATCGATAGCAGGGATATTTACGAGGCATTTGGATTCTATGAGTTTTGGCGGGTAATTAGCAAAATAACCCAGAATTACACCCAGTAAAACAAATATCTTAGACCCGATTAGCATTTCAATACTTTGACTGATAGAGGTTAAGAAGAGAAAATCAAATACTATTGAAATGGATAGAAGAGAAAGACATATCCTGTATTTCCTGAAGGTTGGTATTCGTTTTAACAATATCAGTCCTAATAACCCAAAAATCATACTGGTGGGTACGATAAACAGACCTGAGATGAAAATAACGCTCGCAACATTATTACTCAGTAAGATGGTATTTTCAGATATATTATTGAGCTGATCAATGGGAATCATATAATAAAAATAAAAGAAACTGAAGATCAAAAAAATACTTGAGACTCCGATCCCTGTATATTTATTCCCTGAAATGATATAAATTATTGTGAAAACAATGGGTAGCGAAACGAGAGTTAATGGAATTGATAACATAAAATGAAAAGGCAGTTGTATATTTGTCCCTGCTATAATGAACATCTGTCGAACTGCATCTATGAAAAAATAAATAAAAATAAAACTCCAAAATATCATAAAACTGATCTGTGTCGGCTTAGTATGATCATTGCAATTTTGATATTTTTTATATGATGTATATACAAATATAAATGAAGCTACATTTATCAATATATCAATTAATAAATTAATCAAAGTTTGATTGTCCATAATCCATCCCTCGTATTATCTTAATTTTTATATTTATAATATAAATATGTTTCTTATATAAAAGCTTTTGATAAGAATGAACTTTATTAAATATTAATATAGTCATATGTTTATTGTTTGAAATTTTAAACCATAAACTATTTATATATATATAACCATCATTATGATACTAATCAGAATTATCTTCTGATAACGAATACAATATGAGGTGAAATAAAAATGGGAATAAAATCAATTTTCAAAAATGACCACGGGCAGGTGGGTATCGGTACCCTTATCATATTCATAGCCATGGTTTTAGTAGCTGCTATTGCAGCCGCGGTCCTGATCCAGACATCAGGGGTACTGCAGCAGAAAGCACAAACAACAGGCACTGAAGCAATCCAGGAGGTCTCAGGCAATCTACTGGTTGAAACAATTACAGGTGAAAGGATTTCACCTACCGCAGAAAGACTCGATACAATAAACCTGACGGTAAGAGTGGCAGCAGGTGCAGGACGTATTGATCTGAATCAAATGGTACTTACTGCAGGAAATGCATCGACTAGTGTTTACTTGACTCGAGGTGATAGTACAACAGGTACAGCTTACACAGTTGAAGAAGTACGCGATGATGATAATTCATTCAATGCATCGGCCACTCCGCCAACGTATGTGATTAATTCAGGAGATCTTATTAAAGTAAGTATCAATGCAAGTGCGGTTGGCATATCTCCAGCACCCAGAGAAGACCAAACCTTTGTACTGACACCTGAAAGTGGTACTCCGGTGAGAATTAGTCTTACTACGCCGAGTTCCTATGGAATCAATACATTTGTACAACTTTATCCAGTTGAAGCATAGTTCAACTGGATTTTTTTTTCTTTTTTCCAATTATCGTATAGTATATAATGTATAAAGAATATTATAATAATAATGATGATAATGGAAAAAGATGGTAATCAAAATTCCAATTAAAAAATGTTAAGGAGACAGGTAAATGGGTTTCGCTGCATCTGTAGCAACAATAATTATTTTTATTGCAATAATAATCATATCCACTATCACCTACCCTACACTTGTCAAGTCTTTTAAAAATGTGGCGGATGCAAAGGATGATAAACATGACATCCAGATGGACCAGGTAAATACGGAAATTGATATTACTGATATACGCGATATTGGAGGAAATCTGCTTCAAATAACCGTTTCCAATGAAGGAACTACTATGCTTCATGCCAGTGATGCAAGCGTGCTGGTAGATGGTACGTATACAAATTACAGTGTCAGCCCATCTGGTTTCTGGTCGCCCCAAACTGATGCACTTTTTACTGTTTCTGCAACAACAACTCAGGATCATGTTATTAAAATAATTACTACACGCGGAAAATCAGATATGGAA
>Ga0307380_10012916_pt1 | contig 10345 bp, 8 predicted proteins | sample UN3MG_FD_202239 | JGI IMG/M metagenome (GOLD analysis project Ga0307380, IMG submission 202239) | Soil microbial communities from Risofladan, Vaasa, Finland - UN-3 | ecosystem: Environmental > Terrestrial > Soil > Coastal area > Acid sulfate soil | place: Finland: Risofladan, Vaasa | collected... | reverse complement strand
TATATTCGGCTCAGATAAAGCCGATTTGCTTTTTTCCTGTTCTTTTTGTGCGTCCCGAACATCACACCAAATTCGGTCATGCAATTTTGCGCTGGCAGTGAAATTTAACTTTTTGACTGCTTTTTCAATATTATCTGTAGGTCTCATTCTTCCACCTTACCATTTAAGATTGACCGCAATTTATTCAAACCGTACCGATACCGGCCCTGAATCGTATTGGTTGAGACGCCTTGCAGCCTGGCTATTTCTTTGAATTTCATTTGGCCATTCAGACGCAGGATGATTACTTCTCTCTGCTCATCTGGAAGCTTGGTTATCGCCTGGTTCAATCGGCGTGTTTCTTCGTTGAATATAACCGATTCTTCCGGCCCATTTGACTCTGACATCATCAAATCTGATTCAGCTAATCTGACAGGCTGTCGCTTATTTGTTCGGATTCGGTCACGTGCACGATTAATAACGCAGGTTGCAAGATAGCTTTTAAGGCTTCCACGCAGCTTGAAGTCCCCTGTAGATTTCGCAAAAGAGACAAAAACATCGTGCACAACGTCTTCGGCCGCATTCACATCATTTAAAAGAGCCATCGCTAACGTTAGCAAACTGTTTAAGTACTTTTCATAGATGCGCCGCAATGCTTCACTGCTGCCGCACTTAAATCTCAATTTAAGCAGTTCGTCTTCTATCATCTTTGACCGGCCGGCTTAATCTAAAGAACGATCGTTCGTCATTAATATCACGATTGTAGTGCTCATTTTAGTATAAAAAAAACCGGTCTTCCTTATACTTTTTGAAATTATATGCTCCAAAATATGGACCTGCCCACAAAAGCGCGTAAAAAAGGCCGAGCCAAACAAACCCGGCCTCGAAATAACCAAATAATCCAAAAACCGCAATAGCAGGACTATCACATGTCACCCAGCTTGCCGTCATTATGATATGGACTGCTGTCCTTTACGATGTCTCCTTCATCGGCATCAAAGTTCCAGTATCCAACCAGTCCCGGCTCATTGCCGCTCAATCTCCCAACATTTTGATAAATTTGATGAATTTCGTAATCGGCTAAAGCTCTGTTGAAAATTGCAACTTCGTCGATTATGCCATTGAAACATACCATCTGTGGACCTGAATTCGCTCCAATCATTATCGCCTCAGGTTCGTTAGTAGCGGAAAAACCGGACCTTGAGCTATCCAAAACACCATTAATGTAAATATCTACATCTCCGGAGATTCTGCTGACAACCGCAATATGATACCAATTCCCTTGCTGTATCTCACCATCGCTGTCGAAGTAATTCTCTCCGTCAAAACCTGCCCTGACCTTCGGGACTCCATTCCCATCTGAATCAGATAATTCAATCCAGTTATTGTTACCACCTTCATCAATCAGGTAAACATCGTGTGGCAGCGGAAAAGCATCCATATATATCCATAACATCTTTGTTTGTTCCACGCCAAGGCCGGAAACAGTACCAACATCAATATAATCTCCGTCTCCATCGAAATAATATCCGTTGCCTGATGCGCCTTCGGTCAAGGTCGGACCGGTTGCGACCATTTCACCGGTCATAAGATAAAGCTGCCCAACCTCTTCTTCGCTCAATGCTTGGTTAAAAAGAGCCACCTCATCGAGCATACCTCGCCAGAAACCGCCGTTATGCTTCTCAATACCGCCGATATAAGCCGTTCCCGTAAAGCCCTCTGTGGTTATATTAGCTTCCTCTCTCAGTTTGCCGTTCCGATAAATCCTGCCGGTTGTTCCGTCGTAAGTAACGGTTATGTGTGTCCACGTCTCAGGTTTAAGCCGCCAGTCGTAGTCACTGAACTGGGCATCCTCGGCCCAGTTCGATCGCGCCAAAAGCTGTTTTGATAACAGCTCCACTCTGTTTTCCGCACCACTAACCGCTGTCTCCCGAACCTCTCCCGTGCTGGTCTCTTCTTCCGAAGGCGTCGCTGTTGTCTCGTCCGTCTCCATTTTTTCAACACCAACGGATATTCCACCTCTCGTGTTCCCCTCAACGGCGTAGCAGTGTCCTTCGTCGTACAGCATAAATATTCGCCGGTTATTCATCGAACCTGGATCTGGCGTTTTTACCCACGCTGCTATAGTAAACCCATCAAGGTAAATGTCCGGTATACTTATGTAATCATCATCGCCGTCGAAGGACATCGCACCGCCGAGTATCTTGTCCTTTGCATACTTGGCCCCGTGCACCTGCCCGTTAAAATTGTTTCCTGAAACGTCTACAGCAGTATTTGGGTCCTCATCAGCGTAAAATGAATAGTAGAAAACCAGACTTTGATGCGTGCTTGTCGGCACAACTTCCGCTATTGAATTGCCGCCTCCTTTTATTGGATAACCGTCAGCCATCTCTTTGGCTTCAGCTTGGAATGACATTACCAGCCCTGCCGTTTTTTCGCCCAACTCCCGTCTGCTGCGGTCAACATCCTCTGCTTTTGTTTTTGTTTGAGTCGCCAGAAGACCTGAAACTTCTTCAGCCGCGACTGTGGTATCTCCTTTTAGCATTTCAGCCGCTGTACTGCTTTTGTCTACATCGACAGCAGTACGATTTTTAATTGTCTCAACCGCCCGCGCAAATACATTGTCCGTATCATGCCTGTCGTATTTATTCCTTAAATTCTCTAACGGCTCAATTGCTTCTACTGCTCCCATTTGTGCCAGATAATTTGCAGATGCCACCTTGCTTTCGAATTCACCTTCCGACAGCATTGCTACTAAGCCGTCAACATTACCGGCCTTGAACATCTGCTCAACATTTGCTAACTCCACTTCAAGCTTTCTCTCTGTCCCTTTAACCTCGGTTCTTAAGTGCGTATCTATCTTTTTTTTAGCTTCCCTTTCAACGAAAGCTTTATCAAGGCCTCTGTCGTATTCCTTGGTGATTTCGTTGCTGCCCTGCCGGTCTGAACCGGAAAAAATATTAATCCCAATCAAGAGCCCAATAATTACTATTGCTGCGGCCGCTAATGCACATATTTGGGTTTTGGTAGTTTTTTTCCATATGTTAGCTTGTGAAGCAGCCGGTGTTTTTTGTGATTTCTCCAGTGCTCTCAAAGCATCCCCAAGCACTCTCTTATCCATATTGGCACTGGTTCTATCTGCTAAATCGCCAATCAGTTTCTCTACATTTTTTTCCGCTCTCATTTTATCACCTCACTTTAATAGTGACCGCAGTTTATTCAATCCATAACGGTACCGGCCGTGAATAGTGCTGATTGAGACGCCCTGTAACTTGGCCAGTTCTCTGAATTTCATCCCGCCTTTAAGATGCAGCACAACTACTTCCCGCTGCTCATACGGTAGCTGGCTTATGGCCTGTCTCAAATGCGTCAATTCCTCTTTTTCTATTACGTTTTGGTCTGGATCATCTAAACCTGACCCCGCTGCGTGCGCCGAGTTCAGAAATTTGTTTTGTTGTTTCCTTAACCGTATTGTGTCGCGTGCAAGATTACGCACACAGGTTGCCAGATAGCCTCTGAGGCTTCCTGTGAGTTGGAACTTTTCTACCGAACGTGCAAAAGAAACAAAAACATCGTGTACAACATCCTCGGCCGCTGCTTTCTCACCCAATAGGGCTCTTGCCAGCGTCAGCAGATAATCTTTGTACTTCTCGTAGATGCGGCGCATTCCATCCTTGCTGCCGCGCTTACATTTCAAAACAAGCAGCTTGTCTTCGAGCATTTAAGGCCCGCCTAATTGCTGTCAAACCGACGATCGTCTATATATATAACGGATAAACCGTTGATTTTTATATAAATAAAATTTATCTTTTCCACCTCAATTTTCACTCCGACTTCTTACGGTGCCGTCCAGGGTCCCGGAAATCTATATTTTCCTCCCCGGAAGCGCAAAAAAAAGGCCGAGCAAAAAAGCCCGGCCTAGTATTTGCTCTTAAAACAGATAATTATTCTACAGGCCGGGGTTTACCTTTGTTGCTGTGGACGATGCAGGAGGATTTGCCGTCGATTTCGCGAAACATCACAATCATATCGATAACTATTTTTTCATTTTTGAACTGTACGGTACAAGGCGCTACGGGGCCAATCTTGCTTTCGTAAATTTGACCCAACTCAAGGAGTTTTGCCAGCCCCTGGTCACATCCAAGATTGCTTCTGAGGACTTCATCACTCCAGTTGGCTGAATAAGGAAATAGTTTGCGAATTTTATCTAAGTCTTGTTCGCTTACTGCCTGCCAAAACTCTGTCAGTATTATGTGACAAGCCTCCTCCTGGGTGAGCCCTTCGGCACTCATGCCATAGTTTGGGTCATAAAGCGGCGTATTAACTGCAATGATCTTGCTTGAATCCGGCAAGTCAATTTCAAATATTTCATCCGGGAGTTGTTCATAATAGACGATCTTGTACATATCAAAAGTTGGCAGCCCTTCATGGTTGTTATTATTATTCCATTGTCTAAGTCTGACCAGAAGCTTACTTTCGAAATCAAATTCAAACTCCCAGGATTTATTCATGTCCGCTGAGCTGCACTTTATAAAAATGCGTTCTTTGCCTGTATCGGCATCCATACCGTAAAGTTCGGTCCATGTATCTTTGACGTTTTTCATGATTTCTAACAACTTAGAAGTCGGCCATGGTTGGATTTTCATATGATCCCCCTGGATGTCATAAGTTGTTCCGTTGGCCAACTGCATATAAGACTGCAACTTTCTTCCTGAAATTATAATGTTATCCGGAAGAACCATTTTTACCTTGGAAGACCTTGAAAGCTTATCATCGGCCTGGGCCCACATCTCAAACTTTCCCTGAGACTCTGGAAGCTCCGGCAAATCCTGAACTCCCAGATCGTTGAAAAAATCTTCCCACGACATGGAAATTATGCCCGAGAAATGTATGCCACGATAATTCTTCATTGCTTCAATCGATTGATCAATTGCCCATGCAGGAGTTGTTGCCTTATCAATTAGATATACCGCCATGCCTAAGCCAATAATGATCATTGCCGCAGCGGCAATTCTTGTAATTGGACTTTTCATAATTATTCTCCGTATATTCGGCCCAGCTAAAGCCGGGCTCACCTTTTTTGATTCTTCCATCGCGGCCAAAGCATCATCGAGGATTCTTCCGTCCATCTCAGCGTCGGCCGACATCTCAATATTTTCGAGATAGGACTTCTTAATTGAACGCTCTATATTTCTTGGATATCTCATCTTCCTAACTCACCATTTAAAATTGAACGCAGCTTATTCAATCCATACCGATATCGGCTTCGAATCGTATTGGCCGAAACGCCTTTCGATTTGGCGATTTGCCTGAATCTCACCTTGCTTTGCAGATGAAGAATTATTATCTCCCGCTGCTCGCAGGGAAGCTGAGCCATCGCATCGCCCAATTGCTCTGACAATTCACTGTGAACAGCCAAATGAGACGGCCCACTTATATCTGAACGAATCGGCCCTGCGTTATCCAGGCCAACAGTGCGTTGTCGCTGCATTGCCCGGTTCTTGTCACGCGCACGGTTTGCAATACAGATTGACAAATAACCTTTCAGGTTCCCTCTCAACTGAAAATCTCCCACACCTTGTGCAAAAGATACGAAAACGTCATGCAGGACATCTTCAACACCATTTCTGTCATTCAAGAGGGCGGCAGCTACCTTGAGCAAATCATTTCTATACTTTTCATAGATGCGCCGAAGAGCATCACTGTCACCACGATTGAATTTGTGTATAAGCAGCTTATCTTCTAACATCAAAACGTTGCTCGCCAAATCTTACAACAATCGATTGTCACATCTTGAAACGTCTAATCCTGTGATTTTAGTCTAAACAAAATATATTTTTTTTGTCAGACTTAGCTGTGCGGGCCACTATAACGATTTTGCCCTTAAAAGCGCATAAAAAAGGCCGAGCAAAAAAGCCCGGCCTAACAGGAAAAGGTATCATTATGGACTAATGATACGCTTTTATGTAATAAAGATTACTCCTCCTCTTTGTTAAATTCCACCGAAAATCGTCCAGCGCCCGGGCTGATTAAAAACTTGCCGAACACCGAGGCGATTCAGCTTCCACTCGCTTATTTGTCCGTCTTTTTCGATCTCAACCGTGCAGGGCACAACCAGGCCACCGGTCTTGGGATTGGGATGTGGACCGGCTGGGCCGATTGAAATGATGCGGAGGTACTTTATATGGCCTAACTCCTGCTGCATTCTATCAGCCGGTATTCCTTCCAACAATTTACCTGCCTTGGCATAATCGGCGGCAATTAGAGCTTCAAAGAACTGTCTTGCCACTTCAACAGCAACTTCCTCATCGCTAAGGTTGCCCTGGGCCAGGCCGACATCCTGAATCGTCTGGTCAATCCGCATCACATCAGCAGGAACTTCAGCATCGAGTGTAAACATTTTGGCATCGATTGTCTGATTGTAATCATAATATTCCTGCACACCGGTGTATTGATACTCATCGTCTTTTAGCTGGTAAAACTCTGTGGCTGTCACTAATTTGGTGGCCTGATCGACGAACAAAACTACGCGTCTGTGAGGCGATGAACTTTCAGGTAGATACGTTGCTGTTACGACAATCGGCTTGGTCTTATCAGAAGGTTCATCAATCTCTATCTTTACTTTGCCCGCTGTTTTTTGCTCATATAGACGTTTAACAGCCAGTCTTGGGTCACATTCCTGCACTAACATGAGCATCCGGTCAGCGACAGTTTTGTCCGCGGCTATGAACAAGAGGTTTTTCTTCTTAAAGTATACTTGCACCTTATTTTGGTTCCATACAATCGCTTTAGCGCCATCGTCAGGTGAGTCCCATTCCGGCATATGCATACGTGCATTCTCAATCTGTCCAAGTTCGCCACACTCGACCCAAATTTCCTTTGGCTCATCTTTGTGCTCTGAGGAAAAATCTTTGATGTGAAGGTAACGTACGGTGTGGTTGGCCTCGATAGTGTGCACAAGAGCGTAGGCTTTCGGTATTGACTTGTCCAAAAGATTTATTGAAACCAACGCACCTATAATTATCACCGCCGCAGCGGCTAATTTTGTGATTGGACTCTTCATAATTATTCTCCCTATATTGAGCGGGCGTGTGGGTGCTGATGGTCTCCCATCCGCCCGCGAGGTCAACATTTCAACGGCTTCAGGATGTTCCGCTTTCCACTTTTCGAAGTCAGGCTTCTTACCTTCCGAACCAATCGCTTCGGTAAGTGCTTCATCAAGCCAGTTTTGATCTTCAAACCGTTCCATAATCTTCTCCTGTGAAACCGCTGCGCCTTAAGTACTTTGCAATCTTTCGCTTTGCTCTGAAAAGCCGCCCGTTGACTGCCTGCGGTGAAATATCAAGAACGCTGGAGATTTGTGCCTGGGAAAATCCATCGTAGTAACGCATAACTATCAGTTCTCTATCGGCAGGTCTCAGTTTCCAGACAGCTTCCCGAATCGCATCCCGGCGATTCTCTTCATCATTTTGATTTTCAACGCATTCCTGAAAATCCACAGCCGCAGATTGACCTTTCGACCGAAGAATGCTCCGGGCAACATTTCTACAAATACTGGCCAGCCAGGCGGCAAATTTATCACTGTGCCTCAGAGTACCCAGCTTTTGGCAGGCTATCGCAAATGTCTCCTGTGCGGCATCTTCAGCGAGATCTCTGTCACCAAGCACCGAGTAAGCCAATGCCACCATAGGGCTGTGATACCGCTCATACAGGGCGCCGAAGCTTTCCAAATGGCCATTCTGGGCTGCTTCAACCAAAAGTTCATCGCAGCATTCTTCCGATTTTAATGTCATCTTATGCCTGCTAAATCGAACGATTAACTGATATCAGCTTCTATATATATAGTGTAATCTCGCCCTCAAAATGTGCGCAAAAAATGACTCTGTATTCAAAATTTTTGGGTGCTGGCTCATCCCGACCGAAGCGCAGCGGAGCCCAGGGATTTGTTAAATGACTTCTGTCATGCTGAGCGAACTTGTCCTGAGCTAAGTCGAAGGAGTGAAGCATCTGGCCTTAGCGCCGTCATTGCGAGGCCTGAAAAGGCCGTGGCAATCTCAAATTCGTTATTCGACATTCCTTGTTCAATATTCGATATTCTCTGCCTATTTCTTGGTCCGTTCCAGCGCCTTTTCCAAAACACCGAAGCCTTGACTCCATTCATTAAGCCGCGTAATGTTCTTTTGCTTGGCGACTTCCAAAAACTGCTCGTAAGTTGTTTTGATTGATTCGGGCATCGGCCAATCAGCACCGGCCGCCCTCGCCTTATCACGAAGCTCGTCCCACCGCATCATAAATACGTACATCACCGGAAGCTGAGCAACCTGAACGCGAAAATGAAGCGCCGGATTGTCCTTTACAGCTTCTTCGGCGGCCTTAAGATGTCCCCACCCCTTACTGAGTGTTTCAAGCGAAAGGAATTTCGCCGTATGCTGCGAGAAGCAGCCAAGCCATTCCTCGCTCGCTTCGACCGCATTATGCGTTACATTTAGATACGCCTTAATATGTGGCCCGGCTTTGCCGTAATAACCACCGATAAACTCATCAATCAGCTTTTCCCCATCGCGTGTCGGCTCCCACAGCAGCTTCGCAAGCACCCACGCCCGAAGCTCAGCCATCTCCGAACCATACGATTGATATGCTCCCTGTTCGAAAATCCCCTTCACGTTGTTATCCACGAAGAACTTGACGTTTGGCCCTAAGACCCGAAGGTTCGGATGCGGCATAACGTAATGTCTAAAATCCGTAGTATAATCCCAGATGTATAGCCGATTGCAAACTTTCGACCAGCCGATGATATCGTCTCGGAATTTCTTATTGCGCTCATCGCTCAGTGGCTTACTAAACGAACACTCGATGCTGCACAGCCGCACGATAACGTTGTGTCGCGGCTTAACATATTTTGGCGGCTTGCGTGTGTATTGATAAGCAAGCGTACTGATTGCTACCTTAGGAAACTCCTTCTCGATATCGGCGGCAACTGCGTTGACAAAATGCAGCAGCGACCCGGCAGGGCTGCCTTCTTCTTTATCGATAGCCGCGCATTTACTGCATTGACAGTAACCGTGCCAGTCGTTCTGCGACACCGACGCAATGGTTGCCGCAGGATTACTCCGCAACCGTGTCTTAAGGTTTTTGACTAATTCCTTCCGCATCTCTTCGTTTGTCAGGCAAAGTTGCGCCCGCTCATGTTTACGCTTACCGTCTATTTCGCTGAACCATTCGGGATGTTCCTTGAAGTACTTCTCCGGCCGAATCAGAGGAAAGAATGTATGTACAAATCCTTGATAACTATGTTTGCCCCCGCGTTTGGCGTCCAGTCTTTCAGAGTTTCCGTTGCTTTTATTGCGCACCGCCCAGTCCCCGTCAAATGCGTCAAACCAGAACGACTCACGGTATTCCAACGGCGGCATATAACGGATGTTCAGATTGCCAACCTTAAGTGTCCCTTTTTTGGGTATTGTGCTGACTTTAGACGACCACCATCGACAGCCAAGATGGTCTTCAAGGAATGTATAAACCGCATACAGCGTCCCTCGCGGATGCCCCCCGACCAGAACCAAATCTTTTCCTAACGTGCGGATGATTATTCCATCGTTGCCAAGCCCGTCCGTAAAAAAATCCACAGCAGTCAGATTGGCCGCTTTTAGCCCCACAAGGATACGAGATTGACCTGGAGCATTCCTGTGCACAATCTCGAATTTGCCGCCGGTTATCTGCTCCAGAAACTCAGCCAACTCCGCCGCCGCGTGACGCTCCGGCTCGGAGCTGTCAGGTGCAACAACTATAACAGCTTTTGCCACACCGTCTTCTGCAATCGTAAACGCATCTACTTGCACTGCAATGCATAAGCAGAAAAAGACAAATGTAAGCAACAATGTGGTTCTATCTTTGCGTAACGACATTTCATATCCTCCTTTTAAATAGAAAAGTGTTCTTCACGGTTAATTTTCTTTGTCCCATTTTTCTGCCAGACCTTCAAGATGCCTTATTATATCCTTATATTGTGGTTTATTGTACAGGTTCTCTTTTTCGTCTCCGTCCTTTTTCAAATTATACAGGGCACCGTTCTTGTCCGCGACGCGTTCATCCATAAAATATATCAGTTTCCATTCCTTTGTTCGCACCATAACACGTCGTCCGCTCCCTTCCCGAAGTTCTTGATACATAGAGTAGCTGTGGTCAATTTCAGAGAAGCAGGCAGGCCTCCATTTTTTTATGTCACCTCGTATCAGTGGCATAAGACTTCGCCCACGGATAGAATTCGGCACATCTAATCCGCTCAGCTCCATCAAGGTCGGCACAAAATCCACCATTTCAACAGGTTCGTCGATAACCTCACCTGAGGGAATAGTCCCCGGACAGCTAA
>Ga0307380_10012913_pt1 | contig 10348 bp, 12 predicted proteins | sample UN3MG_FD_202239 | JGI IMG/M metagenome (GOLD analysis project Ga0307380, IMG submission 202239) | Soil microbial communities from Risofladan, Vaasa, Finland - UN-3 | ecosystem: Environmental > Terrestrial > Soil > Coastal area > Acid sulfate soil | place: Finland: Risofladan, Vaasa | collected... | reverse complement strand
TCCATCTACTGTACTTAAGGTTGTTGGTGTGGATAAATATCCTGGCCCAGTCACATTAAAAGTTATTTCTTTAGATATTGCAACCGTACCCCCTCCAGCATTCACTACAGTTGCAGTAATAGTAGAATATTCTCCTCCGGGTTTCATTTTTGGTGGTTCTGCTTTAAGATTTATTTTTACTGGTTTATCAATATCAGAAACTTGAATACTAACTGAATCAGTTATTAAACTTCCGGAAGAAGCTGTTATTATCACTTCACCCTCAGCAGAAGCGATAAAAGTAGTAGTTGCAATCCCTTTAGTAGAACCAACCGTATAAGTATCAAAACCATTTTGAAAATTACCATAAGTATCGCCAACTGTAATAGAAAAAGTGACTTCACCACTATAAGTAGTTACTGTATTTCCTTTTGCATCCTTTATTACTGCAGTAATTTCAGAACTTTCACCAATTAAAACATTATAAGGATCAGCATATAGTATAATTTTTGCAGGAGCCTCTGCTGTTGTTTCTATAAAATTTATTACCATATCTGTCTCTACCATTTTTTCATTTCCATTTCTATCTTTCCAATATACATTAGTAGTAACTTTTTTTAAATTAGTACTAGGCTGAACGATTACCTCTCTTTCAAATTTTGTGCCACTTATAAAAGCTCTAGATTGTGTTATAATTTTATCAAAATCCTTATTTTTTATATCTTCCATTGCTTCCTGGGCATAATTAGTGGCAACTGTTCTGTCTCGGGCGTCTGCCATTCCCATAAAACCAGCGCTATAAGCGTGGAATATTCCGAATATAGCCATGGCAAGAATGGCTACTGCTACCATTAGTTCGATCAAGGAGAAGCCGCTTAGATTGAGATTGCTTCGATCGCTTCGCAATGACGACAGAGAAGATGGATTCCCGCTTTCGCGGGAATGACAGAAGGGAGACAACCCTCGCAACAACTGAGAAGATTTTATTTTTTTAAATAATATTCTATTTAACATGGAAATCACCACCAATAAATCAATTTACCAATTCACCAATTGACCAATCTACCAATCTAAGATAATTTATAACTTCGTTTATTATTTATATTCCCTATTTTTTAGCTTCTTAGCCAATAAAGACAGTAAAAACCGTATCAAGTATCGAGTATATAGTAAAAACATTTAGAACAGTATCAGGTAAAATCAGTATATAGTACATAATAGTTTTTCTTTGTAACTTACGCTTTCATATATTCCCGAACAACTCGATACTCGATACTCGATACTATATACTGTTTTAATTTACCAATTCTCCGGAGGGTCCGGGCTGACTCTTACCCGGGCAGTTACCGGAGTCATGATTACATAAAGAACCTTCCCTCTTTTATTTTTCAATGTAACCGTTCCCCCCATACTGGGAACTCCGTTCGGATAGAAATATAAATTATTATCTGTAAAATTTGTATTAAATAAATCAATATCTTTTAAGATTATATCATCAATTAGTTCTGTTTGCTTATATACCCTGTACCTATCTAAAGACGGCCAAAATTGTAATTTATAATAAACCCCTTCATAAAATGCTCTTGATTGAGTATTTTTTAATTCTGAACCCAAAAGTCCTGCTGTCACATTTAATTTATTCCACTGAATCAGGTAATCTATCCCGTTTATGCCAAGACCAAGCAATAAGGAAATTATTGCTACTACGACCATTAGCTCAATGAGGGTGTATCCATTGTTTCGACTAGTGCTATAAATCATACTGCGTTTGTTTATTGTTCCTTATAATATATAGTTTTTGGTTCTTGGTTTTCGGTTTCCAGACTTACATAAATTGATAAAACAATTTATTGTCATCCCCGTGAAAACGGGAATCTATCTTTTAATTTTATTATTCACTTCTGGATTCCCGCTTTCGCGGGAATGACAGAGAAGAAGTAAATTCCTGCTCCCCGATCAGGTCGAGGACAGTTTTCATGGAAATGACCTATAAGAAATATATGGTTACTTATCAGATAACCTATTTTGTAGGGGTCGGATTTATCCGACCCATCTTTATTGCGGGTTCGATGCCTGCCTGTGCGTTCCCGCACGCAGACAGGAATCGAACCTCTGCATTATAAATTACTCCCTATTTTACAAATTTTAAAATCCTAAGTACCAAGAAATAATTTTTTCGCCCCATAAAAGGGTGATGAAAGAACCTAATACAATGAATGGTCCAAAAGGCACCATATCTTCTCTGCTTTTAATCTTCGCCACAATTAAGAAAATTCCGGCTAATGCTCCGGTAAAAAATCCTAAAAAAAGAGAAATTATAATATATTTCCAACCCAGGAAGGCACCAATCATGGCAGCAAGTTTTACATCTCCTCCCCCCATCGCTTCCTTCTTAAAAATTATTGAGCCAGCCATACCGATAATTAATATTATTCCTCCTCCGACAAGTACACCTATAGCTGAATTTATAAATGATATATAAGGAACAAAAAAACTTATAATAAATCCTATTACTATTCCCGGTAAGGAAATAATATCAGGTACAATCTTTTGGTTTAAATCGATAAAAGCAATAATGATAAGAGCTGATGATAAAATTATATAAATTAAAGATTGAATGCTTAAACCGTATATCAGATAAATTGTTAAATATGTTAATCCGGTTAAAAATTCTACTATAGGATACTGGAGAGATATCTTGCTTTTACAATTACAGCATCTTCCTTTAAGCAGGATATAACTTAATAAAGGTATATTGTCAAATGGTTTTATTTTGCTGCGACATTTAGGACAATGTGAAGCTGGATATATTATTGATTCATTTCTGGGAATTCTATAAATACAAACATTGCTAAAACTTCCTACTATCAGACCTAATATGAATATTAAAACATCATTTACACCATAATACATTTAGTATCCCTTTTTTCATAGACTACAATTCCTTCTTCTAATGCTTGCTCAATAAATGGACGTCTGTCCTGAATCATTTTTTGAAATTCCTCTTCTGTATAGACCATTGCATCAATCTCTAAATCTGAATCATTGAGCTCTATTATTTTGCCAATACGGTCTACAAATCTCTCTTTAAATTCTCCTACAATAATTAAATCTAAATCACTTCCTTTGTGGTAATCTTCTCGAGCAAAACTACCAAAAATAATTATTTTTTTTAGATTAAATTTTTTAATAATTAAATTTATAAATCTTTTAACTATTTTGTTAGATTTTCTATTAATGAAATTGCCTGGCCAGCATAATTCAGACATTCTTCAGCATCCTCTTTTTGCCCAACCATCTATCAAATTCTTTTTTATTATTATCCATCATCATAACCCTTTATTATTTCTTAATTACAATATTTAAATGAAGCATGTTGCCATCAGGGCCTATGCCATCGAGAGCAAAAGTATCTGTTCCGTTAAAATCAACCCAGACATCACCCGGTTGGATTAACCCATTTTTTGTTTGCGATTGCCTTGTAATTGGATTTTGTATTTTTAAAGATTCTATAATATTATCCGTATCATTCCAAATCAATATGGGGTGTTTACCTATTAGTTCTGATTTTATTTCATTCTCTACCGATTCAACATTTGATTTTATAATCTTTATGGTATTTTGTTCAACATACCAGTTATAAAGCTTGGGTGCATAAATAACTATCGCTCCAATAATAACTATCCAGATTAATAAAGTAAGTAATGCAATGCCTCGATTATGGAAAGATATTTTTTTCATTTTATTCACCTCTTTATTGTGTTTCTTCTTTTTTCTTACTTTCAATTCTTTTTACTTTTCTTAATCTTTCCTCAATAGACCTGGCAACAAAATGATTTATCAAAATACCATGTAGTTTACAATATGCCTTTAATTCGGTAATAATCGGCTCAGGTAATCTGGCGCCTATTAATTTCTTTTTCATTTTGTTAACCTCGGTTAACTTATGATAACACAAGATAACTTTTTTGTCAAAAAAAGCTAATTAAAGCTATTTAATTCCACAATTTCCCAATTTCCCAATCCACCAATTGACCAATTAAATAATTTACCGATTGACCGATATATCAATTGACCGATCCTCCAATTGACCAATCTACCAATTAAAGAAGAAATCTTAAAGTATCAAGCTCAAATCAGTCTTCCGGTCTACCGGTCAACCAGCCTGCCAGTCAATTAATTCTTTAACTATAATTTCAGGATAAAAAGTTTTTGTTTTTTGGTTCTACTTACAATTCAAGCCAACAAACTAACGACTAAATACTAAATATCAATACATCGTGAACCCTTCTTAGGGTCATTATAATACACAGACATCGTGAACCCTAGAGATAACGACTATTTTTCCAATTTACTTTTATAAATTTTATTTATTTCCTCTTCTATCTCTTTCTCAATAGGTTCACCTTCCGGTACTAATTGCAAAGCTTCTAAAAAATATTCCAAGGCCTTAGCATTAATATCTTTCGCGGAATAAGCCATTCCAAGATAATAGAAGATGATATAACTTTTTTCATAGTCGGGTTCTATACTCAAAACATTATTCCATTGTTCAATGGACATATCATATTCTTTCTGTAGATAATATAAAAAACCTAAATTAAAATATGCCTTTATAAATTTGGGGTCGAGAAAAATTGCATATTTTAGATTTTTCTCTGACTCTATATAATCACCAGTTTGCAAATAACACATTCCTAAATTTCTATAATTAATAACATCACTTGAATATTTTTTTGCTTTGTTAAAATATTTTATACTTTCATTGTACATATTAAATTTATAATAAATATCTCCTAGGTCAAGAAGAATTCTTCCATTAAAAGGATCAAGTTTTTCCCCATATTCCAAGTAGGGCAGCGCTGTATTATAATTTCCTTCCATAGATTGTATTCTCCCTTTTCCATAATTAATTTCAGCTAAATAAGGTCTTAATACCAGACAATCTATCGCAAGTATCATAGCAATAATCATAATCGCACTAAAAATAATATTGTATTTTGGTTTTTTTATTTTTAGTATTATAATATTTTTTTCTTTTACGTTTTCAGATATAAAAGTATTTTTTGTGTAAATAAAAGTAAGTCCTAATATAGTAAAAAATGTTGTACCTAATGCTGGGATTCTAAAAGGAAAAGAAAACATACAATCAAATAAATAAATAGTAATTCCTCCTATTAATCCTAAAGCAATTATTTGATTTTTGATATTTTTTTCTTTTTTAATATACTGTAGAAAAAGACTATAGAAAATATACATCATGTATAAAAATATAAGTAAACCAACCAACCCTAATTCCGCGCCTATTTGCAAATACTCATTATGCGCATCTAAAGTGTACATCCAATACTTTAAGTACTCGTTATTATCTTCAAATATTTTTGCTTGGTAATATAGGTAATTTATTTTAAATGAACCTATACCACTCCCAAATAGTGGTTTTTCTTTTATCATATCTGTGGTTGCTCGCCAAATAAATAAGCGTTCATTAATAGAAGAAAATTTATCTTCATAAATAGAAGCTATTTTTTGAACTGTAGTTATCCTACTTTTATTTAAAATATTTTCTGTTGAAAAAATAACAGTGATCACTGTAAAGGTCACAAATAATAAGATAAGCCATTTATTATTTTTTCTAAAAATATTAAACGAAAGTTTATATTTTATAAATAAAAAGATACCTATCATTAAAGTTAAAAATATACCTATCCAAATACTTCTAGTCTGACAGATTATTATGGTAGTATAACAAATTGATAGGATTAAGTAATAGATTATTTTATTTTTTCTTGTATCTTCTAACAAGTAATATGAAAATATTATAGGGAAGATAGTAGCTAAATAATTTGAAATCAAATTTTTATTTCCAATTGGGGAAACTATGTCACTATATGCTTTCAGGTAAGTCAGATCTACTCCATAATAATGCATTAATGTAAAGATAGATATAATAGTAGAAGTCAAAAATAATATTTTAATTAATGAATTAAATTGTAATTTTTCTTTAATATTATTAATAATTATAAAAAATAAGATTATATAAAATAAAAAGACTATAAATTCTCTTAAACTTACAATTAAATTATTTGAACTTACAAGAGACATTGTCATTGTAAAAACAAATAAGAAAATGGGTAAATTTAATTGATTTATATTTATTTCAAAACCTGTATTGTTTAAATGGCTTAAAATCCAAAAAGTAAAAGAAAATATTATAAATATTTTTAAAATAAATTCTTGATTTATTCTTAAATATACAATATTTTTATTACAAAATAAGGGAATAAACAAAATTAATAATTTTAGACTTGTTATTATTATATTATTGTAAATGTTATCATTTTTTACAAAATTTTTATTCATAAAAATTAACCAATAATTCTTTTTTTATAGTACATTAGGATTACTATGCTCATAAAATAAAGGCTTCATTTTTTTTAATAAAAATGAAGCCTTTATTTTATTCTATAACCATTACATTATTATATTTATGGTCGAGCACTTAAATTATTACCAGGACTGGGATAAACATCATCAGCGGTACCGGTTGTACCAGTGACATTACCATTAATCTGAAAATGTTCGTTTCCTGCTGTTGCAACTGGAAAAATCCATACATTCCCAGGATTTACTTCGCCAGCACCTACATCACTAGTTGCAAACGCGGTAAATACCTGTACAGTAGGACTATCTAAAGGATTTCTAATGCCTGACGCTATAAACAATGCAGCTATTTGTGAAACATTATTTAAAGTTGTGAAAGATGTATCAGCTAATTCCGCCTGAATTAAAGTTTGGATAGTCCCGCAATTGGCTTTAACAATAGAATTTTTGGCTTTTTCCTGTTGACCAGTATAGAGTCTTAATCCCAAAAGAGCTAATACGCCGATGATTGCTACAACGACCATCAATTCGATCAAGGTAAAACCTTTCTTACTTTTTCTAAAATTATACATTTTAAATTTCCTCCTTTTTTATTAGTTTGCCAGTTAGCCGGTTTGCCGGTCAATTAGTTTGATAATTAGAAATACATTTAAAAAAATCGGTAGTTTAACAGTCGTGACATTGTTTTTTGTAGGGGTCGGATTTATCCGACCCGTCCTTATCGGGTTCGATTCATCGAACCCCTACCTTTTAATAGACAGGCGAGACGCCTGTCCTACGGTTTTTTGAATTTTTCGCGATGACAATGTTTTAGACCTAAACTTTGCGCCCTGACCTTTCGGCCAGTTTACCTTTTTCAACTTTTTTTATTATTCCGGAATTTTTCACCTCCTGATTACTTTTTTATATTTTCCTTAAACAATTTTTGTGCTATCTTGCTGTAAGAGCTATTAGGAATTTAGAGAAAAAAAATCAAAGTCGGTAGTTTGGCGGTCATAGCAATCATGGTAACAATTTACCTTAGACCCATAACTTTGCGTCCTATCCTTTCGGATAGTTTGCCTTTTTCAACTTTTGCAAAAGTTACTTATTCTCTTCTATTCATATTATTCCCAAATTTGAAAGGTTTTAGACAGAAATGTAATAAATATTTTAAATATTTTTTACATTGCCCGATTTAAAATATATTAATTGACCAATTGCCCGATTCACCAATTTACCGATTTAAAACACAGTATCGCGTATCGAGTTAAGAAAGAGAAAGAAAATAAATTAAGGAAAAATAGAAAAGGACTTAAATATAACCTTTTTATCTAACTGCTTCTCTAAAGTATATATTAACCAATTGGCCAATTAAAATATGGGTTTCAGGTTACAATTTGCGAGTTGCAAGCTTATGTAAGGAAAAGACATAAAAAAAAGGGGGGGGTAGGAATGACAGAAGAATAATAAATTATTTTCTTGCTGTGAGGATATCGGGAAGTAAGCCATCTGCTCCATATCCTTGAATATAAAAAACTCCGCCTGATAAAGTAATTTGAATTTTACCAGGTGCATCAGCAATCTCTGGAAAATATCCTACTTCATTCATAAAAACATTATTATAAGGATTATGTAAACCGGCATTTGTTGCAATATACAATGCCGCTTCGTCACGAGTATTAAAATTTCTATCAGCGAGTTCTGCCTGGATTAAAGTTTGGATAGTTCCGGCATTGGCTTTAACCATGGCATTTTTAGCTTTTTCCTGTTGGGTCAAATAAAGTCTTAATCCCATCAAAGCTAATACACCAATGATAGATATTACTACTAATAGTTCGATTAAGGTGAAACCTTTTGTATTTTTCATTGGATATCCTTTGGGAACTTTTTTAATAAAATTTAAAAACTTATATTTATATTATTCCCAAATGGCTGGGTTTTTAGACAGAAGTAAAAAATTCAATAAATTTTTTACTTCACCGATTGACCGATCCACCGATTTACCAATTACCAAAGATATGTTGAAAAGTCTACCTGTCTTCCGATCGGCCAATCAAGTTAGTCGTTAGTCGTCAGTATTTAGTATTTAGTGCGGAAAAACGCAGGGAAAAAGAAGGGAATCATTTTATTTTCTAATATTGACAAATTTATAGACATCTTTTCGATTACCAATAGCAATTATTCTTATTTCTTTATCAACAATTCTATAAATAATTCGCCAATCTCCTACTCGGAGCTTTCTATATCCTCTTAAACTACCACGAAGAAAAAATCCATATTTTACTGGATTAACCATTAAACGATTACTAATGGCATTTTCTATTCTTACAGCAATATTAGAAGTCAATCTTGGAATATCTTCGCTTTTTACTTTAGGATGATATTTTATATTCAATTTTCCTTTTTGTCCCATACTTCTTCGTGAGTTATGCCATTTTCCCAATTAAATTTATCTTCTCTTTTAGATGCAATTTTATCAAAGTATCTATCCTCAAAAATTTCTAATCCTTCACAGATTAAATCCCTGCATAGACTGGAAACTGAAATTCCTTTTTCTTTTGCCATTTGTTTTATTAAGTCTCTAACGGGGGGTTCTAATGATACAAGTGTTCTTTGATTGCTCATATTTATCACCTATTTGTTAATAGATTGCCACGCTGCTTACGGTGGCAATTATATTTTATTTATAATGTATCATATATGATACATTATTGTCAAAAATTATTAGGGAGCGGGAGGATATGCGTTTCCGTATACGTGTATTTGGAAGTCTTCGCTGTTGAATTTTTGCAGCTTAACACTGTTTACCGCAGGATTAATTACAAAAACTCTATCATTATTGTCTTTGGGATCTATGGGATAAACAAAAAATCCTTTTCGTTCCGGGTCGTAGCTATGAGTGGTGCCGTAGAAATTCTCGCCGTCTTTGAAAATAATTACTATTTTTCGCTGGCTGGGGACTCCTTGGGATTTGCCCTCAAAAGTTCTTACTTTTTTATATTTTTTATCGCCTTGGTAGTCCTTTACAAAAAATACTGCCTTAAGTGAAACTATTTCTATTTCTAATGTATCTTTGCCGTATTCTTCGAGGGGGTGCAGATGAAATATTTCTTTGTTGGGTCCAAAGTCAGTTGACCAGCCTTTTACGAGACTCCCATCTTTATATTTTACTACAATTTTGTTTGACATCACTTGTATGCTCCTTTTTGAATTTTAGATTTCGATTTTCATAAGGCGGACGCTCTCTATTGCTTTATGAACTACAAAAATTCTTTCACTGTTATCTTTTGGGTCGATGGGATATACATAAAATCCTACTTTGTGTCTGCCATAACTATGACTCGTTCCATATAAATGTTCACCATCTAAAAAATTTACCAGTAGTTTACGCTGACTGGGAGTTATTTTAAGGTCAACGTTAAAGGTTCTGACTTTTTTATAATTTTTATCCCCTATAAAGTCTTGTACAAAGAATACTGCTTTTAAAGAAGAAAATCTAATTTCCATTCTTTGTTCTTCGCTATATTCAATAAGGGGGAATAATATAAAAGAATCTTGGTCTGGTCGTAAATCTTCAACCCAGCCTTTTATAATTTCTCCATTTTGATATTTTACTACAACCTTTTTTTTGAGCATTGTATTAAGCTCCTAATGAGATTGCTTCCCCTGCTTTCGCTGGGGCAAGCTTGTTGCACTTCGCAATGACAATTTTTACTTTTATATTTCTATCTTTATAAGGCGGACGCTCTCTACTGCTGAATGAACTACAAAGATTCTTTCACTGTTATCTTTTGGGTCAATAGGGTATACAAAAAATCCTATTTTGTATCTGCCATAATTATGGCTTGTGCCATATAAATGCTCACCATCTATAAAATTAACAATCAACTTACGCTGACTGGGAGTTATTTTAAGGTCAACGTTAAAGGTTCTAACTTTTTTATAATTTTTATCCCCTATAAAGTCTTTTACAAAGAATACTGCTTTTAAAGAAGAAAATCTA
>Ga0307380_10012911_pt1 | contig 10349 bp, 8 predicted proteins | sample UN3MG_FD_202239 | JGI IMG/M metagenome (GOLD analysis project Ga0307380, IMG submission 202239) | Soil microbial communities from Risofladan, Vaasa, Finland - UN-3 | ecosystem: Environmental > Terrestrial > Soil > Coastal area > Acid sulfate soil | place: Finland: Risofladan, Vaasa | collected... | reverse complement strand
GCTCCGATGCATTCACCCTGCAAAACTTTACAAATCTCCCAAGACTCTCCAGGCCGATGCTAAAGACGTTGGCTGTGCAAAGCCAGGGCAATCCAACAGCACAGTTTCTAATCAATGAGAGAAAAAAGGAAAGTGTGCTCAGAGAACAGTTATATTCACTCGTTCCGCCGGACAGTAATACAATTGAAGAGCTGCCTTTAGTCCTGGAAGTTAAGCCGGACGTGAGCTACTATTGTTTAAAAAACATATCAGTTAAACGGCTTGACCGGCAACAATATGAAGCAATCAAATCAATTCAGGCTTACAAAATAAACACTCTTCAGTCCCAGTCTCTGGCAGTGGTACACTTTAATCCGGACAATATCCTAAAACGTATGAAGTTCAGATGGGCTATTGAGGATGAAGAGGCTGCAGATGCAAATGACCAGGACAAATCCACCGGGGCACTGTAATGGCACGATTTCCCAAAGACAATCTGTTGTTTCTTCTTATAGTCGCTCTGTTGTCGTGGCTTGTCCCCGGAGCAGGTTATTATTTCCTTAATGAAAAAAAACGCTCGATAATCATATTCTCCACTGTCGTGCTGATTTTTTCTGTGGGGCTGTACGTTGGGTCAATTGGTGTAATCGACCCGGTCAGGTCCTGGCCATGGTATATAGCTCAGATTATGAACTCACCAATGGTAATGTTTATAGGTTTTAGCACCGCCGGCGGAGGGTATCGTGTTTACGGCTGGCCAAACGAAATCGGACAGATATACACGAGTGTTGCAGGTCTGCTAAACCTCCTTTGCATCGTCAACGCTGTTTACTTAGCTCATTTGCGCCGAACTGAAACTGCCGGAGGCTAAAATGGCTGCAATAACAAACCTGATAATAGCGACGTTCACAGCACCGCAGGAGCTTGAGACTAATCCACAGCTAATGCTGTGGGTGCTGCCTCTGGCGGCGGCGATAGCTATTGTCTATAAAGCAACGAAGCTGCCGACAATTAAAACGGCAGTTTTCCTCAGGGAAACAGGCGCTCTATTTGCTTCTATTGTTATTTTTATGGCACTGGTTGCTCTGGCTTTATATATCGTGGCGAGTCTGGTTATTCAGTAACTACGTACCTTGCTGCGGCAATCGGTGTAATTAGTCAGATTCGAAATCCATCAAGCCCTCTTCAAGAATTCCTAATTCAACAAGTGCATTAAAGGCGGCTTTTTGCTCTGCTTCTTTTTTATTTGTCCCCCAGGCACTTGGGAAATGTCGGCCTCCGACAATTGCTTCGGACTCAAAACATTTATGGTGGTCCGGGCCCTTTTCGTCAAGCAGCCCATAAACAGGCGTAACATCAAACTGCTGTTGAGAATACTGCTGGAGCATTGATTTGAAATTCCCCTGTGCCTGTTCTGCGTCTGCCTTGTCGATTAGCGGGCCAAATATTCTTAAGATAAAATCACGAGCGGCATCAAAACCGCTGTCGAAATAAATCGCAGCAATAACGGCTTCGAGCAGGCCCGCCGCGAGAGAGCCGGTCAATGCCCGGCTGCTGGACATACCTTTGCCGACTTTAAGAAATTTTTGCAGCCCGAGCTGCTTCGCGATCCTGGCCCCACTCCTGCGTGAAACAAGCATACTCTTCATTTTCGTCAGGTCGCCCTCCAGATAAGAAGTAAAGCGGTCGAAAATGGCTTGACATATAACCAAAGCTAAAATTGAATCGCCGATGAACTCCAGTCGTTCATTGCTCGAAAGACGATTGTCAACCGCCGAGGAATGAGTGAAAGCCCTGCCCAGCAGCTTCCTGTCGGAAAAGCGGTAACCTATAATCTGCTCGATTTGCTGCAGAACTTCTTCGTCCATCTAATACAACCCTGATTTTTCAATAAACTTGTGAGCAGATTACGAACATCGCTATAACAAAAAACTGGGGCCTGTCAGCGGTATTCGTAATAGGCTCAACAATCATAAAAATATATTACACAAAAGAAAAACTTTTGTCAAGTTTCCTGTCCGGGATTCTGCATTTAACTGGTAATCTGAAGACCTGCGAGGGCAACGAACTTATCGTCAACAAGCTCGAAAATTCCATCGAGGCCGGTTACCGTAAATATGCCTTTAGTTGCGGGAGCAACGTTACAGAAAACAAGCCGATGTCCGCAGTCAACCAGAAGCTTACGCAACCTCAGAAGTTTTGAGAGACTTGAAGAAGTTACAATATCAACGCTGGAAAAATCCACTACCACATCGCAATCACCTCTGTCGCGGACCATCTCGGTAATGGTTTTAAGCTCATCTCCCAATTCAGGCTCCTGAGGCAGTTCCACAAGAAGAATCTCTTCCGACCAGTTCTGAATACCCATCTTAACTCTCCTATTATAAACCGATATTATTTCCGCGGGTTTTACTTATTATCGACACAAGTTAGCAGCAGGTTAAGCGAAAAAAGCTCAACTTATTTTTTTATCTTACAGAATCGCCCTATAAAAACCAGCGTTTTTACATCCTGGTGTTTACCATTAATTTATTTTACATCTTGTCGCATCTGTTTTTTGCCGTTACAATAAATTGGTTTTTACGTACAACCTTAAGATTGGCAGTTGAGTTGTTATGCTTATTATATTTCCTATTCGGACAAGTATTCGGCCGTGGCGAACGCCATACACAAATTACGCCCTGATAGGTGTCAATATAATCATTTTTTTATTGATGTATTCGACTCGCATCCACCCGCTGACAGAACAGCTTGTGCTGATGCCTGAACGACCTTTCCTGTGGCAGTTTATAACTTATGCCTTTCTGCACGGCGGCCTTATGCACATCCTCGGCAATATGTTTTTTTTGTATCTGTTCGGCAATAATGTCAACGACAAGCTTGGTAACATCGGTTATTTATGTTTTTACCTGGCCGGCGCCGTATTCAGTGGAATAGGCCATATACTTATTGGGGGCGGCAGTGTCATCGGAGCCAGCGGAGCCGTCGCCGCCGTAACCGGCGCCTATCTGGTTTTATTCCCGCAGACGTTAATTACGGTTTTTTACTGGCTGCTGTTTTTTATTGACACCATTGAAATTTCCGCTTTGTATTTCATCGGTTTTAAGTTGATTGTCTGGGACAATATGCTCGAAAGAAACATCCCAATGGTTGCTTATGATGCGCACCTTTCCGGATACGCTTTCGGAGTCCTGGCTGTATTGGGTATGCTGGCGACCGGCTTAATCACCGGAAGCAATTTTGACCTCTGGGCGATGCTCAAACAATGGAACCGTCGGCGGGTATATCGTGACGTCGTTGCGAGCGGTTACGAACCTTTCACCGGCCAGACGAAAAGCAAAAGGATAAAGGTTAAAGAGGTCAAAACAGCAACCGAGCAGCAGCTTATGGAAACAATCAGCCACCTTAGAAGCGAAATTACCGGCAGGATTTCGCAGCGCAATTTGTCAGCAGCGGCCGAGGGCTATCTGGAACTGATAAAGCTTGATAGCGAGCAAATTCTGCCACGACAGCAGCTACTGGACATTGCCAATCAGCTTGCCAGCGAGAAAAAACCCGCTGAATCAGCACAGGCCTATGAAAAATTCTTAAAACACTACGACAACTACGAATACATCGAGCAGGTGCAGTTGATGCTGGGCATAATGTATGCGCGCTATCTAAATCGGCCCGAGCAGGCAGTAAAATATCTCAAGGCCGCTTCCGAAAGACTTTCCGACCCGGGACAGGCAAAAATGTGTGCCGATGAGCTTGCTCGGCTGCAAAACTGAAATCTAAATACTGAACGGGGCGCCACCTCTTTTGCGATAAAAAACAATATAAAACCACTTGCAAAAAAACGCAAAATAAATTACAATATATAATCTAACGATAAGATGTAATACATCTTCCGAGCAATAACGACAGGCTCAAAAAGCAGGTCATCTAAGGAGTAGGTTGAAATGAGCAAATCTTTCTTTGTAATCATCATAATTGTTGTATTTTTTGTCGGTCCGGGCTTTGCTAAACAGCCTAAAAGTGAAACTATCGAGTTCGGCCCGGACGGCAAAGTTACCTTCAGCACTGGCGCAGCCGGTAAAAAGAGTGATCTGTTGGTGAAAACATCATCTGTTGAGGATGGAATTGAAGTCGAAGTCAGCCTCTCCCGAGCAATAAGGTCAAAACTTGTTGCCCAAAACGGTAAAACCTACGACAGATTAAGCATTACCGGCTGTGGATTAACCGCAGAGCAGGTCGGTCTGCCGGCAATGCCCTTTAAGGGTTTTTTCCTGGAAATACCATACGGCGTAGATATATCGGTTGAGGTTCTGGAGGAAAAATTAGTCTCCGTCGGGTTCGGTTATAAGATTTATCCGCTCCAGCCGGACGAACCCGATAGCGGCACAGAGCCTATTGCCTTTGAGCAAAACCAGGCCGCTTACAGCACAGATGCTTTCTATCCTGCTAAGCCAATCGTTATCAACCCGCCTGGTTTCATCCGCGGGCGGCGGATTGTCTTCGTACAGGTCTTCCCGTTCCAGTACAACCCGGCAGACGGAGAACTACGGACGTTCAAAAAACTGAGATTCAAACTTAAATTCGAAGGCACAAAAGAAGAGCTTAGAGGAAGAAGAAGAAAACGAAGACTAAGAACACATCAATCCGAGAAATTAGCAGAGTCGCTGATACTCAATTACGAAGCCCTTAGCATAAAGAACGAGGAAAGCTCCACTGAAGAATTGCTGTTATCGGAATCACAGGGTGCCGATTATTTAATCATTGTAGCCGATAATCTTTACGAGGAAATTCAGCCTCTTGCCGATTGGAAACATAAAAAGGGCTACCGGACATATGTCGCAAAATTGTCAGAGGTCGGCAGCACCAAAGACGATGTTAAAAGCTATATCCAAGATGCTTATGACAACTGGAATCCTGCGCCGAGCTTCGTTTTACTGGTCGGCGACGTTAATGCTGCCTCTAATAATGTTCCTTCCGATTATTTCAGTTACCCCGCCAAGAGTTGTGTATCAGACCATCCCTATAGCTGCGTGGACGGCAGCGATTTCTATCCCGACCTTACGCTCGGACGACTGCCGGCAAATACCGAGAGCCAATGTACAACCTTAGTCAACAAGATCCTCGAATATGACAGGTGGCCTCAGGCCGGTCAATGGTATGATGATTTTCTCGCAGCAGCTTACTTCCAGGACAACGGCGACGATTCACATGAAATCGATGACGACGGATGGGCCGACCGCTTCTTTATGGAATCTGCGATGACTATCTATAACTTCATTGTTAATACATTGGGCTGGGAGGGCTACACGGCGTTGTGCACCACTTACTGGCCGTTAACCCATGCCACAAATAATTATCATTTCGATGACGATAGCTTTGTACCGCAACGAGGTATTATCAATCTGCAGCATTGGGGAGCAAGTCCATATCCCGACCCTATACCGACCTGGGTTGTTGAGTTATGGACCAGCGAATCGCAGGCAACCAGCAACATTAGCGCCGCCATTAACGCCGGTGTAGGCCTCGTTTATCACAGGGACCACGGCGGCCAGACCGTATGGAGCAACCCATACTACAACATCAGCTATATCAACGCACTGACAAACGGTCGAAAGACACCTGTGGTATTGAGTATAAACTGCGATACCGGCTCTTTCTTCAGAACCGCGGGCGACTGCTTCTGCGAGGCATTTATCAAGCGTTCCAGCGGCGGTGCAGTTGGGGCGGTCGGCGCTACCCGGATGAGCTATTCCGGCTACAACGATTTGATGGTCTACGGCATCTTCACGTCCTTCTGGTCATCCTTTGACACCACACACACCGACACAACTTATTCTTATTCGTTGCGGCCGGCAGAAGCACTTAATTACGGAAAGTATTATATGATGACATACCTGGGGACCGGAAGCACTACACAGACTGAGTTTCATATGTTCCACTGGTTCGGCGACCCGGAAATGAATCTTTATACTACCGACCCCTGCACAATGAATCCGACCTATCTGGATATGATTGCATTTGGACCCCATACCTTTGTGGTCGAAACGGGCATCCCTGGTGCTCTGGTCTGCCTGTCAAAGCCGGACGAAATCTACGCCTCCGGTTATGCTGATGGCACAGGACACTTCGAGGCTGAAATTGAGCCGCTCTCGGCGTTTGAACCAATGGACATTACCATTACAGCGCAGAATTATTACCCGCACGAGGACCAGGTACCAGTCAGCACAACTCCAGGCGACCTTTATCCTGACGGCAACATTGATAATAACGACCTGAAGGTCATCTCTGCACACTGGCTTGAAAACAATCAAATTCCACGGTCGATAGGTAATATACTGGGCTGGTGGCAGTTTGATGATGGCGACGGCAACACCGCTGCGGATTCTTCCGGATATGACAATACAGGTACTTTGATAAGCGGTTGGAGCGGGGGCGAAATTATAGTGCCGAACTGGGTCGATGGGGCATTGGAGTTTAGCGATGGTAATGATTACGTCCAGACTGCTGATGATGCCAATAAACTGCAATTGATAGGCAGTTATACCTTGTCGGTCTGGCTGAAAGCCGATGCTGTGCAGAGTGACTGGGCGGGTATTTTGGCCAAGTGTGCCGCCGGCATCGGCAAGACACCGAATCATTGGTCGCTGCTGTTCGGAGGCCCAGGTGTGCCGGATACCACCGGCAAGCTCGTTGTCTGGAACGGGACATTAATCGCTTCCCTATGGGACACACAAATTGAACTAAGCGACATCGCGGGCCAGTGGCATCACATATGCGTGGTTCGCAGTTTGAACACGATGGCGTCATACCTTGACGGTAAGATAGTTACTTACAGTACGAGCGAAGCCGACCCGAATGGCGGTTATGGCCATCTTAACATTGGAGCTGAGAGAACTGCCCGGTCCTGTTACAAAGGGCTGATTGGGGATGTGAGTATTTATGACTATCAACTTACTTCAGACGAGGTTAGAGAGCTCAGCCTGGAACATCCGGTTGGGCAGCTTGTTGGCTGGTGGAACTTTGATGATGGCACAGCCGACGACAGCAGCGGCAACGACTATCACGGCACTTTTATGTATGATGCTACTACAGTTATCGACGGTAATATTGCGGCATTTGATGCCAATAACAAGGCGCTTCTTTTAGACGGTACAGATGACTATGTCAACCTGGGCGGCGGGGGCAGCGGCGGCACCTGGGCAGATATGAACGATGCTATGTCAATTGCCTGCTGGATAAAGCTGCCCGACGGTTACACAAACGATTATCAGCCGGCCGTTGCAAAGAGCGACTCTTGGCAGTGGTACAGAAACTACAACGGCAATGGCATAAGATTTTATACCACCAACACAACCGACACCTATATCAATTACGAACCACAGGATGACTCTCCTTACATATATCCGGATGACGGGCAGTGGCATCATACCGCAGCAACGTTTGATACCGAAGCAGGAATGCGTCATATTTACATTGACGGTTATCACGTTATGGTTGAAGCCGTCTCCGGCACCATAGCAAAGAGCACATACGACCTCGCCATCGGCGCAAGACTGGCATACAGTAATCGCTGGAAGGGCCTAATAGACGATGTCCGTCTGTATGACTATGTGCTCAATCATAATGCTGTTAAATGGCTGTATGAAGGTTCACCGGCATCTGAGCCGCTGGATTACCTTTGCTTTGAAAGGCCGATTGGCGATGTAAATGGGGATTGCAAAGTTGACCTGCTCGATTATGCAATCTTGGCATTGCATTGGATGGAATCTGAAGGGGGGAGCTAAAGATTTAAAAGTTGAAGCTAAAAGATTTCGCGTTCAATCTCGCCAAGATAGAAGCGGCCGTCCCTTCGCATAAATTCAACGATTTTATCAAACCTGCTGTGTATATAACGAGTGTCGTTTGAGACCATTGCCATCCCTATGACTGCAAGTTGTTTACTGTCCTGATGGTCAACCTCTGAAACGGAAATGTTAAACCTGCTTTTCAGCCGACCGATTAAACTCTTGACAATGCTTCTCTTTTCCTTAAGCGAAGCTGTCCCCTGCATATGCATTTGTGCCGTCAACACACCGACTATCATTGATTATCTCCACCTGAACCATATTGGGCTATTGTAGGCTCCGGTGGCCAAACTTTCATTTAATTTAAGGACGACTTATTTTTTCCAAAAATCCGCCCAAACCTTCCAATTATTATAGCGTATTATTTGGAGAAAGGCAAAAGATGAGTTAAACTTTAGTTAGGACAAAAAAGCAGTTTTTTGAGTCCGGTAATATATAACTCTCTCCTCTTCTAAGGAGACGGTTGAACCTTTTAACCAAAATTTTGGGGGGGCGGCCGTCTCCATCTTTTTTAAATCTTCATCGCCGTTTGTTATGTGTGCAACCGTCTTTAGCTACTCTATAGCACCAATCAAATCTCCTTTAAGCATAATTTTAAAAACAAATGCATTCTCGCCCGGTTTTTCTGCAGGAAGTTTAATCTTCAAACCATCTTCGTCCCTGGACCATTCCAGCTTCTCCCGGGCACCGAGCAGACAGATATCCGATATTCCCTCGGTGCTGATTAATGTTCTTAAACTTAGGGATTTGATGGTCAGCTCTTTGCCGGGCCAGCCCAGGCAAATCGCGTACAAAACGTTATTCTTTGTGGTAAATCTTATGTCACTTGCCGTAAAAGCCCTGGATTTCCTTTCCCCGCCGAAGCCGGTATTTACCTTTGTCGGGCCTTCACCGTAAGTGTGCCAGGGCCTCGTGCCGTAAATCGCCTCGCCGTTGGCCTCAAGCCACCTGCCAATACCAAGCAGAATGTCCCCTGCTTCATCCGGAATCGTACCGTCAGCCCTGGGGCCGACGTTAAGCAAAAGGACACCGTTCTTACTGACTATATCGGCCAAGTCATCCACCAGCGAATCGACCGACTTGAATTGGTCGTTGTCAATATAACCCCAGGATTTCTTACTGACCGAAGTGTCCGTCTGCCATACCATACTTCGGATTGTGTTCAGTTTCCCCCGTTCGATGTCGAGCACAGCCGTACCATCGGGAAACGCTTTACCCTTATAATTTAATACAACTCCCTTTCCCCATTCCAGCCCCTTATTATAGTAATACGCACCAATTCTTTTTCTGTAGGGCTCAAATTCCGGCTTCCTAAACCCAAAATCAAAGTACAACACGTCCGGTTCGTACTTATCTACAATTTCAACTGTTCTTGCGTACCAGTGTTCGATGAACTCCTTGCTTGCCGGAACTTTGGGCGGATGCTGCTTGCCATACAAGGACGAATACTTCGGGTTGGTAGTATCAAACCCATCATCAAAAAAGTAATAATTCCAATTATGTGCATAATGTGTGGATGCGCCAAACTTCATACCGCGCTTTCTTACGGCTTTAGCTAACTCACCAATAATATCCCTGCCCGGCCCCATCTCTACAGAGTCCCACTTGGTATGGCTGGAGTCATACATCGCAAAGCCGTCGTGATGTTCGGCCACAGGAACAACGTACTTTGCACCGGCTTTCTTAAAGAGTTCGGCCCAATTATCCGGGTCCCATTTCTCGGCCTTAAACATAGGAATAAAATCCTTGTACCCGAATTTGGATTGGTCGCCCCAGTTCTTTTTGTGATGTTCATAAAGCGACTGGCGCCCCTCCTTTCGGTACATATTGCGAGGATACCATTCACTGCCGGCTGCAGGAACTGCGTAAACGCCCCAGTGGATAAATATCCCGTACTTGGCGTCCTTGAGCCATTCCGGCACCTTATACCGTGCCAAAGACTCCCAGTTCGGCTCATATTTCACAGAAGAACCCGCTTTAACACCATTGCCCGAAGCATAAACAAACGCGGGAACCGTCAAAACAACAACTATACAAACTGCAATACCGCTAATTTTCATTTTCCGCCCTTTCTAATTTAATTATTCACTTCACTGTTCCCTTGATACCATTAAAATACCAAATTCCTCTAAGAAATCAACCTTATCCGCAAACCCATACAAAAATCGCTTAAAAAGCTTTGAACCGGACTCGACAAAGATTATAATTTGCAAATCAGGGAAAACTAATCAACACCGGTGATTTTTTAATTAACTCAAGCCGGCACGGCAGGGCAAACTTGCGAGGCACCGCTGTATTGTTAGAAATTTCTATGGTTAAAGAAGGAGAAAGACATGTTTATCACGCTTTTAATCGTCACATTTGTAACCGCATTGGTCGTCTCTTCCATTGTTGTTTTGATTTTCGCCAAACCAATCAATGCAATTCTGGCACGAATTATTTCAGACCAAATCAGCAGGGCCTGGTCAAAGTATCTCAAATTCGCCATTTACGTAACCGGAATATCCAGCGGCGTAAGAATATGGGAAC
>Ga0307380_10012908_pt1 | contig 10350 bp, 10 predicted proteins | sample UN3MG_FD_202239 | JGI IMG/M metagenome (GOLD analysis project Ga0307380, IMG submission 202239) | Soil microbial communities from Risofladan, Vaasa, Finland - UN-3 | ecosystem: Environmental > Terrestrial > Soil > Coastal area > Acid sulfate soil | place: Finland: Risofladan, Vaasa | collected... | reverse complement strand
TGTCTGGTATCAAACAAGTAATGGTAAAAAAAACCGGAGATGCATGTACCGAATTCAATAAACTTCATAAAAAGAATAACCTAATTGCTGCTTTTCATTTAACCTGCTAACTGATATTAAAGCAATAAGAACTATAATTTGGAAAAAATGCACTCCATATATAATCAATATGCAAATTCGAATCTCGCCGACTCCACTATTTTTTAGTAGATTAAGTTAAATTCTTCTGACTATTGCATGAGATCTTTTTTTATTCTATTTCTCGAAGACGGTTATGTGGTATCTCCATTGAGAAATATTTAATAATGAAAATAAATTTGAATTTATTTTCATAAAAAAGAAGGTATCTTGATAAGTTGTGTAGTATATAAGTAATAGTTATAGTTTACACAAATTTTTATATGGCTAATAATAAAATTGTAGGAGAAAGGATTTTATATATAAATTTAATATTGTATTCTGTATGAAGGTAACAGGAGAGACTTTTCCTTTCCATCATAAAAGAAAAAGAGCCGAAGAGGCAAGGTACTAAATGTATCCAAACTTTCAGGCCAAAGAACCGTTACCGGACAGAACTCTGGAGAGCTTTATACAAAAAAGCACCGAAGGGGCAATTCCTAATCTTTAGGAAAACCCATACAGAGTTTACTAAAAGAACTATCTCCTAATTTCTTAGGAAGAATCTTTCAGGCAAAAGGACAGAGTAAGAGAGTAATATAATTATTTTCTTGTTCTGTCCATTTTTGTTTATATAAAAATAATTTATTCAGGTACTTAAAAGCTGTAAGATGTAAACTATTCTAAAAGGATAGGGTGCAAGGTTATGGGTTTAAGGCAATTTATTGCTATGACTGCCAGCTTTTTAGTGGAGCAAAATAAAAGTTATAGTAGAGGTGATTGTATGGTCCAAAATGTTGTTAAATTTTAAATATTTAATTTAAGGAGGTTATTATGTATACCAATAAATCATCAAAATTATCTATATTAGTTTTATTTCTTATATTTGTTACAGTTTTTACAGGATGTATCGGAGGTACAACCCCTGATACAAGTTCAATTAAAGTAGGAATAGTTTTGATCGGAGGATTAGGAGATCAGTCATTCAATGATTCAGCTTATCGAGGTATTGGGTGGGCAGAAACGGATTTTAATATAGAACATACAAAGTTAGAACCAGAAGAAGGAGGAGATTTAGAGGTATCTTTAAGGAATCTGGCTATGATGGATCATGATTTAATAATAGGTGTGGGGTCTTCATTTGCCAATGCTATTTCCACGGTAGCTGATGAGTTTCCTAATACAAAATTTGCCATAGTGGATGCAAATATACCCGATAAGTCCAACGTAGTTTCATTATTATTTAAAGAAAATGAAGGTTCTTTCTTGGTAGGGATGATAGCTGGATTGAAAGCAAAGGATGATGGCAAAGATACTGTAGGTTTTGTAGGTGGTATGGATATGCCCCTTATCCATAAATTCGAAGCTGGATATATAGCTGGAGTTCATTATGTCTATCCGGAGTGTGAAATACTTTCTTCCTATGTTGGTAGTTTTATTGACCCAGCACAAGGTAGAGAATCGGCCTTATCACAATATGATGATGGTGCATGGGTAATTTTTCATGCTGCAGGCAGATCAGGTGAGGGCGTATTTGAAGCTGCTATAGAGAGAGAAAGATATGTAATCGGAGTCGACTCTAACCAAAATTATATGGGTTATAGTGAAGAGACTGGAGAGAATTTTGGTTTAACCAGTATGTTAAAACAAGTAGATTTATCCGTATACCTTACTATCAAATCGGTTATTGAAGGAACCTTTGTAGGTGGCACTGAGATATTTGACCTCAATAAGACTGCTACGATTGGAGGCAAAGAATATTATGGAGTATATTATGCTCTTGATGAGTATAATGAAGATTTAATAACATCTGACATGATAGCTCAGGTTGAAGAAGCAAGGGATAAAATTATTAGTGGAGTGATTATTGTTCCCGAAGAAATTTAATAAATTGTTCATTAAATAAAACAAGGAGGAAAGAAAAACATAAAGTATTCTATATTATTAGCATACATTCTTTTTTAATGTAGCGGGAACTCCCCACATGTAAGGGTGAGGATGAGAGCAGTTAAAATTCGTAAAAATATTTTCTTTTGGAGGTAAAAGAAATGAAAAAATTTCTATCAATTAGAATTATTTTATCAATCTGTTTATTGGGAACACTCATATTTTTAATTGGATGTACGCCACCAGTATCCATACATACAGGAACAGTTAAAGGAGTAATTAATGTTTATTGGCCAAATGCAGAGGATTATATGCCAGGAGCAGCAAGGGTTGATGCTCTTAGTGAAGAAATATTTACAGTCTCTTCTTTTTCTGATGGCACTTATACCTTAAGCAATGTCCCGGCTGGCCAATATACTATAACCGTATTTAAACATGGCTATACAACCGCACAGCAAGTTGTTAATGTAGTAGAGGGTCAAACGGTTACCAATGTTGATTTTAATTTAGAAACTGAAATATCAGCAGAACAATTAGGTGGGGTCTACTATTATGGTTTTAATTTAGATATGACGCTTTTTAACAACTTAAAAATAAGGCAAGCCATAAATTATGCTATTGATAAACAAACCTTAATTGATGAAGTTAATGCAGAATTTAGTGTAAATAATGTTGTGGCTCAAGGACCAATACCACCAAGCATGATAGGTTATAATTCGAGTCTTGCGGGCTATTCATATAATGTTGTTGAAGCCCAAGCTTTACTTTCCCAAGCAGGATACCCAGAAGGTTTTAGTACAGATTTATATTATAATCTTTCTGATTTTCATTATTCTGTCGCACAAAAGATACAAACATATTTGGCTCAAGTCGGGATAGATGCAGAGCTTCATGGAGTAGAATGGAATCAATTACTGGGAATGATTGCAGAAGGGGAATTGGCTTTTTTTAGAACGTCATGGATTGCAGATACTCCTGATCCAACTGACTATCTTTATTCTCTTTACCACTCATCAAGTGCTAAAAATTATAATCATTACAATAACGCGACAGTTAATAGCCAGATAGAACAAGCTTGGGAGACAATAGAAGAAACAGAGTTTATACAATTGATTCAACAAATAGAATCGACTATCGTAAATGATGCTCCTGCGATATATATTTATCATTATTAGTATGATGTAAGTTCAATGGAGTCTTGTATAGTAAGATTGATTAATGGCGATTAGTAAGGCTAAAGGTCTACACACTTGTTAAAATAGAGAATTTATTTTTGTTTTGTCAAATGTGTAGACCTTCCTTTTAAAGGTTACGGTGCACGAAGGAAAGTAGTTTTAATATATTTTGTTTCGATTTAAATTATTTTTTCTAAAAGTAACAAAGAGAACTACTATATTAGATCAACAATTCGGTAATATTTTCTAATTTTTATAAAGGGTGATAATCAAATCCCTTATTTTCTGATAAATAATTATTTTTTATACGACAGAGAACTCAATCCACTGGTATAAAAAATACTGGATTAAAGCTTGTTATTTTACATAAATATTACCCTCTGTAAGGGTAGGGCAGATTTCTGCATCTTGTTTTGATATCGAATTTAAAATAGCTGATAAAAGAAGTACATCATCTTTGCATTGAAGATATACAAGAAATATTGGATAAAAAACCGGAAGTATTAATTATCGGAACAGGGGCTTACGGTCTAATGAAAGTTTCTTCTAATCTTATAGCGTATTTAGAATCAAAAAATATTAGAGTTATCATAAAAAAGACTAAAGATGCATGTAACCAATATAACAAGTTTTGCAAAAAGAAAAATATAGTCGCTACCTTTCATTTAACTTGCTAACTGTTAATAGAATAATATTTATTAATATAATGAAAATCTTCTTATTATAGTTAATAAAACAGAAAAAATGAAGGAAATGTAGTAAAATGTACATTACTTTACATAAGATATATTATAGGACGTTGTAAAATTGAAAAAAAATATAATATTCTTTGAACGCCCTATTTTATTATTATATTATTCCTTCCCTCTGTCATTGAGAGCACCGCTTTGGGTGCGTGGTAATCTCGTATAATGTCATTGCGAATTTTCGAAGAAAGTGTGGCAATCTCATTACTCCTTTTCCTTTATATCTTTCATCTTTTTGCATTTGTATTATTTCTTCCCACACTTATAGCTCACACTATTCCTATACGCTAATTTGCATTTTTCTACTAACGCCTAATTCATTCCCGCTCCACTTATATCATTCAGGTACACTCTTTGTCATCTTTACTCCCATTTGTCATTCCAATTCCATTTATGTCATTCCCATCTCTATTTCTGTCATTGCGAGCCCAGATTTATTAGGGCGCGGTAATCTCATTTTCCTCTATATTTCAATATTTTACGTTTTTCCGATATAAATACTATAAAAAAACTATATTTTTTATAAATATTTAATATATTTACTATTGAAAGTATATTTACACAAAACGCTGTAACCCTTATAAACAAAGGGTTTGCAAGATTTTAGAAGATGCTCCAGAACTGCGTATATGAAGAAATTTTGAAGGTTCGCTTATGATTATTCGTATGGGGTTAAAAGACCCCCCTTATATGCAAAATACGAGAGTTTAATTTTTGGTGATCTAATAAAAAACCCCTGCTCTTTAAGGGAAGGGGGTTTGGTAGATATTTACTACCAAATAAACGAGGTAAATTTTATATAATAAATGTTTATGGGTTTTATTATAAAGTATAAAAAACCTATTAATAAAATTAAAGACTGATATAATATAATTTTATATTATGGGGAAGGTATTTTTTCTTCACTATTAGTATCTTCTTTAAATTTTAAAGTGTAATCAGATAAATATTTTTCTACATCATTTATAAATCCTAGATGTTCTTGTAGTTCATTGGGTTGAAACTCATGTATTTTATAATTACTATTTTCTTTTTTAATAGTAATGATTTGTTTTGGATCCGAAACACCACCAGGATGTGTTCTTATTGCATGTTCTAATGTCCAAAAAACAGAAAAAATACCCTCTTCAAGGGAAGGTAAATTGTTTGGCCAAAATATCCTACGTTGAAATGCTAAAAAAGGATCTGCAATATTTTGTCCGCTACCTATAGATACAAATGGTAAATTATCCGTCGCTTCTTCAGGTGAACATTGTTGATTGAATTGAAATAAACAAATTTTTTTTGATATTGGGATGGCAATAAGAGCAGAACAGAGCACGCTAACCACCGCGATATTACCAATGGCATTTTTTGCGACTGAAGCATTTTGAAATTCGGGATTCACGTGTTTCCAAAGAGAATCTCGTAAAAATTCCATTGCTTCGTATGATTCTTTTTTATCATGAAATTGGTTTTTATCCCATAAATCTTTGATTACACCTTTAAATATTTGTCCAATGCCAATAGGACCAGAAACTCCAAGGATAATTGAATTTGAAATAATCTCTAGTTTTTTTACAGGTTGAACAATTGTCATTTGGCCCATTGTACCTAAAGTTGCTGCTCCATCCGATCCCATTACTATACCGTCTCTACATTTAATGCCAATAATTAAAGTCATATGTTACCCTTAAAAACACTATTAACTTTAAATTCCGGAAATTGTTTATAAATTTCATTTATTAATTGAGAAAAAGTTTTGTTTTTAACCCATTTTACTATTTTCAAAGCATAATTATATAATTCTGGTTTTATCTGTTTTTTTAAATCATCCACATGTTTTATTCCTTTATCAGTTATTGAATAAATATTCCATCTTTCAATTGTATTAACATTGATATTAATCATTTCATTAAATTTTAGCAAATCTGCATCTTCGTAAATATTCAAACAAAATGGTCCATAGTGATATGGTATAAAATTATAAAAATTATTACTAAATGCATCTGGGTTCATATATTTTAATAAAAATAGACTTTTTTGTAATTGAACTGGGGAGAGAGTTTTATCCTCAGAACAGTTTAATACAGTTAAAATCCAATCTTTTTTCTTCATCATTATAGTCTCCTCATATATTTATTTATGTGAAATAATTCATATAATAGGCAAATAAATATAAATTATCTTTTTGTTCTATATATACTACTACTACATTTATTTCAAATATCCTTCTTTTTTAAAAAATATTTTAATTTGCATTGTTTCTTAATCGTTTTTGAGTAGTTTTCCCTCCCCTGCCCTTTTGGTTGATTAGGGTTATTATTTGCATAAGATCCCCTTTTATTATTAATTAACTATTATTATATGCTTCGAAACAATAGTCGAAGGTGTATCGTGGTCCAAGGAGTGAGTGATCAGAACGATTAAACTCGAAAACCTGCCGTAAATTATGTTGTTGCCGTAGTTTTTTCTTATTTTCCGTCATTCAAATTCTCTCCTGGGTCAAAATCAAGCCATTCTATCGTAAGTTATGTGTTCTTTCTGTCCCCTTTTCTGTTCTATTTCAGGCAGTTTGAGCTTCTTTAATAATTTCATATTGGCTTGGTTATGCAATTCGTTGGCCTTTTCTAACAGGACATTAGCCTCTTTTTTGAGTTTGTCCATTTCTTCGACAACAGCGCGTTGAACTGGTTTGTCTGGCACTGGTATTTTTATGGCTTTAAGGTTATCCTCGGAAATCCTATGTGACATCTCGCCAGTTGAATAAATATCTATCATGTCAAGTACGGGCCTTGATCTGAGCAGGTCATAAAGGTATTCCTTGATTACAAGTTTTTCATTAACTTTCAATACCGAAAATTCACTTACTAACAGGCTACCATCCAAATCTTTCGGGATAAACGCAATAGCTCCCCTATCTGGCCATCTCCTCGATATTATCAAATCTCCTTCGTGAACGATAAGCGTCCCCTGAGTTACATCTTTACCAAACCTAAATCGCTTTCTGATCTTGCCTGTTCTGACGCTGACATCATTAACCTCTATGTAGATATATTCCTTTTCAGGCTCTTTTTTTGGGTTAAATCGTTCACGGCTAAAGGTTACCACTTCTTGAAGCTGCTTTAAGGGATATGTAGAACCCTTAAACAAATCTAATTTTTCCCTTGATTCTCTGGTAAAGAATTGTGGGTCAATTCTGCCAGTATCGGTATAACCCAAGCAGCTATCTAACTCGGAAAATTTGACTAAATCCTTTTTTGCTGGGTTTTGATAGGCCTCCCATACTTTATCAAGGTCATTCTTGAATACCCTTCCCTTCGAGTCGAATCCTATATTTTCAACCCTACTGACAAAAACATTATAATCTTTCGGCACATGGTCAACCTTTTGTATGAATAATAAGCTGCCTCTAACGCCTGTTCCTGTTGGTCTGAAAGCCCAGTGTGGTAATTCTATGAGTGCGAGTATCTTGCAGTGCTCTTTAATATAATCTCTTGCATATTTCAGTGTTTTGTCCGAGAAAATGCCTTGCGGAAGGACAAGAGCAGCCTTTCCTTCGTTTTTCAGCAATTTTTGTATCCTTTCTACAAAAACGACTTCTTTTGTAACAGAGCGGGTTTTGCCCTTATTTTTTCCCAAATCAAAATCCTTCAGTACTTCCGTATCCTTTTCATATCCAGCAAATGGCGGATTCGAGAATACTATATTGAATGTATTCTCTTTAATCTCATTTCTGGCATTATCCGAATCATAAGGAGCAACGAAAAGACCGTTCATGTTGAATATTCCTGAATGGCCGTCTCCGTGCATTATCATGTTCATTTTTGCTACTCTTGCCATTCTTGGATTTATGTCAAGACCGAATATGTTATGCTCGCAGAAATATTTTATTTGTGAGTTAATCTCGAACTCGCTCAGATTTGGATTCTCTTCTTTGATTCTCTCCTTGATATGCTTTATGCACATTATTAGGAATCCGCCAGACCCACATGCGGGGTCTAAAACCTTGTCATTTTTATCGGGATCGAGCATCTTAACCATGAAATCTACAATTTCTCGTGGCGTGAAATACTGCCCCAATTCTCCCCTAAACGTTCCACCAACCATTTGCTCATAGGCTTCTCCCTTTATGTCTACTCCTTTGATTGTTTCGGTGGTATTAACCAAGCTGTATCCCTGCAATTGCTGCACTATCTGATATATTGTTTGCGGTAGCAAATCCAAGCGGGTCTCTGTAACTTTGTTATATCTTGTCAGAAAGACATCATGATAACGTGGGTCGTTTACTGCCTTGTCAAATAATTTTTGTATCCTTTCGACTGTCTCTTTCTGGCTTTCGTTTGCTAATGTCATAAACTCATAATATTTCGGAGTCTCCCTTTCGTCATATATTTTTAAGAAAAGTAGTTTTGTAAGCTCATCAAATGCGTATGCAGGGTCATGACCCTCTTTGTAAATGAGATTATGCAAAGCGGAGATAACATACCTAAATTCTTGGACATCCCTAAATGGAGGTAGAGTTTCGGTTTTCTTTACCTTCTCGATTATGGGTTTTTTTCCTATCCATAGCGGAAGGTTACCAATTGGGATAGATTTATTGGGAAAAGGTGTGGTTTTCCAATATTTTGTAATTGTTTTGTTTGACCAGAAATGATATTCTGCTCCTATGTTCCTTGCGTAACTTGCACCCTGCTCTTTATCAATCTTCTGTTCTTTAGGTGCTTTCATTTCTCCAACAATAAAAGGTTCCGTTCGCTCCAAATTCCTATAAACCACAATATCAGCAAAGACATTAGCACGATTCCTTCCAACGCCTGCAGGAACATTTATCTCAATTTGCTTGGAATCAAAGCCATATTCTTTAGTCAGTTTCAGAACCCAGAAATATCTGACTTTCTCTTCTGGCTCATCTATTTTTTTTAGGGTTTTCAGCAAAATACCAGGTCGGATAAGCCTGCATGAATATGTAGATAATTGATTGAGCAAATTTGCATGTTCTTCCAATAGGCCCTCAAGCTCATTATCGTTTGGCATTTTATCTACCCCCTCTTTTTAAGCTCGTCTTTCATAAAAATCTCGAACTGTTTAGAGATTATTATACCTTTTTCTTCACAGTATTTTTTAAATCCGTCATAGATTGTAGAGTCAACGGATAAGGTTACTCTTTTGTTAGCCATCTTCAAACCTCTTTATGCATATTTATTGATATATACATACCTGTATTTAAAAGCTTTTCTATCATTTTTAAAAGCCTCACCCCGCAAAAATAAGAAAAAATTTTGTTTAACTTTCGTTAGATGAAAGTTGCGTAGCAATTTCATTATCTCTTTTCCCCCTATGAAGTTAAACGAAGGCAACAACATCTTCATAATTTACAGTCTCCTTTTCCTGAAAAGGCAGGTTTTCGAATTGCATATAACTTAAAAAAACCGAACCACCTAGTTTATACTATCAAACCAGTAAGTTTTTCGTAACACCTCTTTGCAGTAATGTAGATAACTATATTTATTATACTACATATCTTTCAAAAACCCTCTTTTTTTAAAAAACTTATTTAAAACTCCCCTGCTCTTTTAATACAAGGATTCCGGAAAGTTTCATAGTACTTTATTTAATTTTAATTCGATATTATTCCAAAATGGAAAATCTAATCTCTTTATAGGATGAAATTAGCAACAGAAAAATTATTTCTTATTGTGCTCCTGCATTGCCTTGTTCACAGACTTTTTCCCAACCTCAACATTTGCAACAGAGCGACCATATTTGTCACGAGCAACAGTCTCAATAGTGACTTCTTGGTTTAATATTAACTTTTTTAAACATATTTTGGCGTTTTGATAACCAGGTTGGCGTTTTTCTGGGGCGTCCACATCGGATAATCGGACGGGGTTTTTCCTTTTGTCTGTCAAGAATGTATCGCCATCAATAATCTTTGTGACTTTTTCTTTTCGTGCCATTTTTATTCCTCCTTTAGTTAAATTTCTTTGTTTAATGTCATCGAGTTCACTCGATGACTTCTACCATCAACTTATCGCCATTATTTATCTGGCATGGATACCACTGACCATTAGCATTTTTGGCATGAATCGCAACAGGTATAAGATCACGAGAAACGAGACTCTCTCCACTCCATTGAGCCTGTACCTCTGGCACAAGACCCACATCATATATGCGGCCAACTATTAACATTAGGCAGGCTATGACTATCAGTAAAAGGATGTTTGTTAACTTTCTACTTTCCATATTTCACCTCCTTTTTGTCAAGATAGTTAGAGGAAATTTACGAGGTCTTGCAATACCACTTTCTCCCTTCCCCTTCAATTTTTTTAATTAAAATAAGTACACATCCATTTTTTCTATGATTTAGCTTTCCATTTCACGAGTTTTACTTTGGGACGTCTATCTATAATAATACCTAAAGCCTCAACCATCTGGATAAGAAA
>Ga0307380_10012907_pt1 | contig 10350 bp, 8 predicted proteins | sample UN3MG_FD_202239 | JGI IMG/M metagenome (GOLD analysis project Ga0307380, IMG submission 202239) | Soil microbial communities from Risofladan, Vaasa, Finland - UN-3 | ecosystem: Environmental > Terrestrial > Soil > Coastal area > Acid sulfate soil | place: Finland: Risofladan, Vaasa | collected... | reverse complement strand
GTCTGGAGACGCCTTGTATGTTAGAATTGGGTCAGAGGACGCTCTGATCCGGGGCAGAGGAGATGCGAGACGCCTTGGCCTTTTGAGCCCGTGTGGGAGATTGATCTCCTCTGCCCGCTCTGACTCCCAACCAGGCTGTACAGTATCTAGGGCCCCGAGCAGGTTCCAGCATCGTCATGCCGGCCTCGGTGAGCACGCATTCACAAGGTTAGCCTGAGTCAGAAGTCCCAGAAGAGTATAACAGATCGTCTGGAAAGGATTCCAATGTTCTATCTTGGCATCGATGTATCAAAGAACAAGCTCGACCTCGCTCTCATTCAGGATGGCAGCGGGCTGCAAACACCAAAGCGTAAGGTTCTTGCGAATGGCCAGGAAGGCTTCTCAAAGCTTCTGGTCTGGCTACACCGCCGCACCGAGGGCCAGGTCCATGCCTGCATGGAAGCCACCGGCACCTACTACGAAGACCTCGCCACCTTTCTGGTGAACTCCGGCGTAGAAGTGAGTGTCGTCAACCCCGCTTGCATCGCAAACTACGCCAGGAGCTCGTCAGTCCGCAACAAGACAGATAGCGTGGACGCCCTGGTGATAGCAGACTACTGCAGGGCAAAGCACCCAAAACCCTGGACTCCACCCTCGCCCGAGGCCAAGGAGCTAAGAGAGCTGGTGCGCCGACTCTCAACTCTCGAGCAGACGAAGCAGGATGAAGAGAACCGCCTCTCATCCGGCATCTCCTCACCTGCCGTGGTCCGCTCGGTGGAGAGAACCATCAGGTTCATCTCAGACCAGATCAAAGAACTCGAACGGCTCATAGAACAGCACATCAATTCCCATCCCAACCTGAAGGAGGATCGCGATCTCCTCGTCACCATCCCAGGGATCGGGGACAAAACCGCTGCCATCATCCTGGGAGAGCTTCCCAATGCTAGCAACTTCGATAATGCGAAGCAGGCGGCGGCATACGCCGGCCTCTCCCCGAGGGAGTATCGATCGGGCTCTTCAGTGAGAGGAAGAACACGCCTCTGCAAGGTAGGAAACAGTCGTTTGAGGCGTGCTCTCTACTTCCCGGCCGTTGTGGCTTGCATCCACAACCCTATTGTCAAAGACCTCTACCAGCGCCTTCTACGCGCTGGAAAGTCGAAAATGTGCGCCTTGGGCGCAGCTATGCGTAAGCTCCTGCACATCGCCTTCGGAGTGCTCCGAAGGCGCCAGCCCTTTGCGGCTTTGGGAGAGAATCTTGCTTGACAATACAGTATCTCCCACAAGGGAGAAACCAAAATCCGAAATGGGAAACAGGAGGTCCATGGTGAACAGGAGACTTCTCGTGATCTTGGCCTTACTAGGCATCATCTCCGCATTCCTCTCGGCGCCTGCTTGCGCCGATCAGCAGTTCCTCTGGGCAGCCGACACCAGCCTCGGAGGCATCGCCGACAAGGCGAAAATAGGCGCGTGCCTGGATAGCCTGGAAGCCCACGGTGTGAGCGCCATCTGGGTACAGGTGGAGTTCCCCGGCGAGGGCACAGTGAGCTACAAGAAGACCACGCTGAGCGGCCTCCGCACCGCCGCAAAGTTCAAGACCGGAAACTGGGCGGACGACGATTTCCTCAGCTACGTCATAGACCAGGCGAGGAGCCGCGGCATGAAAGTGATAGTCCTGCTCCACGGCAGCAGCCGGTCGGCCTGGGACGCGAACCCTGATTGGCGCAAGCGGGACAGCAAAGGCAGGGAGGTTCTCTCCGGCGGGCTTGAGAACTTCTGCACGAATTCGCCTTACTGGGATAACGTCTTCTTCCCGATGCTCAGGGAGATCGCGGCAAACTACGATGTGCACGGCTTCTGCCTCGACACATCTCAAGTGGCTCTTGACACATATGATTCCTGCTTCTGCGCCGCTTGTAAGGCCCGGTTCGAGAAGGAAACCGGGAAGACGCTGCCGCTCAAGCCGGTTGACCGGGCAAAATGGGTTAATCCAACAGTCAAGCTCCACGCGATAAAGCGCGTGGAATGGTCCAACCGGCTCTTCGAGAGGTTCTCTCAGGAAGTTGGGAAGGCTAAGCCCGGCACGCTCGTGCTTCTGAAGGTCAACGGACGCCATGATTCCTACAAGGACGCAGTCTGCGCTCGCCACGCCGACAAGTACGCCACCTGTGTGACGCCCGAGCTCGGAGCTACGCCTCGGGGGTACGCGGTTGCTCGGAATGAGGCGCGTAAGAAGGCCGGGCAGCCCCTCCTGGATGAAGGGGACCTTGCCAGACAAGAGGTCGTCCTAGGCATGAACAGGTATGGCTACTACGAGTTCATGCTCAAGAGGGCGCTCGCAGATGGCGGCGGCAAGCCCATGATACCGATCAGCGAGTACTGGTTTGCAGAGCAGGCATCCGGGTACATGGGGCCTCTCGAACTCGAGATCGCACAGATCGAACTGGCGATCACTGCCGGAGCGAAGGGCTACTGCTTCTCAGGCTCTCTCGCGAGCGCGCTTGCAGAAAACAAGTCCGCCGGAACGACGTGGCAGAATCCCGAGTATATCGCGTATCTGAAAGACCTGACCGCAGGCGAACGTGCCAAGTGGATCGCCGACATGCAGCCCGACTCCCGCGTTGCCATTCTGTGCGACCGTGAGGCCGACTTCTGGGCCGGAGATGGTTCGAGGCTGGTCAAATCAGCCGGCGCGTTATTCGCCGCCCTCCAGTATTGGAGGAAGACCCCCGTCACCATCGTGTCCCCCAGCGAGCCGGACCAGCCCGGTTTCGGACAATCGGGGTACAGGCTCACCGCGGATGCTCTCGCGAGGTACGACTTGGTGATCGCCGCCGGACTCGATTATGTAAGCAGAGCGGATCTCCAGACGCTGCGAGAATACCTGGACAAAGGTGGACGTCTGCTCATAATGGGAGCTATCGGCAGACACGGCAAGTTCCTCGGACAACCCATCTCCGACGATGCCTACGAGATACTGGGCATAACAACAGTCGGCGATCCTGAGCCATCGGGGTTCGTGCTGCCGGCGGCGCAGCATCCGGTGTTCATGGTGCCTAAGGGGTTTACCGGGCCTATGGGAACTTTTCGCATCAGCGACGACAAGTACGACGCGTTGAGCTACAAGCCGAAGTTCGGCGACGGCTGGGAGGTGCTCGCAAACGAGGTGAACGACAACGGCAGGCGCGCGGCGATCCTCGTGAAGGAGACCGAAACCGGCGCCGGCAATATCGGCTATCTGAACTCCGACATGGTCGGCGGATTCTCAAGCGAGATGCTGAGGATACTGGCAAATATGGTGGTCTTCACCACTGGCCGCAGCACCTCCATCGTGCCCCTGAGCTTTTCTGAAACAGCAAGTATTAACGCCTTCAAGTCCTCCGACGGCCTGACTAGATACATACACATCTCGACCCTCGACGGCGAATCCGAGGTGCAGTTCCGGATTCGCGCCGACAAGGGCGCATTTCCGGTGTCAGCAGAGATCATCCTCGGGAACGGCAAAACCAAGCCCTTGCTGATCACTCAAGCGAACCGCGCGCCGGAGCCAGGTGAAATGATCATATCCCAATCAGGTCACGGCCTCCTCAAGCTCTCCGGCATCGAGCCGCCCTCCGCGATAGTGAAGATCAAATACGAGGCGAGAGAAGAGAAGCCGGCTGAAGGCCAAGGCTGAAGGAATCGCAGCTAGCCGACCTGCGATCTGAATCGCCTGCCTTCGGGAGTCCGATCCTCGGGCAAGGGCCGAGACACAGTTACCGCATAAGCAGGCAGGTAGTTTCGCCTGCACGTTAGCAGCAAAAATGTACACTCACAAAGGGCCCGATGTGGAATAACCGCCTTTGAGGACTGCATTCGCACTATCCGGGGTCGCTGGAGCTGTCAGCCACGGCTGCCCCATAAGGACGGAGGAGGGTCGGAATGCTTCGCTTGATCAGAACGCGCCGGAGAGGCGGCTTCACGCTCATTGAGATAATGGTCGTCATCCTGATCATCGGGGTCCTGCTGGCCATAGCGTTCCCCGTCTTTGGGAAGGCGCGCGACACCGCGCGAACGAAGACCTGCATACGGAACCTGCGTGAAATCTCAGATGCAAAAGAGCAGTACACGATGGAAGCCAGGAAGAAGGAAGGCGACGCCGTGAGCTTTGCCAATCTGGTGCCCACGTATCTGAGAAAGACGCCTGAGTGCCCCGCCGGCGGAACCTACGACATACAACCGGCGGGCGAGAATCCGACGTGCACGATAGAAGGGCACGAATTGTAAAACGCCCCGGCCTTCAATGCCCGGGCTGATCCTTTCATTTGGAAGCCCGGTAACCGGGCTGTTTGGCGACCAAGCGAGGAGTAGCCCCGTTCACGGGGCTTTTTCTTGACTGGTTGGCAGACCCGTGCTTTAGCGCGGGGAGCATCTGCCAGAAGTTTTCCCGGAAATTTCACCATTTGTTCTTCCAGCCTCCCCCTCCAAGTCGCCTAAGTATATGGGAGCGACTTTCCCCAAGAGGTCAAGTGACCCGCTCCTACTCGTGAATCCTCAGTCACTAGGCGACACGCCCCCACTCTCGGGGTTAAACTAGTTATCCCGAAGGTTTATCGGCGAACAGGCGTTCGCATTTCTTGGAGGTTTGGCATGCTTACTGAAACACAGACCAGGGCGGTGGACATGTTGTTCGAGCTCACCGACGAGGAGATCGCCCGAAAGCTGAAGATCAAGCGGGCGACCCTCGAATCCTGGAAACGGAAGCCGGAGTTCGCCCAAGCGCTCCGGCGCCGGCTGATGGAGAACCGACGGGCGGCCGCGCGCATCCTGTCGCGCCTCTACGTGGAAGCATCACGCGAGCTTGAGGCGCTGATCCGCTCGGACGATGACAAGAACAAACCAAAGGCAATCATAGAGCTTCTCAAAGTGAGCGGCCTTTTCAAGGAATTGGGGTTGGAGGGGGATGATGATATTGGCAACCTCCTCGAAAGGCTCGCGGACGAGCAGGAAGAAGTTGAGCCCGGCGAGGAGGATTGAACTCGCCCGCGATCTCTGGGGATGGCAACCGCACCCCACCCAGAGAGAGTGGCTGCTGGATCGGCATCTGGTGAAGGTTGCTGCGTGCGGCAGGCGCTGGGGAAAGACCGAATCCGCAGCGATAGACGTCACAACGTATGCCATAGCGAACAACGGCTCTGTCCAGATGATAGTCGCGCCGACCTACGACCAATCGCGACTCATTTCGAATACCGTCGAGCGGCTCCTCTTGTCCAATAGCCGGATACGACCTTACGTGCGCGTGACAAAGACGCCGTACCCGGATATCCGCTACCGGAACAGCCGGATAATGGCCCGGACGGCGGATGAGGATGGGCGGAACCTGCGCGGGCACTCCGCCGACCGCGTGATCGTGGATGAAGCTGCGTTCGTGCGCGACCAGGTGATCGAGGAAGTCATCGGCCCGATGCTCGCGGACCGGAACGGCCAGCTTGTGATGATTTCCACGCCCTTCGGCAAGAATCACTTCTACCGGGCGTTCGTGCAAGGAGAACGCAACCGCCGATTCACGCCGATAGGCGGAGATGGATCGGGGGATGCCCAGGATGATATCGGTGTTCATCTGCGTTCATCGGCGGTTGAATCCCGAATCCGCAGCTTCCGCTTCCCGTCGTGGCACAATCCACACATCAGCCGCGAGTACATCGAGTACCAGCGGTCCGTGCTCACCGAGCGGCAGTTCAAGGTCGAGTACGAGGCGGAGTTCGTGGACGACCAGAATTCCGTCTTTCCCTGGGCGGACATACAAGCCGCGATCAGTGGTCAGGGGCCGGATCTCAACCGAGGCGGTACTGCTGGAGTCTGCGGTCTGCAGTCTGCAGTCTACATCGCCGGCATTGATTGGGCGAGGTATTCAGATTACACGGCAGTGGTGATATTGGCCGCCAGCGGCCAGCCGCCAGGGGTCAGCAGGGAGTCTCTCAACTCTCAACTCTCAACTCTCAACTCAGCACGCTACCGCGTGCTGGCCTTAGATCGCTTCAACCGCATGGAGTGGCAGGCGCAAGTTGACCGGGTGGCGGACCTGCTCTGCAGGTTCGGTGTCCGGGCAATCGCGGCGGACCAGACATCGGTGGGCGATCCCGTGCTGGAGATTCTGCGGAACTCGCTCTGGAACGAGCGGCATCTGGATGCGGACATCGAGGGCGTGGTCTTCACGAACCAATCGAAGCGGGAGCTGATTGACAACCTGGCGATCCGCCTGGCGCACAGGGAGCTTGAGTTCCCGTACATGGAGCAGCTCATCCGGGAGCTCCAGTTCTACGAATACGAGCTGACCGAGTCCGGCAACGTGCGGACAGGCGCTCGCAAGGGCTTCAACGACGACTGCGTGATCGCGCTTGCGCTCGCCCTGCGCATCGCGCCGAGGTACGCGTCAACCGGCGGCTTCATCACCACCGGCCGGCTGAGAGAATCCGCACGGGGGTGGTGAGATTGACATGGCCCTGCAGTTAAGCCGTGATGACTGGTCAACGAAACCGTGAATCCAGGCAGGTCCTTCGTTCGTATTACTTATTAGAAGGAGGTTGCCAAACGGCTGGCGAATACTAAACTGGCATGGGGAGTTTCCTCACTGGTCTGATATTGTTTATCGTGGTGTAAAGCACTTAGACCGTGGGGAACATGGTTAAGGGGAGGCCGACGACATGCTGAGCGCTGCCATGCGCGACATCTATGACCGACTAAGCCAGGTAGGGTTTGACCGGAAATTTGTACGGGACTGCATTCTGCCTGAGTGGTGGGACGATAAGCTAGCTGATGTACCCGCCGAGCGTGCCTACGCCGAGGCAATTATCTCTCGGCAGTTGGGCATAGATATGTCGTGTCTTCGAGACAAGAATTGCGAGCTGGAAACGCGGTTAAGGCTGCCAACGCGCTTCAAGCACAGGCGGGGCATAGGAGATAAAGAATACAAAGTGGCAGGGATGCTGGGCTGGCGGTTGGCGAAACTCGCGAGCCAGTGTTTGCAACGCCCGACCTCGGTGGCTGACCTGAATGCCGCAGCCATCCGCGGGCACATACTAGCAAGCGGAGCACCCTGGGTAGACCTTGAGAACTTGCTGGGCTACTGCTGGAGCATTGGTATTCCCGTAGTTCGACTTTGCCCACTACCCAGGGGGGCAAAGAGAATGGCTGGGATGGCGGTGTGGCCGGAGCGTCATCCGGTCATCGTTATCGGGTCTGCGCGGCGGCAGCCGGCATGGCATCTCTTTATTGTGGCTCACGAGCTGGGCCACATCGTTCCTGGTCATGTGCAGCAGGGCGAGGGCCGTGTGGATGACAAGGTGGAGCTGGAGTTCTCTGAAAAGGCCGAGGCAAAAGCAAACGAATTTGCCGTAGAACTGCTGACTGGCGACCCATATCTCTACATCAAACCACCTTCGCGCCCGCTTAGCAGCAGCGAGCTTGCGGATGCAGCCAAGTCCCTTGGATCGAGGATGGCGATTGATCCTGGATTTGTTGCACTAAACTATTCCTGGACCGAGGGGTCATTCGATGTTGGATCCTCGGCCCTAAACGAGTTGAACCCAGGTGGGACGGCGCATCCGCTATACAATAAGTTCTATTCGAACCTAAACCTCGACGAGCTTGCCGAGGATAACCAGCACCTGTTTGAGTGTCTTACTGGGGCGGGGACGTAGACGGTGGCCCCCATGGTTTTCGCCGACGTGGACATCATTCTCAAGCTCGCCGAGTATGATTTGCTTGACGAGACCTGTGCTCTAGTTGAAATCACCCCCAGCGAAGTCCGTGTAAGACGTGCGACCCCGATAGTGCTTCGGAATAAACGCCAGAAACTAACCACGGGTCCGAGCCCTAGTCATACCGATGCTGGCTTCGATAGAGCCATTGCCTTCGCGGAAAATGCTCATGCGATCACTGACCGGCCGCCAGATGAATACCACAAGCCGCTCACGGCGGTCGAAGGCATTGACCCCGGGGAAGGCGGCCTCATCGCAACCGCGCTTACTGTGACCCTGGACCCCGTGATCCTTACTGGCGACAAGAGATGCCTTCGGGCGCTGGGTAAGAGCGAGAGTCTGAAGGACATCCATAATCGGCTAAAGCGTCGCGTTGTGTGCCTTGAGGAAGTACTTCGGTCAATGATACTGCAAGGGAGTTTCGTGTCGGTTCGCGACGCTGTCTCGCTGGCGCCGCCGGACTGCGATACAGCAATCACAAATGCGTTCCGCGGTGCCTCGGAACAGGACTGGGAGAGGGTGCTGGAGGAGCTGGAGGTCCACCTTAGGAATCTGGAGGAGGATGTGGGTGAAGGTTGGCTCAAGCGATTATCCTAGCCTGCAGGCCCCCGCCCTCAAGGGCCGGGCTGGCGTTTCGATATGGAAGCCCCGTTGACGGGGCTTTTTTGTTGCCCGGCGGCCACTTGCTTCAGCACAGGGAGCGAAAATCAGGCGCAGTCCTGCCCGCCGAAAGATTTCCCGGAAAATTCACAAGCCGTTCTTTCAAATCGCCTGCCTAAGTCGCTTATGTATATGGGAGCCGAGTTTCTGACGAGTGTGGGCGAGAGCCTTCCACTCATCACGCAGGGCTGGTGGGTAGTCACCGGCCCTCTTTGTTTGGTCTTTGGTCCATCGCCCCCGGCCCTCAACCCTCAAAGGGCGATGGTTTCTCCTATCTGTAGAAGATTTGCGTACGAACATGCGTTCGAAGGAGATGCTCATGAGAACCACACTCACACAACGCGTTCTGGAGATGTTCAGCAGGAAGAAGCCCGTCATGGAGGAAGTGGCGGCAGCGCAAACGAGACTGGCCAGCACCACACTCCGCTTGGCGGCCTATGCGCCGGATGACCTTGTGAGCCAGAAGGGGCTGGCCATATACGACGAGATGCAGAAGGACTCCCAGGTGCGCTCCTGCCTGAATACGAAGAAGTTCGCAGTGCTCTCGAAGGGATGGGACATCCAGCCCGCGAGCGATGACCCGGCGGACGTGGATGTAGCCCGGTTCGTGAAGTTCTGCCTCGAGGACATGCGCGGCTCGGTGCAAGAACTGCTCTTCAAGGTTCTCGATGCGCTGGCGAAGGGCTTCTCCATGTGCGAGATCAACTACAAGCTGATCGAGGACGGCCCATACGCCGGCATGATCGGCCTGGAATCCATCAAATCGAAGAACCCGGCGGCGTTCGGCTTCGACACGGACGAGTTCCTAAACGTGCGAGCGCTGACCATGACCGCCCCCGGAATTCGAACCGACCTGCCGGTGGACAAGTTCATCATCTATACTTACATGCCCGCGTACGAGCTCCCACACGGCGAGTCCGACCTGCGGGCCGCGTACAAGCACTGGTGGAGCAAAGACGTCGTCCTGAAGTTCTGGAACATGTACCTGGAGAAGTTCGGGATGCCTACCGCGAAGGGCAGCTACCGGCGCGGGATGCCGAAAGACCAGCAGGACGATCTCCTCCGCGTGCTCGACAAGATTCAGCAGGAGACGGCGATAGTCGTGCCGGAGGACGTGACCATCGAGTTGCTGGAGGCTCAGAGGGGCGGCGAGGCCGGTTACCAGGAGGCCGTCGAGTTCCACAACAGGCAGATCGCGAAGGCGATTCTCGGCCAGACGCTCACCAGTGAGGAAGGCTCGCGAGTCGGCTCTTATGCGCTTGGGAAGGTGCACCTGGACGTGCTGGGCTTCTACCTCCAGAGGCTGAAGCAGGATTTGGAGGAGACGGTGATGCGGGAGCAGCTCATCCGCCGGCTGGTGGAGTACAACTTCGCCGGCGGCCAGAGCACGCTACCGGCCGGTGCTCGCCGAGGACGGCGCCGCTACATCGAGGGCAAGAACTACCCGCGCTTCGTCATCGGGAGTCTCGAGCAGCGAGACCTGGAGATGGTCGGCGGCCTTATCTCAAAGCTGATCGAGGGCAAGGTCGTGGCGCCCGACGAGCCGTGGATACGCGAGTACCTAGGCATACCGGCGGCGTGACCGGCGTGGAGCGATGGAGCAATGGATTCCACACGCCAGTACTCCTACACTCCGCCACCCCAATACTCCATTCCCAGAACAGGAGGATCATCGTGCAAGACACAATCATTTTCGAATTTGACTATTTCCCGGACGAGATGCCGGTGGAGCGGGATGCGAAGATCTTCGAAGCAGGCGAGTACCCGGACAAGGAGATCTCCGTGAGCGAGGAGGACCTGGATACTATCGTCAGCAACTTCGCGGAAATCCCCGTGAAGGTCGAGCACATGGACAGCCCGCTCGATCCGCTGGGGACCGTGAAGCGCATCTGGCGGCGGGGCAAGGAGCTGTTCGCCCGGCTGGCATTCCCGCGCGACCTGGCGGCGTTCCTCGAGCGGCGCGGCATCAAGAAGC
>Ga0307380_10012906_pt1 | contig 10350 bp, 7 predicted proteins | sample UN3MG_FD_202239 | JGI IMG/M metagenome (GOLD analysis project Ga0307380, IMG submission 202239) | Soil microbial communities from Risofladan, Vaasa, Finland - UN-3 | ecosystem: Environmental > Terrestrial > Soil > Coastal area > Acid sulfate soil | place: Finland: Risofladan, Vaasa | collected... | reverse complement strand
AGATAGCTATCATCGACAGAATACGTCGTCTGTGATGAAGGACTATAGCTTGAGGAATCACTATTATCGGCAGGAGCCTCATCATAAACGGATGCATAACCGTAGGCTAACGCGCCTTCCCCGTCAAATAGCACACCGTGTACTAACACGGCAACCAGTATTACTGCAACCAGCGTCAGGGATACGGCTAAATATTCTAGCTTCTTCAATATACATTATATATAGCAACCGTCCAATCAAATGAGAATCACCCATCGGTACCGTTTCGGTACTGTTTTGCCTAGAATTTAGTAATGCGACCTTTTACCTACTTACCCCAGAGCCTGGGGCTAGTACTTTTTAACCAGTACTACTTGACTAAAACAGAGCGGCTGTGCTAGCATTAGACATAATACTTGCAAGGGAGGCAGGGCAAAGAAAGTAGATTCCCTAGTACCGATGGTATCTACTATTTGATTGGCAAACTCGAAAAATCCCCAAAAAGTACTGGGAAAAATGAGGGATTTTCCCGTTTTTAGCGACTATATATATAACGAAGGTAATATTACAAAGGTAATAGCTAATTAGTCCTATGAGGAGGATAGATATGAAAAGGATAATATTTTCTTTAGTCGGCGTGCTCATAATGCTCGCCATCGCCCTGCCCTCCAGTCTTCCGTTGGTGATGGGGGTAGCAGGGAATAACCAAACAGCAACTAATGAAACGTCTCTTGAGACGTCTCTTGTTGCCGACTTTGACTTTAATATCCCTGAATGTCCTTTGTGCGAAGGAGTTGCATTTACAGACCAGAGCACGGGCGGGATGGGACGCTATAAATACCATTGGGATTTCGGTGATGGTGGTAGTAGCCGTAAAAAGAACCCAACGCACTACTACACCAGCTATGGAGCGTATAATGTAACCCTAACGGTGACTGATAGAGCCGACAACGTCGACAGCGAGAGCAAGACCGTGACGCTTGGCTCGACAACTAAAGCTATTGAGCTTGATAGCGGCATCAGTCTAACGGGGCTTGTGGCACCGCCGAGTGGATGGCCGACTGCGGCTAATTGGACGCACCCGACTGTTTGTTACTGTGACCCTCAGGGCGACCAAAACCCAAAGGAGCTCGATTTAATCGGATGCTATAACGACGGAACTTATGACATCGGTCCCGCTGTTTTCTACTATTTTGACACTGTTAATGGCTATGCCTACTTCCGTGAGCGTGTGAGGGGCGACCCTTCAGGGACAGGTATTTTTGGCCAGAAGGCCTGGGTTGTTTTGTTCGACTTACCTGCCCCGGGCAATTACGAGTATCTTGTAGGCATAGATGGATTACACGAAAAGGTACAACTTTGGGAGAATACTGTCAAAGCATCCTTGGTATGGAATCCGATACTGAAGGATGGGGCAGAGGTCATCCATTGGGAGGGTTCCACAGCGACCTATGCACGGATACTACCTGATGGTACAGGACACTACTTTGTAGATTGGGCCATTCCTCTGACTGAACTCACATCGCGCAATATCGGCGCGGGCACCATTATGTACTTTGCTACCTCCGCAGACGCCAATAATTACAACAAGGATTATCTAGGTTGTTACATACCAGACCTCACTGTCACGGAAAAATCGGAGGCCTGGGTTAGCCTGGCAAACGGAACCTATAATGTGACCTACACAGTCTGCAACACTGGCGCTGCCCCGGCAGTAGCAAGCCACACCGCCATCTCCATTGATACCGTATTGATAATGGAGGACGAGTCTGTGCCTGCTTTGATTCCAGGTCAGTGCTATACCAACACGGTTGGCCCCTTCACCATGTCACCGACTAGCGATACCATACAGGTCTGCGCCGACTATGACAATGTAGTTACTGAGGGCGATGAAACTAACAACTGCCTAGAGAACACCTTTCAATGCACACCGCCAGTGGCAGACTTTAATGCCACGCCAACTTTCTGCTGTGCTCCCTTAGAGGTCAACTTCACCAACCAGTCCACAGGAAACCCGACAAGCTGGGCCTGGGACTTTGGCGATAACACCACCAGCACATTGCAGAACCCGAGCCACACCTACACCGACCCTGGCATTTACACTGTGAGCTTAAACGTGACTAATGCCTGCGGCTCGGATATCAAGACCGAAGACAATTACATCACGGTAGGAGGCCCGCCAACTGCAAACTTCACAGCTGACAAGACCAGCTGCTGTGCTCCGCTGACTGTGAACTTTACCGATACCTCCGACCCCAATAACAAGCCAATCAGCTGGGGCTGGGACTTTGGCGATAACACCACCGGCACATTGCAGAACCCGAGCCACACCTACACCGTCCCCGGCATTTACACCGTGAGCTTAAACGTGACCAATGCCTGCGGCTCGGATACCGAGACCAAGGACGATTACATCAAGGTGGGAGGCCCGCCAACTGCAAACTTCACAGCCGACCCGACCAGCTGCTGTGCCCCGCTGACTGTGAACTTTACCGATACCTCCGACCCCAACAACAAGACAATCAGCTGGGCCTGGGACTTTGGCGATAACACCACCAGCACATTGCAGGACCCGAGCCACACCTACACCGACCCTGGCATTTACACTGTGAGCTTAAACGTGACCAATCTCTGTGGTTCGGATACCAAGACCGAAGAGAATTACATCAAGGTGGGAGGCCCGCCAACTGCAGACTTTGAGGCGGACCCGACCTCCGGCTGTGCTCCGCTGACTGTGAACTTTACCGATACCTCCGACCCCAATAACAAGACAATCAGCTGGGCCTGGGACTTTGGCGATGGCAGCAACAGCACCGCTCAGAGCCCATCCCACCAATATGATAACGCCGGCACTTACAATGTCACCCTGACGGTGACCAATGCCTGTGGCGAAGGTACCGAGACTAGATATATAACAGCCAGGGATTGCCCTCCTCCAGTTCCCCCTACCGGCGGTGGTTGTCCTTCGACCAAATACCTCACGGTGGACTGGGAAGGAAATAACACCACCGAGCCCCTTTACAGCAATGATAAGCTGGCGGTAGATTTGATCGGGCCTAGCCCCGATCTCAGTCACAGCTTATTGCTGGAGCGAGGGACTCACGCACCCGTTGTTGGCAGAAGTACATATTACCTGATAGTAATCAGGGAGCTCGAGGAAATACCTCCTCCTCCAGAGAATACTGTGGCGCTTGTGGCTTTTGACATAACTCCTCCGGGCGCTGAGTTCGACAGGGATATTTTCCTGACACTGGGGCTGGACCAATCGCAATTGCCCGAGAATGCTCTAAATGTAACCATGGCTTACTATGATGATGTTAATGATGTATGGGTATTCCTGGAGAGTGAAGCAGGCGGACCAAATGGTGTGGCAGAACTGACTTTATCTGCGCCGATAAACCACTTCAGTATTTTTGGCGTACTCGCTGAGCTTGAACCGACGCCTCCCCCACAGCCTGCCCATTTTGTGGCCAGTGGCTTGAGCATCGAGCCCAGTGTGGAAAGGATATGGGAACCTGTCACCTTCGTGACCAAGACCGGGGAAAGCGTTACCATTACCGCCAACGTAGCCAACGACGGTTGGCAGGAAGGCACCTATACTGTTGAGCTGAAGCTAAATGGAGTAACAGTAGATACCAAGATGGTGACAGTGGGTGCCGGACAGAGCAAGCCAGTGAGTTTCACTCGGGCTGGATTGGATTATGGACAGTATGAGGTAGAGGTTGCCGGGTTGAGCGGTGAGTTCACAACGTCACGAACCATCACCTGGTGGCTTATCCTTGTCATAATAGCCGCGATTGGCTTGATTATCTGGGGAGTGGTCTGGGGAAGAAGAAGGCGAAGAGCAGCACAGGAAGGATAACCGAGCCTGAGGCTCGGTTATCCCCCTCTCTCTAACTCCCTCCCAATCTACTATACATTTTTGTAGTTGCTTGATTCATCAAGCTCCTCTTATCATTGCGAGCACCTGAAATGTGCGTGGCAATCTCAGCCCTCAACAGCCTCCCAAGATTGCTTCGTCGCTTCGCTCCTCGCAATGACAAAAGGAGAGCACGCCTTGCAATGAACGAAGGGGCGAGCCCAATAAATTGGAACCTACATTTCTTGTTCTTGAACAGCCTCAACCTTAAACAGCTTTTCCGGGCTTTCTATGTGGTCAATATATAAGGTGCCATTAAGGTGGTCGGTCTCGTGTTCCAAGACTTGAGCTAAAAGGTCTTCGCCTTTGAGGCGGATTTCTTTACCCTGGCGACCCTGCGCCTTGACCTTAACTATCAGTGACCTTTTAATCTCCCCATGATAGCCTGGCACAGATAAGCACGCCTCTCCCAAAACACGTTCGCCTTCTCTTTTTATTACTACAGGATTAATCAAGGTGATGACTTCCTCTCCGGGCACCTCAATAACTGCTATGCGCAGCGGTACTCCTATTTGCGGCGCAGCCAAGCCCACACCCGAATTTGCCCGTAACGTATCAATCATGTCGTCAATTAATTTCTGAATGGAGTCATCGACTTTGGTTACTCTTTTGGCCTTTTGCCGCAAGACAGAGTCGGGCAAGGTGCGAATCTGTAAAACTGCCATGCTTCCTCTGAAAATGCGCCTGGATTTTTCTCCCATACTCATTATACCACTGCTTGCTGAGGAAAATCACCCTTAGATACTTAAGATTGATTCACACCGCCTCTTTATCATACGCATCCTTCGCCTCTTGCCATTCTAAACCTGACTCCCTCGCCTAATTGTCATTATTGAACCCCTAGTTCTTTGTCATTCTTCGCCCCGATTTCATCGGGGCGAAGAATCTAATCTTGCTCAAGCCCATCCCGAGCGACGTAGAAGAGGTAAGCTCCGCGAAGAATCATGCAAAGCTCAGGGCAAATTCCGCGAGGCAATGGCAGCATAAAGAGTTGTTATATCGACAACCTCTGTAAGGCACATGTGGACAACATACAAAACACTATCAAGGAGACTTCCTATCGGCTTACCAAGAAGCTTATCTTTGCTGCCAGCACAGGGTATCGATAAAAGGCAAGGGTTATAGCATTTACTCATAGGTGATTTGTTTGAAAACGACCGAACCAATACAACTTATTGAACTCGGGATAAGTGAATTCACCCCATAATGGGACAAAGGAGATGAGTAAAGTTGAGAGAATTATTGTTTTGGTGAAGTTGTTTTACTCATAAATTAAAAAAAAGAGGTCAAAAAATGGCAGAAAGAGTAGAGGTATTTACCAGAAAAGCAAATGGCTTGACCAGGGAAGCGTCATTGCTTGATACCACCTACTCTGGCATTATGAATAACGCCGTACCCGTTTGCTTATGGTTTGTTCTTGCTTCATTCGCCTGGCTTCCCGTGGCACATCTTGGACTGGCCTCCGTAATTACTTTGTTTCTGGTTGGCTGTGGCTTGGCCTTCGTATGGGGAGTGCTAGGAGACTCGATGCCCCGAAGTGGTGGAAGCTATGTGTATAATTCCCGAATCATACATCATTCCTGGCCGTCTCAGCTGGCATGAGGTTTTATTTCAGAGTGCAAAAAGTATTCGTTACATGGTCACTTATCAGCGCTGCCATAGCCAGTATCATAATCAGCACTACCTCACATGCAGAATTCGTATCAATGTGGAACAGTTGGGCAGCACAGACCGGGTCTTTGAATTGGGGTGCTACCTTCAGTGCCGCTGCAGCCGAGATGGGAGGAATACCAGAAACCTGGAACTGGAAAGCAACACTTGGATTGATGTTGCCCATTAGTTGGATTGCTGTATACGGTTACATTATCACCTTCATTGGCGGTGAAGTTAAGAGCCCGAGGACAAATAGATTCAAGGCGTAAATACTTAATGCAGCGATATGTATCGCTTCCCTGCTGTGGGTTGGTTTAGCCTATCAACGCATGGTAGGCTGGGAGGGCATACATGCCCTGGCCTGGACAGACGAGGAAATATTCCACATATATAACAATCCCTTCTATGACGAGCTAGTGGCAACAGAGGTTACCTTTCCTTTTATGAAGGAGATGGTGGCAAAATCGTAGAACTCCAGCACGCTGAATTGACAAACTTCTTCTCCTTGGCTATAATTACCTTTGCAAATAACCATAAATCGGAAAGTACAAAACCATAATAAAGAGAAGAAATCAATTGGGTAGTGGACCGTATCATTATAATATCTATAGATCACCCTCAAGAAATTTGTTGTGCTTCAAGGGAAGTCAGACAGCCATCTTCAGTAAAAATGTTTAAAAACACAAGTTTTTAGAAAGGAGTATTTCCATGGGAAACACGCAAGAGACAGAGGTCAATGTCCAAGAACAAATAAGAGAATATATAACCAGAGCCAGGAAAGCTCAGCGAATCGCTGACACCTATTCCCAGGAAAAAGTTAACGAATTAGTGACTGCTATGGCTTGGGTCATTATCAAGAACGCGGAGGAGATAGCTCAGCTTACACAAGAAGAAACAGGTTTAGGTAGGCTTGACCACAAAATTATCAAATTACACAAAAAGATCCGCGGGTGTTTGAGGGACCTCAAACATGAAAAGACCGTAGGTATTGTAGAAGTCAACCCCAAAACAGGAATAACCAAAATTGCCAAACCCGTTGGTGTAGTTGGGGCAATCACTCCGGTTACTAATCCCGAAGCGACACCAGTCATTAAAGCTATGTTTTCTATCAAAGGTGGAAATGCTGTCATAATAGCACCACACCCCCGTGGCAAAAAATGCGCCTCTAAAATTTGTGAATATATGCGTCAAACAATAGAAAAATTAGGCGCTCCTGCTGATTTAATACAATGTATAGGCGAACCCACGGTAGAACTTAGTAAAGAACTTATGCGGCAGTGCGACCTAGTTGCAGCTACCGGGGGAGAAGCTATGGTGCACTCTGCTTATTCCTCTGGGAAACCAGCCTATGGCGTAGGAGTAGGTAACGCATGTATTATAGTGGATGAGACAGCTGACATTAAAGATGCAGCTCACAAGATAATGCTGGGCAAAACATTCGATTGGGCTACCAGTTGTTCCGCCGAAAATTCTATTATCGTGGAAGAAAGTATTTATGACAAGGTATTAGAAGCTTTACAAGCCGAGGGCGGATATCTGGCAAGCGCGGAAGAAAAAAATGCCTTACAAAAAACTATGTGGACTGCTCCTAAGGTGCTAAATCGCACCATAATTGCTCAACCGGCAATAAAAATTGCTGAACTCGCCGGATTTAACATTCCCGAAGACCGCACCTTTTTGATGGTTGAAGAACAAGGAGTGGGAGAAGATTACCCTTTTTCTGGTGAAAAGCTTTCAGTAGTTTTAACGGTATATAAGTATGAAGGATTTGACAATGCTATCGCTCTAGTAAAGAAACTAACAGGATATATGGGTTTGGGTCACTCTTGTGGCATTCATTCTTTTGATGATGAACGGATTGACAGATTAGCATTACAAACAAAAACCGGGCGCGTCATAGTGCGCCAACCCCAAAGCTATGCAAATAGTGGTGATTGGTGTAACGGTATGCCGTTTTCCTTAAGCATAGGTTGCGGCACTTGGGGCAATAACGCTAGCTCCGAAAATACCCAAATGAAACACTTTTTAAATGTTACTCTGGTGGCAAGACCAATAGAACCGGTTATCCCTACAGACGAGGAATTATTTGGAGATTACTGGGCAAAACATGGAAAATGATGGGAATAAGCAAGGGGTAAGATGATGCATATCACTGTCTATATGAAGCAGGTCCTCAGCCCAGAGGCATCTCTTTCATTCTGATTAAGAAACTTGAAAACTTTTTTGGAGGATGGCACTATGAATACGATGGAAAAATATGGTGAATATGTGAACACCAGCATGCTCAGTGGTATCGTACCAGTGATATTTGAACGCGCCAAGGGTGCGCTGGTATTCGATGAAAATGGGCAGAAATATATAGATTGCTTCGCTGGGATTGCCGTTACCAATGCTGGACATAGTAATCCCGAGGTGATCGAAGCTGCCAAAGCTCAGCTCGATAAATATATCCATTGCTGTTCTTACGTCTATTACAATAAACCCACAGCCGACCTGGCAGAAAAATTAGCCAAAATTACCCCAGGGAGACTAAAAAAAACCTTCTTTGCCAATAGTGGGGCAGAGGCTATAGAAGGAGCCATGAGAATGGCTAAGACATATACGGGAAAGCGTGAGTTCATTGCGCTGCAGGCATCATTTCACGGTCGTACTTACGCTACCCTGAGCATAACTGGTAATTTCGCCCGCAAAAAAAGAGCCGGACCTTATATGTCGGGAGTCAGTTTCGCTCCACCCCCGTATTGTTATCGCTGTACCTTCGATCTCAAGCCTGAAACCTGCGGCATGCGTTGTGCCGAATATATAGAGGATATTATCAAATTTGAAACTTCTAATGATGTTGCAGCCTTTATCGTCGAACCCGTTTTAGGTGAAGGCGGTATTATTGTCCCGCCCGAGCCTTATTTCAAAAGGGTGAAGGAAGTCCTCGACCACCACGACATCCTGCTGTTTGTTGACGAAGTCCAGAGCGGCTTCGCCAGGACAGGCAAGATGTTTGCTATAGAGCATTACGGTGTAGAGCCAGATATCATGACAATGGCCAAAGGGATTGCCAACGGTTTACCATTAGGAGCTTTTATTGCGCGGGACGAGATCGCCGATACATTCCAGCCGGGTGAGCATCTAAGTACCTTTGGAGGCAACCCTGTCAGCTGTGCAGCATCATTAGCCACCATTAACTTTTTGGAACGGGAGGGGATTGCCGGCCAGGCAAGAGAAAAAGGAAAATTGCTCATAGGAAAGCTGAATGAATTAAAGAGGAAATATCCCTTAATAGGAGATGTACGCGGCAAGGGCCTTATGATAGGTATAGAGCTGGTTAAGGATAAGGCAAATACGCCGGCCGTTGATGAAGCGGCAGCTATTCGTAACGCTTGCCTGGCAAAAGGGCTTCTTATAGGGCTTGGGGGCGCCTGGGCGAACGTATTAAGAATACAACCTCCCCTTGTTATTACCGATGACCAGCTTGATGAAGCTGTCGCCATCATAGAAAAGTCCCTAGGCGAACTGTAAGCTATATATCACCTATCAAGACCATTTTTAAATCGCTGACGTTAGTCCCCGTATGACCAGTTACAATAGCATCGCCCGTTGATAGTAAAACTGTGGAAGCATCATGCTCGTGCAAATATTTGAATACATCGAGGTTGTTTGTTTTGGCTCTGCTTATAGTGGAACTATCTGTGAGCCCTCCAGCAATATCGGTTGGCCCATCCGTTCCATCTGTATCAACAGCGGCTACAGTGACTTTATCATAAGAAGTAATTTGCAAAGCAGCACTTAGAGCAAACTCCTGATTTGGTCCGCCTTGCCCATATCCATTGTCAATTCTAACAGTGGTTTCTCCACAGGCAATAATGGCACAAGGTGGTGGTAGTGGTCTATTATTACATACAACTTCCTTGGCAATTCCGGCAAATACTATACCTGCTTCTCTGCTTTCTCCCTCGAGTACTGTGGTTAGTATCAAGGGTTTAAAGCCCTGTTCTCTTGCCTTTTCAGCCGCTGCGTCACATACCACTCGACCCTTTACTAAAAGGAATGAATGAACCTTGGATTCAAATTCTCCAAAATTCTTGGGTGTTTCCATTTCCGATGTGGCATTCTGTAAGTAATGTATAGCGGATTCGGGAAACTTGTCCCACAAATCATACTTTTCCAAGACATTAATTGCATCTGGGAAAGTCGAAGTATCAGGAACAGTCGGGTCAGTTATGTAATCCAAAGGGTCCTCAATAACATCCGAGATTGTCAAGTTAATGATCTCGGCGGGGAAGATAGAAAGAGCAAGCCTTCCACCTTTAATAGCAGAAAGATGCTTTCTAACAGCGTTAATTTCTCTTATCGTAGCGCCGCTGGCCAGCAGCATCTTATTGATTTGTCTTTTTTCTTCCAGGGTGATATCGGAGACAGGCAAGGGCATTAAGGCTGAGGATCCTCCAGTAATAGCACAGAAAACGATATCATTATCACATGCCTTTTCAGCTATCATCTTTATCTCTTTAGCGGCATCAAGCCCTTCTTTGTCAGGTATGGGATGTGCTGCCTTCCTTATGCTAATCTTCTTCAAAATACCATCTTGACCATTTTTAACTACTATGAGGCCTTCCACTTTTTGTGAACGGGTCAGATTATCGAAGCATTCGTTTATTTTACTTGCGAAGTCAGGCATTGCAATTTCTCCTTTTAGGCGGATCCTATTTCTTATGTAATATCATAAATAATTTATCATTACCAGTTTACCGTCAATTCCAATAGTTACGGTAAACGAATCCCTTAAAAACGGACGATACCTGTGA
>Ga0307380_10012905_pt1 | contig 10351 bp, 3 predicted proteins | sample UN3MG_FD_202239 | JGI IMG/M metagenome (GOLD analysis project Ga0307380, IMG submission 202239) | Soil microbial communities from Risofladan, Vaasa, Finland - UN-3 | ecosystem: Environmental > Terrestrial > Soil > Coastal area > Acid sulfate soil | place: Finland: Risofladan, Vaasa | collected... | reverse complement strand
AGCTCGATGCGGACAACTGTCATGGGCCCCGGCGGTATCCAGAGCTCCAACGCCATCACGCCGAACGTGAAGCTGGTCAACGACTCGCACTTCGGGTTCCTCGATCCCCTTCATACTCCGGAGTCGGAAAAAACTGGTGTAACGCTGCACCTGCCCGTCGGTGTGCGCAAGCGTGGCAAGGAGGCGATGATCCCACTCCACAACATGAAGACCGGCAAGGTCGAGGACGTCTCGGTCAAGACCTTCATGAGCTCGAACGTCGCGCTGCCCGACCAGGTCGAGTGGAAGGACGGCAAGCCCAAGTTCATCAGCAAGAACATCACGATGTCAGGCACCGGCAACAAGCTGGGCAAGGGCAAGGCGTCCGATGCCCAGTATGTGCTGAAGCACCCCAGCCAGATGTTCTCCGTCACGTCTAACCTCATCCCTTTCATGGGCGCAAACTCCGGCAACCGCGCGAGTTACGCGACGCAGCATATCGAGCAGTCCATCAGCCTGCATGAACGAGAGGCTCCGTTGGTGCAGACAGCTACCGGCAGCAACAAGGAGGGCATGCGCAGCTTCGAAGAACTGCTTGGCCGCCACACTGCCCACATCTCTCCAACGGACGGCAAGGTCGTTGGGATGAAGAAGGACGGCATCATCATCCAGGGTGCTGATGGCAAGAAGCGGGAGGTGCAGCTCTACGACAACTTCCCACTCAACGATCCAAAGTCGGTGCTCGACTCCACGTCCACGGTGAAGGTCGGCGATTCAGTGAAGAAGGGTCAGGCGATTGCTGACACCAACTTCACCAAGGATGGCAAGCTCGCGCTCGGCACCAACCTCAACGTCGCCTACCTGCCGCTCAAGGGGTACAACTTCGAGGACGGTGTGGTCATCAGCGAGAGCGCTGCGAAGAAGCTCTCCAGCGTCCACATGCACAAGCCAGCAGTGGTAATTGACAAGGACACGGTTACCAGTCCCTCAAGGTTCGCCCGGCAGCACGTCGAGGCGTTCACGAAGAATCAGTACAAGTCCGTGGGCACTGACGGTGTCGTCAAGGTCGGGACGCGCGTGACGCCGGGCGACCCGCTGGTTCTTGCCACGAAGCCTTACCAGCTCAAGGATAAGACCGGCCGCAACGCTATTCGCAAGAGCCTATCCGGCGTGCACACCGACATGTCCCTGAAGTGGGACTCGGACTACCCAGGTGAGGTCGTCGGGGTGAACAAGAACAAGAAGGGCGAGGTCACCGTCCACGTCAAGACCCTCGAGCCCATGCAGGTCGGCGACAAGCTCACCGGGCGCCACGGCAACAAGGGCATCGTCACGCAGGTGCTGGAAGACAAGCACATGCCTCAGATCAAGGGCAGGACAGGTAGGGACGCCCACATCGAGGTAGCTCTCAACCCTGCCGGCATCCCCGGCCGCATGAACCTAGGCCAGGTGCTCGAGACCGCTGCGGCGAAGATCGCCAAGAAGACCGGCAAGACCTACATCGTCGAGAACTTCAGCAAGGAAACCGATCTGCTGGCGAAGGTGCGAAAGGACCTCAAGGCCAACGGCTTTGAGGATGATGGCACTGAGGAGCTCATAGACCCACAGACCGGGGTGTCGCTGGGGCGCGCCCTGGCGGGTACGCAGCACATGCTCAAGCTGACGCATCAGATCGACAAGAAGATCAGCGCGCGCTCCGGTATGGCGATTCCTGGCAAGCCGGAGGGCTACGACTTCAACCTCATGCCCGCCGGCGGCGGTAAGACTGGTGGGCAGTCGATGGGCAACCTCGGGCTCTACGCCATGCTGGCTCATGGGGCGACCGCCAACATCCGTGAGATGCACACGTGGAAGAGCGAAGGCCCTGACAGCGTGCCCGCGCACAAGCAGTGGCGATCTCAGCATGAGGATGTGTGGAAGCAGATCCAGAACAACGAGGCGTACCCCACGCCGAAGAGCACCTTCTCGTTCGAGAAGTTCACCAGCATGCTCAAGGCTGCTGGTGTGAACGTCACGAAGAAGGGCAACAACATGCAGCTGACGCCCCTCACCGACAATCAGATCCTTGGCATGTCGAGTGGGGTGCTCAAGAAGCCATCAGCGTTGACCACTGCGAAGATCGACGACGAGGGCAACCCCAAGGCCATCAAGGATGGGCTGTTCGACCCGAAGATTACCGGTGGGCATGGTGGCAAGAAGTGGTCTCACTTCGAGCTCGCCGAGCCGATGCCGAACCCTGTCTTCGAGGGCGCCATCAAGAAGGTGCTGGGTCTGTCCAAGACGCAGTACGAGAACATCATCCTCAGCGACAAGGCCATCGACCCGAAGACGGGCCAGGTCGTGCCCCTGGCATCAAAGGGTTCTCTTACGGGTGGCCCGGCCATCACTCACATGCTCAAGAAGCTCGACGTCAACAAGGAGCTGAAGAGCGCGCTGTCCTACCTCGACAAGATCAACGTGCCAGGCTCATTCGCCTACAACAGCAAAGGCCAGCCCAGGAACACGCAGAAGCTCGACACCGCCGTCAAGAAGGTGAAGTACCTTCAGGCCCTCAAGGAGACGAAGCTGTCTGCCGATGAGGCGTACACGCTCAAGAACGTGCCCGTCATCCCGCCGGCGATGCGTCCCGCCTCTGTGCTGCCCGATGGCTCCGTGAAGTGGGCGGACCTCAACGGCCTGTATGCCGAGCTCGCATCCCTCAATGAGCAGATGAAGGACCCGCGCTATAAGGACGTGCTCAGCGATAAGATCAAGAAGGACTCGCGGGCTGGCCTATACGACGGCGTCAAGGCGCTCATGGGTGTCGGCTCGAGCTACGCCGACCGGCAGGACAAGAACAAGGGCCTGCTCCTTCAGATCTCTGGCAGCCAGCCGAAGAAGGGTTACTTCCAGAGCAAGCTGCTCAACCGCCGGCAGGACTTGACGATGCGCTCGACCATCGTTCCGGAGCCAGCGATGGGTCTCAATGACGTGGGCTTGCCCACCAACAAGGCCATGACCTTGTTCCGCCCCTTCATGGTGAAGAAGTTGCAGGACATGGGCCTCGCACGTGCGCCGCTGGATGCGCAGAAGATGCTCGACGAGAAGCGCGCGCACAAGAACAAGAACGTCCTGCGCGCCCTCGACCTGGTGATGGAAGAGCGACCCGTGATGATGAAGCGCGATCCCGTGCTGCACAAGCACGGCGTCCAGGCGTTCAACGCCCACCGCGTCACCGGTCGCGCTATCCAGATTCATCCTCTCGTCACCAGCGGCTATAACGCCGACTTCGATGGTGACCAGATGAGTGTGTACGTGCCCATCCACCCCGAGGCGGTGAAGGAAGCGCGCACGATGATGCCATCCAACAACCTCTTCAATGAGGCGACGGGCCGGGTCACCAACGTTCCCACCCTAGAGAGCGCACTCGGTCTCTACAAGCTCAGCATCATGAAGGGCAAGACCCAATTGATGAAGAGCGAGGCTGCCGCCATCACAGCGGTGGAGACTGGCAAGATGAAGATCGATCAGCGTGTGACGATCCCAGGTATTGGGACGACCACTGCTGGGCGGCTCATGCTGTCGACTGCCCTGCCAGAGGGCAGCAATCTGCGGGACAAGGTCCTCACCGATGAGAAGTTCACCCTCGACAAGAAGGGCCTGCCGGCACTCTATATGCACCTGGCTAAGGACCATAAGGACGACTTCGGTGATGCTGCCAACCGCCTCAAGGACCTGGGGTTCGATGCAGCGTTCGGTGCAGTGCGCGTTCCGCACCCAGACCACAAGGGCGCGGCCGCCATCCAGGCTGCGGAGGACCCGAAGAAGAACATCAAGTATCTTCCGATGGGTACACACAGCCTGTCCCTCGCAGACTTCACGCCCGACAAGAAGACCCGTGATCGCATTGTCAACTCGACCCAACGTCGTGTCGACATGATCAACCGCTCCGATATGGGCCAGGACGCCAAGGACCTCCGCTCGGTGGAAGAGTGGATGAAGGCCACCAAGAAGATCAACACCGCCCACGCTACAATTGCCGAACGCAATCCTGACAACCTCTACCTCATGCTTCAGGCCGGCGTGAAGCCGAAGTCGGAGCAGTACCAGTCGCTCAAGCTCGCACCGATGCTGATGGAGGACTCGACAGGCAAGGTGGTGCCCACGCCTGTGACCAAGTCCTACGCCGAGGGTCTTGACCTAGCCGGCTATTGGACGCAGATGCACGGCGCGCGCAAGGGTTCAGTGCAGAAGGTGCAGGAGGTACGCGAGCCCGGCTTCTTCTCCAAGCAGCTCATCAACACCACGATGGGTTTGCAGGTCAACGGCCGTGACTGCGGAACGGGTCGAGGCATTGCCTTAGGTATTGGGTCGGAGGATGTTCACGACCGCGAGCTCTCCGCCGCCATCAAGGTGAAGGGTCGGACCTTCGGCGTGGGCACACGGCTTACCCCCGACGTCGTCACGCAAATCCGAACGGCCGACCCAAGAGCGCAGGTGGCTGTGCGCAGTGCACTCAAGTGCGAACATGCCAAGGGGCTGTGCCAGAAGTGCGCGGGCATCTCTCCCAAGGGTACGTACTACGACCTCGGCAGCAACCTTGGCATCCTCAGCGCACAATCTCTTGGCGAGCGCGCCATGCAGCTCACCCTCAAGAGCTTCCACTCAGGTGGTGTCGCCGGCGCCGGCGGCAAGCTGCTCGGCTCCTTCGAGCGTGTGAACCAGCTCACCCGCCTGCCGAAGAGCATCCCTAACCAGGCGGCGCTGTCGATGAAGTCGGGCACCGTCGAGAAGATCGAGCACGGCAAGACCGGAACCGACGTGTGGATTGGTGGACAGAAGCACTTCGTTCCACGCGATGCCGCCGGCCGGCACCTCACTGATGCCATCTCCGCATTGCAGCGGCTCGACGGTGGTATGAAGTGGTCATCGCTTGCAGTGGGTCAGCGTATCGGTGCAGGGGACACGCTGAGTGATCCCAACCGAACAGCGGTGAATCCTCACGACCTGTATCGCGCGACGAAGAGCATCGAGAAGGTGCAGAACCACATGACCAATGAGCTGCACTCCATCTTCGGGGCAGAGGGTGTGCGCCGGCAGCACGTGGAGACGGTCGTCTCAGCAATGAGCAACCTCACCAGAGTGAAGAATGCCGGAGGCTCAAACAGTGTGCTCAAGGGCGAGTATCAGCCACGCTCAGTCATCCGCGCGAAGAACCGCCGGTATCAAAAGACGGGCAGGAAACCCATCATCCATGAGCCGATCCTCAAGGGCATTGACGTCATGCCGCTCGACGTCCAAGAAGACTGGATGGCCAAGCTCAACTTCCAGAGGTTGAGCCAGACCATTCAGGAGGGTGCCGCTACGGCGGCCGTCTCTGACCTTCACGGCACCAACCCGATCCCCGGCATGGCCTATGCGGCAGAGTTCGGCATGACCAGTAAGCACAAGCGGATTCATCCGCACCTGAAGGACAAGCCGGAGTTCGGGTACTGAGATGGGTCTGCCAGGTGTCGACCAGCCTGGAAGGCGTCGGAGGGTTCTCTACCATCCGATGGACCGGTCGGCGTTCCGCAACTCATGGACGCAGTCGGAAGGGTCCGCCGGTGCAATCATCCATGAGGCGCGCATCCTCGACATCAACCTGGTGAACTGGACCGTAGACTGCGTCACCGTTTTCGACGGGATGCGCTTCTTCGACATCCAAGTCTCCAGCCCCTACATGCACTCGAATACCGGCGAGGGCATCTACGTCATGCCGGAGGTAGGCGCCAAGTGTCTGGTGTGCATCCCCAGCGATGGTCCTCCTCCGTTCGTGCTGGCGTTCATCATGCCGTCCGAGACCATTGCCGATGCAGGCTCTGAGCAGGCGCCGGGAGGCACGCAGGGCGGACAGGGTGAGGTGACCACTCCGACGGACTCCACCTACTCTGGCGGACGCACCAAGGCGAAGCCTGGTGACATCGTGCTGCAGGGCCGAGATGGCAACTACGTGAAGCTGCACCGTGGCGGCGTGCTGCAGATTGGCTCCACCGAGCTCGCGCAGCGCATCTACATCCCGCTGCAGAACCTCGTCACCGACATCAGCCAGAACTACAACCACTTCAACACGGGCGGTTCTATCAACTGGGGCCTACGCAACGGCTCACCTCCAGAGAATCCGGAGACGGAGTACAAGCAGACCTTTCGGGTCTTCGCCAACGAAGAGTTCGCCGACATCCGCGTGGCGGTGGGGAAAGTTCATCAGCCTGTTCCGGAGAAGCCGGGCGATGCCAGCTCTTCCATCGACCTCGAGCAGCTGGGGATCGGCGGCGACCAGGTGGTGTGGGAGCTGGTTCTTGCACCGGGCGGGTTCGAGACGGACGCCGGCACACCCAATACCGACGCGCGTGATGCAGTGAAGCTCAAGGTGTTCTTCGATGCTGCCGGCAACGCCATGATGCGCGCGGAGGGCGCATTGAGCCTGCGCGTGAAGAAGAAGCTGCGCATCCGTGGTGATGACGACATTGAGATCTTCAACAAGGGCAACTTCACCCTCGAGTGCGACGGCGTGCTGAAGATCATCGGCGGCAAAAGCCTGGAGATTGGCACGGCTGACGCTGCCGTGAAGATCAACGGTGGAACGAAGGCAGTGGCAACGGTAGGCTCACAAATCCTCATCACTACGGTGGTGCCCATCCCCATCACGACTTCAATGGGTCCAGGAACCATCAATGCCGGCGCGGTGTTCTCCGGCTCAGTTTCCACGGGCAATCCGACCATCCTCGTGTGACTGATGACTATCATCGCGGCATCGTCGGGCTCTTTGGGCTCCTTCAACGTCGGTCTCGCCGTGGCGGCCGGGCTGCTGATCCCTCTGTCGGCGCAGATCGACGCGCTGTTGTCCATTGGTCTTGGACCCTTTCAACTCGAGCTGTCCCTGCAATTCAGTGCCACGCTCGCCGCCAACGCCACGCTCTCGCTGCAGATTGGTGACCCAACGGCAGCACTGCAGCTGGCGATCAGCGCGCTCGCTCAGCTGCAGGCGGCCCTCTCTGCCGCGCTGTCGCTCCCGACAATCAGCTTGAGCCTCAGTGCCGAACTCAGTGCCGGCGTCGCCCTGGCGGGTGCTCTCAGCGCGCGCCTTGGCCTACTCTCCATTGCCATCGAGCTCGCGATTCAGATCAAGCTCGGCGCCCTCGAGGCCGCTGCCGACCTCCAGGCCAGCCTGACGGCTCCTGGCATCGCCGCCGTCGCGTTTTCGGGAGAGAGCTTCGCCACCAACGGCACCAAGATCGCCTCATTCTTTGGGGGTTCTCCGGTAGATGGCTTTATGCTCACGGGCGTAGCGCCCGGTGACACCGTTGCATATGGCGTCATCCTTGCGGCGACCCTCCCTTCGGCTGGGGCCGCTTTGAGTGCGATAATCAAAGTCTGAGGAGAGCTCATGAACCTGTTCATCCAACCCAACGTCGAGTTTGTGAAGACGGCTGCAGAGGTCGAGCTTCCTGAAGACCCCAACACCTGGCCGAAGGAGATCCTCGACGAGCTCTTCAAGCAGGTGCCGTACATCTCCGACTTCCAACCCCACGTGGTGATGGACAAGGTCGACTCCGAGCGGCGCTACGGCATGGGGCATGTCGAGATCAGCAACCAGTCCGAGGCGCAGATGGGGACCGACCCGGCGATGATGCAAGCCGCCGGCGTGCGCTCCGTGCGCATCCCCGTCGTCATCCGTGATGGCAAGCTCTCGCCCTTCGACCTGCTGGTCAACGACGCCTCCAAGGTCTTGCCTCTCACCGAGAACCGTCTGCGCCAGGCCATCTTTCGCCCGCAGGCGTTCGACGTCACCAGCCAGACCCCCGGCGACCAGTCGATGATCGGTCAGCTCTACCCGCCCTACCGACAGAACCACGGCTTCGGCGGTGGCGGCGTCAACGTGCCCGCCGGCGGCATGGGCAAGAGCGGCAGCGCGCTCGAGGAGTTCCTCACCCCCGCCGAAGAGGAGCCGGAGAAGACGGCTTCCTCGTTCGAGGGCTTCTCCTCCAACGTCCAGTTCCAGACCGGTGGATCGCTCCTCGAGAAGGTCCTGCCCACCATCAACGCCGACGACCTCGAAGGCTTCTGGGAGAAGGTCTCGAGCGACCTTGGTCTGCAGGCGCAGTTCCGAAAGAACGCTCACGCCTCCACGTTCCTGCTCGGCCTGCTGGCGCAGCATGAGCCGATGACGGCTGAGAAGCTGGCCGGTGTGATGCCCGGCTACATCAAGCCGTCGGTCGTGCAGGTGAAGCTGCAGAGCGGTGCCTACATGGTGAAGGCTGCGAGCCACCACTACTGGAAGCCCTTCATCCAGACCGTTGATCGCGGCGAGCTCGTGGAGCGCTTCGGCACCAAGGTGGCCATGGCTGTCGACACGCACGGCTCGGTGACCATCGCCGACGGCGCAGAGATCGAGGGGACCATCAAGACCGCAGAGGCCGCCGCTGTTACCGAGCCAGGCATCTACAAGGTCACCTGCGACGATGGCAAGGAGCTGATCGGCTTCGTCATCCCCAACCTCATCGATACCGACGGACAGCCGCTGCCGCTGGCGCTGTTCACCAACGGCAGCCATGCCACGGTGCAATCGACCATCTATGGCGAAGAGGCCGGCGAAGGCGCCAACCTTCCGACGGGGCCCATCGCGGGCATGGGCGCGTTCTTCGCCGCCACCCCCGAGGGTGTGCAGGCAACCATCCCCATGACCATCGCGGGCTCCTACGAGGCTGGTGGCGAGCCCGCCACCTTCTCCGGCGAGACGTTCGATGGCCGACCCATCGAGGTCAGCGTGCAGCCGAACATCCAGGAGCCTGTGGGCATGGAAGAGGGAAAGCTCCTGATCCCACAGCACTGGCAGTGGTCGCCGATGGACAAGGCCGAGCAGGTAGCTCTCGCCGGCGGCGAGGGGCCCGAGGAGGCGGGCGCCGGCGCACCGCCCGCGCAGCCATCACCCCAAGAGGGTGAGGCCCCGCCGCCCCAGGAGGCCGCGCCGGAGGAAACGCCCAAGGAGTCGAGTGCTTACGTCACCATCCGCTCCGGCGGCGAAGCGTTCTCCATCAGCGGGCCGGCGGTCGAGAAGCTGGCGCATGCCGAGCGCGAGTTCATCAACATCGAGGATGCGATGTTCCTCCTGTCCGGTCTCGGCGTGGAGCAGGGCTATGCTATCACCAAGCTGGCGCACGCCATGACGGGCAGCCAGCCGGAGGTGGTGAAGATCGGAAGGCTCATCACCACGGCGTCCGATGCCAACCTCGAGGCGCTCGGTACCGCCAAGGAGAAGCTGGCTTCCATCCCGAGGCTCAAGAAGGACCTGATCAAGGAGGCGGCGGTTCTCACAGACCCGATGGCTGTGGACACGGTGCTCAGCATCGGGTTCATCAACCCCGAGAATCTCATGACCTTCGTGAGCTACCTCCCGCAGATCGACGACGCGCAGATGAAGATGTGCGAGCTGTTGCTCGCCTCGCGGCTCGGACTGAAGCAGGTCCCTGAGTCGGCGCTCGAGCGCTCGGTGCGCTCGACGGAAGAGGTCATCGAGGGCTTGAAGGTCATCGCGTTCAGCCAGTGAGATGGACGCGGCGGAGCTACAAGCGTGCCGCCAAGAGCTGCTGAAGCTCGGTGAGCTCACGCAAGAAGAGGCGATGGCCAAGGCGGATGCACTCCGCGCTACCATCGGCCGGCGCTACAACGTCACGCCGTACCTGTCAGGCTCGATGGCTACAGGTCTAAACCTGCCAGGTAAGTACGATTATGACTACGGCGTGAGGGTCAAGAGCCAGCCAAAGTTCGAGCGGTTGGTGCAGCGGTTGGAGAGCAGCGGTTTGAAGGCGTCCCCCTTCAATAAGCCTGGAACCGACTATCACGTCTTCAGCGGCAAGATGGGTGACGATGATGTCGACCTTGCTCTCATGTATGGAGACAAGGGACTACAGGCTCGTGAGGCTGTTCGAGGCGCGGCTAAGAAGGTCGAAGAGATGGGTCCCGAGGCCAAGGAGAAGCTGCTCAAGACCAAAGGTAGGCTCAAGATGCTCAGCGGGCTGCCCCTGGTTGGTGGTGCGGCCAAGAAGTTCCTAGAGAAGCCATGGAAACGGAAGATCGATCAGCAGCTCGGCATGGTGCGCTTCGGTAAGGACAAGCTGCCCTCACTCGAAAAGGAGGGCCGAGCGCTTGCTCCGTGGGAACAGCAGAGGCTCACCCGCTCCAATGTCTTTGGGCATCGCACCAACGACCTCACGCCTCTCATCGAGTCAGGGGAGATTCTGTCGGCGGCTACGGCCGCAAAGCGTGGGCTGCTCAAGTCAGTAGAGACATCCAACCCTTTCAGCCGCGAGCGCAGCCAGGCGAAAGGTCCCACTGAGCTACGCTCCGAGGTCTT
>Ga0307380_10012904_pt1 | contig 10354 bp, 10 predicted proteins | sample UN3MG_FD_202239 | JGI IMG/M metagenome (GOLD analysis project Ga0307380, IMG submission 202239) | Soil microbial communities from Risofladan, Vaasa, Finland - UN-3 | ecosystem: Environmental > Terrestrial > Soil > Coastal area > Acid sulfate soil | place: Finland: Risofladan, Vaasa | collected... | reverse complement strand
AAGCGCGATACGTGGCAGGCACTCGGCGGCTTCGACCCCCTCTACCATCCCTTCTACTGGGAGGACGCCGACCTCGGCTACCGCGCCTGGGGGCGCGGCTGGCAGGTCCTCTACGAGCCGGCCGCCGTCGTCCACCACGACCAGGGCAGCACCGTGGGCCGCTTCCACCGCCCCGCCCACATCGAGCTCATGTCGGCCAAGAACGCCGTCCTCTTTGCCTGGAAGAACCTGCTCGACACCCGCCTCTTCCGGCGCACCCTCGCCGCCCAGGCCCGCTGGGCCGCAGACGACGTCCTCATCGGCGGCCTCCCCCACCGCACCGCCGCCCTCTGGCACGCCTTTCGGCAGCTCCGCCAGGCTGGGCGCGCCCGCGCCCGGGAGCAGCGGGAGCGCCTCCGCACCGACGAAGAGATTCTCACCCTCTCCTCGGGAGGACGAGCGTGAGCGATTCCCCCCGCACTGCAGCGCTCTTGCTCACCTTCGCCCGGCGGGGTGAGGAGGAAGCGATTCGACAGGCGCTGGCGGCGCTCCGTGAGGCCGCCCCCGGCGCCGACATCGTCGCCATAGGGACGCCCGTCTCCACGCCGGTCCTGAAGAATCTGGGGGTGGATGACATCATCACCTACGGAGACGGCCGAGGTGCTCGATCCGTCGTGAGGGAGGCGCGGGGCCGCCGGCCCGCCGCCGCCGCCGTCGTCTACTGGGGACCCGGCTTCTCCGCCCACCTCAAGCTGGAGTTGCTCGTCCTTCTCTGCGGCCCACCTCGCGTGCTCCGGCTCGCGCCCGAGGCCCCGGTCAGCGCCATCGGCCGCCCGCGCCTCGCCCTCTCTGTTATCGGGAAGACGCTCGCCGCGGGCGCGCTCGCACTTGCGGGCGCGGCCCTCTGTGGCACCGCTCTCATCTGCCTGCGCCTCCGGCAAATCCTCGCAGGAGGTCATCGTGCGCCTCGGGCTTGATGCAAGAACGCTCGCCTCCCCGGTCCGCTCCGGGGTCGAGCACTATGTCATCAACCTCACCCGCGCCCTCGCCGCGCTCCCCGAGGCGCCGGACATCATCGCCTATGTGGACAGACCGATCTCCGATCCCGCCCTCGCCGCCCTCTCCTCCGAACGGCTGAAGATCAGCCTCCTCCGCGCCCGCCGCGGCTGGCTCCGCGCCGCCCTCCCGTGGCGCCTATGGCGCGACCGCGTGACCCTCGTCCATCTCCCCAGCACCATTCTCCCGCCCCTCCTCCCCTGCCCTGCCGTCGTCACGGTTCACGACCTCGCCTGGGCGCGGTACCCCGAAACCTACGATCCCGCCGACCTCAGAATGCAGACCCGCGTCGTGCCCCGCTCCCTCCGCCGCGCCGCCCACATCATCACCGTCTCCCACAGCACCGCCCGCGATCTCACGGAGACGCTCGACGTGCCCGCCGAAAGGATCACTGCCATCCCGCTCGGCGTCTCGCCGACTTTCTCGCCCCACGGCCCCGCCCTCTCGCCCGACGCCTTCCCAGGCGCTGAGCGCCTCGCAGGCGGCTACCTCCTCCACCTCGCCACCGGCGGCCCCCACCCCCGTAAGAACGTCGCCGGGCTGCTGGAAGCCTACGCCCGCCTCCGCGCCGACCAGCCCGCGCCCCCGCTTGTCGTGGCCGGCGACGTGGCCTCGGAACGCGGGCGCGCCCTGATGGATACGGCCGCCGACCTGGGCTTGGCGGACCACGTCATCTTCCCCGGCCAGGTTTCGGAGGCGGTTCTCCCTGCCCTCTACCGCAGCGCGGCCCTGCTCGTGTATCCCTCCCTCTACGAGGGGTTCGGCCTCCCCATCCTCGAAGCCATGGCCTCCGGCCTGCCCGTCATCACCTCCAACCGCTCCAGCATGCCCGAGGTGGCCGGCGACGCCGCCATCCTCGTCGATCCAGGGAGCCTTGAAGACCTCACGGCGGCTCTCAGGCGAGCCCTCACGGATGATGCTCTGCGGCGCGATCTGGCCCAGCGCGGGCTCGATAGAAGCCGGAAGTTCACCTGGGAGCGCACCGCCCGCGAGACCATCGCCGTCTACCAGCGCATCGTCGGACGTTCCTGAGCGCACGAAATACGCGCCGCAACTGAAACCTTTTTCTGCCCATGTGCGTATGACCATGTAGCGGAGGGCGGAAGATGTCCCAAATCGAGGCCGTGCGGGACGACGCAGAACTGGTGAGTCTCTGTCTCGCCGGCCGCCAGGACGCTTTTGACGGCCTGGTCTCCCGCCACCACCGCCAGATATACAGCATGGTCTACCGAATGATCGGAAACTCAGAAGACGCGGCCGATCTCACCCAGGACGCCTTCCTGCGCGCCTACGAGCGCCTCCACACCTTCCAGCTCGACCGGTCCTTCCTCGCCTGGATCCGCGCCATCGCCTCCAACCTGACGATCGACCAGCTTCGCCGTCGTCGTCAGCCCACCGTTTCCCTCGACGAACGCCTCGAATCCGGCGCCCAGCACGCCGACGAGACCCCCGGCTCCTCTCCCGCCGAACAGGTGGTGGTGGCCGAGGACTCCCGCCGCGTCCTGGCCGCCGTTCAGCAGCTCCCCGAGAAGCAGCGCGCCGTTCTCATCCTCCGCCACATCGAAGGCCTCAAGCTGGAGGAGATCGCGGAATCCCTGCGCATGCCGCTCGGGACCGTCAAGACCATGCTGTTCCGCGGCCGTGCCGCGGTGAAAGAAATGGTGGGCGAGCTATGAGGAGATTCACTATGGATTGCTCCCATGTCAGACCGTTGCTCGACGAATACTTCGAGGGCACTCTGCCTCCGCACCCGACCGCGGAGGTCCACAGCCACCTCTCCACCTGCCCCCACTGCGCCGCCGAGCTCCGACAGATCGAGATGATCTCGGCCGCGCTGGAGGCCGTGCCTCGCGTTGCACCGGCCGCGGACTTGCTCCGATCCATCTCCCTCCGCACCGCCGCGCTCCCGGCACCCGCCGCGCGCCGAACCGCCGCCGGATGGCGATGGCTCGCCGTAATCGCATCCCTCTCGATCGCCGGCCTCGGCCTCGTCAGCTATATCCTCCCGCTGCTCATATCCGAGGGCCTCGCCTCACACGTTTCCCTCGCTGCCGGCATAGAGAGCGCCTCCGTCGTCGTGCAGAGCTGGTTCGGCGCCGTACCCGGCATTCTCGTCGCCCTCTGGGGCACGCTGGCCGACCTCGCCCTGGGCTGCGGCCTCGCCGCTCGAGCCGTCGCCCCCACCCTCGCCCTCTACGCCGCGGCGGAGCTCGGAATCCTTATGGCACTCGTTCTCGTATTACATGCCAGCAGACGAAGAACACTTGCCCACCAGACGCTGCTGATCTGAAGGAAGGTGCTGAGATGAACCTGAGACAACGAATGCCGATTCTCGCTCCCGCCTCCTTGCCCGTGTCTTCGAGAGTCAATGCTCTCCGCTGCTTGCTCCTGGCCCTCACTGCCGCCCTGCTCCTCTTCGCGCTCCCGCTCTCCGCCGCCTCCTCTGCCCAAGTGGAGGTGCCCGGCGTCTCGGTCACGACTGATGACGAGGGCAATACCGAAGTCAGCATCCCGAGCGTGTCGGTCCGCGTGAACGAAGGGCAAGAGCCTGCACTCCCATCCGGCCCGAGCATCGATCTCTCCGGGACGTGGAAGTTCAAAGAGGACCTGGAGGAAGAGGGTCATCTTACGGGATGGCAGAGCCCCGATTTCGACGACTCCGCGTGGCGCACCATCCAGGTGCCCGCCGACTGGGAGAAGCAGGGGGTCCTCACGCTCAACCCCAAGTGGACCGGATATCAGCCGAACGATGCCTACAACGGCTACGGCTGGTACCGCCGCCATTTCGCCGTTCCCGCAGAGTGGACTGACGCAACAGTCATAGTAAGCTTCGGCGCCATCGACGATTGGGACTGGACCTATGTCAACGGGCAGCTCGTCGGCACCACGACCGGCGAAGGAACGTGGGACGATCCTAGAGACTACGCCATCCCTCCGGACGTGCTGCATCCGGGCGAAGACAATGTCATCGCAGTTCGCGTCTGCGACATGGGCGGTGGCGGCGGCCTCAGCGAGCCGCCGGTCGAGCTGGTCAACACCTCCGCCGCGCCTTCACTCGCCGAGTCACAGCCACCGGATGAACCCTGGAGATATACGCACACGCGTACCGGCGTCGTGCAATTCGGCCGAAACGTAACCGGTCCCGCCGATGAACGGGTGGACGACGATGTCGTCGTCCTCGGCGGAAACGCCGACATCAAGGGCTATGTGACAGGCGACGTCGTCGCCATAGGCGGGACCGTCCACGCCCGATACGGCTCCCGCATCGACGGCGACGTCGTCGTCGTCGGAGGGAGCCTCGACCGTGCGGACGGGGCCGTGATCGGCGGCGATGTGGTGGAAGCGGGGCCCGGCATCACGTGGCCGCATACCTTCTTCGCTCAGAGGCACTTCCTGCCCTGGAAGATCGCCGGATTCGGAGTCTCCGCAACGATACTGGGCCTGTTCGCCTGGGGCTTCATCGCCCTCCTCGGAGTCCTTATCATGAAAGACCGACTTGCCGTGATGGCAGAAGCTCTCCCCGCGCATCCGGCCCGCGCCGCCCTCTACGGGCTCATCGGATTCGCTCTGGTACCCGCCGCCATACTCACCGCCACTGTCGCCTCCGCCCTAGCCAGCGTTCTACTGGCGATCACGATCGTGGGCATCCCCCTCATCCCGGCCGTTCTCGCCGCCCTGCTCGCGCTCATTCTCGCCGGCGGTCTCCTCGTGGCGGCGGGAGTCGTCGCCGTCTGGTTCAGTCTCGGCAAGGCGACCTTCTCCCTCTTCGGCCGCCACGACATCCGTCCGATCTGGGCCGTGCTCATCGGCCTCACTCTGGTCGCGGTCGCCTCCCACATCCCGATGCTCGGGCCCCTCGTCGTGGTGACCGTCATCATCTTCGGCTTCGGCCTGGCGATCATGACCGGGCTCGGAGCCAACACCCACTGGGCCCCTCGCCGGCTCGGCTTAAGAACTCCGCAAGCCATGCCGCCAACCGTGCCAATCGTGCCGCCGACCGTGCCGATCGTGCCGCCAAGCGTGCCGCCGGAGGCCGCCGAGCGTGCCGATAGTGCCGATCATGCCGCGCAGGAGCTCGAAGAAGAGCCCGCGCAAGAACCCGAGGAAGAGACTCAGCCGGAGCCCTGATCGCTCCCCTAAAGGGACTCACAGCAAGGCGCCGGCGGGCATCGCCCGCCGGCGCCTTTTCGCCTCTAATCCCCCCAGAAGGCTAGTACTGTCCCACTCGCAGCGTCTGCTTCTTCCCGCCGCGGTCCAGCGTCACGCTGTTCGACGATATCGCCACCACCCGATATGTCCCCTCGAACGTCTCCCCCTCCCGCACCACATATCGGCTCTCACCCCTCCGCAGCACCGCCACCCTCTGCTCCCCCTGTATCACCCCAGAAAGCCACAGAACGCCCGGAGGCGGTCCGCTCGGCTCCTCCGTCACATCCGCCGCGCCCCATTCCGGCGGCGGCAGCGGCGGCAGAGATCGCGTCGGCGACGGCCTCGGCGCGACCTTGCGTTTCGGCGCGGCCGCCTTCTTCAGCTCCGCGCTAGCGCTCGGAACGGGCGCCTTCTTCGGCTCGGCCACCTCGACCTCCGCCGCCTCGGGCGGCTGCGTCTCCGTCTCGCTCGATTCCGCTCCATCCACGGCCGATTCGGGAGCGGGAATGGCTGCGATCTTCGGAGCCCGCGGCGCGGCGGCTGCTTCCGGCCCACCACCGACGCGGGAGATCACGAAACCTGCGATGACCATGAGAAGCGCCGCGGAAAGCGCGATTATGTTGGGAAGACCCAACCGCTTCAGCTTCATGCTACCCTCGCAAACCGGCAGCGATTCGGCGGCCGACCACACAGCCTGCCGCGGGACCCAGAACGAGGTCTGCGCGCGGCGTACCGCCTCCGGTCCATTAATTCCACACGTCGACCCCCCGACAAGACGCACCAATGCAAGACTCTGACCCGGGCTCGGACGGCGCAGCGGCTTCCGCGCTCCGCGATCGACATCCGTGCCGCCGGCCTCAATGCCCCCCAATTGTGGAATAAACCGGCAGGTGAAGCTGCAGGAGCACACCGTGCGCCCTCGGGCAAATCGGGGACCCCCAGGCGCAAGCTGAACGGTACGATGCAGAGCCTGTCGCGCGGGCGTCGCCCGTGTGACTGAGCCCTTTCGTATGCGTTGGGAGGGATATGTGCAGGACGTGGAGGCTATAGCCAGCGGTCGCGAGGAGTTGGAGGCATACCGTCGGCTCCTGGTGCGCGACCCCAGCTCGCTCCGTTTCGCCGAGTATGCCGATCGCCTTCGCCGGTTCGGTCAGCTCGAAGACGCGCTGGCGATCTGCCAGCGCGGGCTGGCACGCCATCCCGCCTACTCGACCGGCCGCGTCGTCATGGGCGAGATCCTCATCGATTCCGGCAAGGCGGAGGAGGCCGAGGCCGAATGGCGCCGGGCGCTGCAACTCGATCCCGGCCATCCACGCGCCCACCTCCGGCTCGGTGAGCTCTACCTGAGCCGAGGCGAGACAGATCACGCGGTTGCAGCCTTCGAGACGGCACTCATCCACAGCCCCGAGTTCCCGGAAGCGCGGGCCAGACTCGCCGAGGTGAAAGGACCCTCTCCCACCCTTCGCACTGAGAAACCCGAGCCTCTCGAAGACCGCCTTCGGACGGCCGGAGCGCGCCCGGAATGGCTCACCGCCGACAGGTTCGACGACCTCGTGCAGCGCGTCGCTGCCTGTCCCTCCGTGGAGGCGGCCGCGCTCGTCGACAGCTCCGGCTCGCCGCTTTCCGGAGAGCTGTCGGAGACTGTCGGCGGAACGACGGGCGAGGCGCCGATGTCGTTTCTCGTGGGAGCCCGGGCTCTGCTCTCACGTCTTGGCGCGGGACGGCCCCGCTCCGCTCTCATCTGCAGCAACACCCTGAGTCTGCGCTGTGTTCCATTGGGCGATCTCGCCCTCCTCGCGGCACTGCGGTCGCGCTCGCCCGTCGGAGAGGCGGACGAGCAGATCGAGGAGTGCATCGCCGGTGGGGAACGCAGCGAAGAAAACGAGGCAGATGCAGATGAGTAGCGAGCCAACGACGAAGAACTCGGGTCTGGGCGGCACACTCGACGCGCTGATGGGCATTCCCGGGGTGCTGGCTGGGATGGTGGCCACCGATGAGGGGCTGCCACTCGCCGCCCGCCTCCGAACTGAACTTGATGCAGAGGCACTGGCCGCGGCCGCCGCGGTGCTGGGTCAACTCGGAACTCGAACTCTCAATGCCACCGGTCGCGGCGACCTCGAAGCCGTCGTGTTGGACGCAAGCAAGTTCAGATTCGTGGTCCAGCCTGTGTCCCTCGGCTACCTGATGGTCGTCACCGAGCCGCTGGCGGAGGCAGACCCTGTCCTAGGAGAGATGACGAACGCGGCCGCATGTCTGGACGAGGCGGGTTCAGCGTTGGCTGAGCCACGCGCGGCCTGAACGGTCGGCGAGGAAGACATATGATAGAGACAGCAAACCTGACGATAACAGAGAGGCAGCTTTCGGAGATCGAGAGCGCCCTGGACGAGATGCTGATCGGGTCGAATGCCGCCAGCGTGCTGCTGATCAACAGCAACGACGGCAGTCTCATCGCCGCCAAGGGGCTGACGGAGGAGCTCGACACGACGTCCCTGGCCGCCCTCGCTGCGGGCACGTTCGCCTCCGCCGGCGAGATCGCGCGCCTCGTCGGTGAGTCGGAGTTCACGGTGCTGTTCCACCAGGGAAAGCGCCAGCACGTGCACGTCAACCAGGCCGGGGAACACGGCCTCCTGATGACCCTGTTCACGGACGATACCACTATCGGCCTCGTCCGGCTGTGCGCTAGAAAAGCGTGTCCTAGAGTGCAGAACGTGCTCGCAGGCTAGGCGGGCCGCAGAAAGAAGCGGCCCCGCGCGAAGCGGGGCCGCCTACTAGCAGCATCTGAGTTTGCGGGTTACTCGCTCCAGCTGATCGCCTCGGCGGGGCAACCGTCAATCGCCTCTTGAATCTCGCTCTCGCCGGCCCCGGACGGCTTCTTCACCGTCGCAATATCGTCATCTCCCATCTCGAATACGTCGGGGCACACCTCTACACAGGCCCCACAGCCGGTGCAAAGATCCGCGTCTACGACCGGTGCTTTCATTTTTCTCCATACCTCCGAGTCGAGTGGTTTGTGGCGCTTTCAGCCGCCGCCCGAGGCGGCCTCCAAGTCTTCTCCAAATGGTGGAGCGGTTCCTCCTGCCAGCGAGGCCAACTCGGCGGATTCAGCAGCATCCCGTGGTCGACCACGGGCCACGGGAGAAGCCGTCCCGATGCCGAGGGTACTGGCTCTTTCGGCCCTGTCAAGGAGGCGAGGGTAGCTATGATATGCTGCCAGACGGGACGGCCGCCATATTGTACGTCTTTCATCACCTCAGTCGATAGGCAAATGGCTCACTTGCACAGCGAAGGTGACACGGAGGGGCGGAGGATGTCAGGAAAACGGCACATCATACCCGCGGCGGACCCCAGCTGACATCAACCAGGACAGAGACGGATAGGAGCCGACCAGGGAGGGGCAGGCGTCGGTCCGGCGCCCGTTTGCTGCGGGGAATCCAAGCCACGAACGACGCTGGTGGCACCGGGTGGATTTGAACCACCGACATAGCGGTTATGAACCGCTCGCTCTGCCCCTGAGCTACGGTGCCAGGCGGGAGATATCATAACGCAAACGCCCGGCTCCGGCAAGATCTCTCCGCACATCGGTCCTCACGGCCGGCGCGCGGTCCTCCGGGCCGCGGTCGCACGCTCCTGCCAGCGGGCCGCCGCCGCGATGTCCGGCCACGGGATCTCGAGTTGGTACCTCTTCTCGTCGAGGGCGAGCTGGAAGCCGTGCCGGAAGGCGGCCGTCTTCAGCGGCAGGTGGGCGGCCCGCGCCTTGCGGTCGACCGGCCGGATGTACATCTCCTGGTCGTCGTAGGCCGAGAACCGAGTCTCCTCCCGCATCCGCGCGTAGCGCGGGGACAGCCGCGTTACGTCGCGCCATTCGTGCACCGCCTCTTCAGTGTCGCCGTTGAAGTAGTATACGAGCCCGAGATTGCTGTGCAGCACCGGGCTGTCCGGGCGCCATTCTATGACCTGCGCCAGGTGCTTCGCCGCCTCCTCCAGCAGCTTGTCCTTGGCGTAGGCGAGCCCGAGATCGTTGTGTCCCTCGGGCGACTTGGGAGAGAAGATCAGGACTCGCTTGTAGCTCTCTATCCCTTCACTCAATCGCTCGTCTCTATAGTAGGCGAGCCCAAGGTTTGAGTGGGCGTCCGGATTCATCGGCTCCAGCCTCACGAGAGCGCGGAAGTGCTTGACGGCATCCTCCTTCTCGTTCAGCTCCAGCGCAACGTGGCCCGCGATGTCCCGCGCACTCGCCAAGTCGGGATCGATCCGAACCGCATAGTCGGCCTGCTCTCTCGCCGCAGAGAGGTCGCCCTCGAGATAATAGGTCAGAGCCAGGTTGCAGCGGGCGACGGCGCTGCGCGGCATCATGTCCGCCACGCGGCGAAACTGCTCCGCCGCCTCCACCAGTCGATTCTGGAGCAGCCGCACGACCCCGACCGCGTTATGGGCGTCAGCAAAATTGGGATAGAGCCTGATGAGCTCCTCCACCTCTGCTTCCGCCTCGTCCAATCTATCGAGCATGCTGCTGGCGACGACGCTGTTGTAGCGGGCAAGTGCGTGATGGGAATTCATCCGGGTCGCCGCTCGGAAGTGATCGAGCGCGTGGCGCAGATGCCCGCTGAGATACGTCGCCACGCCCAGGTTGATCACGACCTCAATGGCGTCCGGGTTGATATCGTAGGCCCGCTCCAGCTCGTTCACCGCCCGGTCGATCATCTCCTCACGCAGCAGCAGCGTCCCGCTGTCGTAGCGTACCTGGAAGTCACCCGGCCCCCGCCGCACGGCCTCCCGCATCGCTTCCAGCGCCCGCTGCTTACGTCCCAGCCGGTACCACGAGATGGCGGACTGGATCAGCGCCCAGGCGTGATTCGCATTCGCTCGCGATACCGCCGAGAAGTCCTCGATCGCCGCCTGATACCTCCCCTCGAGCACGGCGCAGATGCCGCGGTTGTAGCGGCAGGCCTCGTGAGATGGATCGGAGCGCAGCGCTCGGGTGAAATGTCCTTCGGCCACATCCAGCGCCCCGCGGGACTGATGGATCACACCGAGATTGCACATGACGTCCGGGTGCTCCCGGTACCGGCTTGGCAGCGCCTCCAGCTCCGACAGGCCCGCCTCGACTTCCCCCTGTCTCGCCAGGGCGAGCGCCAGGGCGTTCCGCGCGTGAAGATGGGTCTCGTCCAGC
>Ga0307380_10012902_pt1 | contig 10355 bp, 17 predicted proteins | sample UN3MG_FD_202239 | JGI IMG/M metagenome (GOLD analysis project Ga0307380, IMG submission 202239) | Soil microbial communities from Risofladan, Vaasa, Finland - UN-3 | ecosystem: Environmental > Terrestrial > Soil > Coastal area > Acid sulfate soil | place: Finland: Risofladan, Vaasa | collected... | reverse complement strand
TAGGAATTTTCAGCCTTCAAAATATTAACCCACCCTAATCTTTAACCTTCCAAATTAGGAAATTTAGTATAAACTATATAGAATAATATATTCATATAATATAAATGTCTTTTCTACAAGATAGAGATAGTGATAATTATATTACTAATAAATACGAATGGGAACGCATTAAAGATTATATACCAACTGATAAAATTATATGGAGTCCTTTTTATTGTGATGGGAAACAAAAAGAGTATTTTAAAGAATTAGGTTATGATATAATACATGAAGATAAAGACTTCTTTTTATATACACCTGAATATGATATAATAATTGATAATCCACCTTTTAGTAAAAAAAATGAAATATTAAATAAATTAAATGATTTAGATAAACCATTTATATTAATATGTCCTTCTATGCTGTTAAGCTATAAATATTTTCAAACTAATTTTAAAGATAAAAATATACAATTAATAATACCTTATAAAAGAATGAATTTTAAACATTTAAATTCTAATAAAAAAAATTATAGTCCGCCATTTGCATCATTTTATTATTGTTATAAAATGAATTTACCAAAAGATATAATATTTTTAGAATAATATATTTAATTTTTTATTTATTTTTTTTTTAAAAAAAAATTGATTTAAATATTTTATTATTATTTATAATATAATCAATAATAAAATAATGGGTGTAATGAATGGTTGGTATAATTTAGAAGATATAGAAAATCATGATTTTGCTTCTTATATGGTTATAACAGAAACAGATGAAGATAGATTTTTAACTATGATATTTGACTACGATGAAGCAATCGCTTTTAAAAATGATCGTGAAAATGATAAAAAATATGTTTCTGTTAGTAAAGTATGGAAGATAAATAAAAAAACTGAAAAATTATTGTCTGTGGGTTTAAGGTTTAATGGTTAATTTAAAAAAATATATTATTTAGTCATTAGCCATTTGAGTTTTTCATCATCAATATCCCACATTTTAAATTCATAATAATAATCGTCTTTATCCATTTATATATACTAAATATATATTTTATTTTTATTATATATATTTAAAAAATATTATTATAATATAAAATGGAAACAGGCAGAACCTCAGGAGTTAGAGAAATAGAAACTGAACCAACAAGATCTAATATATCAGGAAATTTAGTAAGAATAGCAAGAAACATACCAAATCAAACTGGTCAAGTGAGAGTTTATTCAAATAATAATTTTAATAGAACAGCAGACACTCTTGGAAATTTAACAGGAGAAGAAACAGAAGATTCAACACCTGAAACTATGAATATTTTAAGAATGACTGAATTACGATTATTAGAGAATGAACTTCAAGTGTTAAAAAATGATTTAAATAATTTATATGATAGTTTTTATTCGTATCCAGCAGATCGCGACACATATAGAAGAGAATATAAAGAAACATCAGATAAAATAGATCAAGTAACTAATCAAGTAAATTCTCTACGCCGAAGTATATCTGCATATCTTCCAACTGATTAAACAAATTAAATTATTTTTTTATTTATAATTTAAAAAATATTATTATAATATAAAAATGCAATCAGGACGAATTACAGAAGTTATATCATCAACATCTTATTTACCCGAAACACCTGAAACACTCCCCACAGATGAGACTACTGGAATAAATTATTCAACAGACCATTTAAATACAACAACAAGAGTATTTTATGATGATGACGAACAAACTGGACAAGAAATTGGAAATCCAACAGGTGAAAGTATTAATAATTTAAGAATGCAAGAAATAATATTTATAGATAATTCAATACAGAGATTAACAGAAGAGTTAGAATTCATGGAAAATGATAATATGGGTAATTTTACTATGGACGATATAAATCATATGGAAAGCAGAATAAACGATTTAATTGATAGAAGAAATGAAGTTCGTAGAAGTATATCAGCAGATGTTTAATCAAATTAAAATAATTTAATTTATTTCTTAAATATATTTAAATGAGTGATTGTCACCCAACCACTTTTATACAAACAAATGAGGCTTTTTTATTAACAATAGTAGCAACATTAAGTGCTATGTTTGGATTGTTATTAAATACATGTATAAAATCACGATGTACTACCATTAAATTTTGTGGATTAGAGTGTATCCGTCAGCCTATTCCAGTTGAAGAATTAGATAATGTAAATATTGTAAATCCAAATAATAATAATAATAATAATATATAAATGCCTCACCCTAGTAATGTATCATATCCAAGAACTGAATATTATAGAAGATACTATAATAATAATAAACATCGTTACAGAATGAACTATGAAGAAAAAAAAGAAAGACAAGAAATATTTAATGAAATTTATAAACCATACGGAGGAGAGAAAGCATATCATTATAATTCTTTAATGAAGTGGTTAAAAGAAGAAAAAGAAAAAGAAATTTTGAGAGATTTAAGTAATATTAATTTAAATTAAATTTTTTTTTATAATCTTTTATACTTTCAGTTAAAGAAGGTTTATTCCACAATATAAATCTTGCTAATGCTCCCGCACTTGTGGGTTCATTCCAATTTTCATTTACTTTATGTCTTGCTATATAAGCATCTTTCTTTTTATCGTCTTTATGGTCTATATAAGTAGAACCACCTTTAAATCCAAAATGAGTTTTTTTTCTTTTTTCACTTTTACATTTACTCTCTCCACTACATTCACAAAATTCAGCAACATATCTTTTTTCTTTTCTGTCGCTTGGCTTTATAGACAAAAGTTTCATTATTAATATAATTAAATAAAAAAAAAAATATAAAAAAATAAATAAAAAAATAATTAATAATATTTAGGGAAAACAAAATAATTAATTATAATTTAAAAAAAATTGATTTAAAAACATTTTTTTCTTTTTATATATTATAAATAACCAAATGGCGGAACTTACAGAATTTAAAGAATTTATTAAAGACAAATCAGCGAATACTATTAAATCATATATCCAGCAATATAATAAATTAAAGAAAATAGTTGATAAGGAAATGGAACAGAGCATAGATATCCAAAATATTAGTGAGAAAAACATATTGGAGTTTGCAAGTCAAGAATCAAATTTAAACAGCCAACAAGCATTAATAAATATTGCTATCATGGTACGAAAAATGAATAAATCACCTACATCTAAATTAGAGAAACAAAGAGATGAAAATAAAGAAAAATTAAAAGGACATGTTAAAGAAAAAAACGAAAAACTTAAAAGTGATGGACTCCCTTCTTATAACGATTTATTAGATTATTTAGCATTTTTATATGAAAGTGAGCGTTGGACTGATTTTATTATTAATTATTTATTAATTTATTTTCATACCCGTAATGAAGATGTTAATTTTGAATTAGTTCCATTTAAAAGAGATACAAAAGAAAATAAAAATATTAATTATTTATGGTATAGCAAAAGAGCAAAAAAAGCAACATTATATAGACGCAATTATAAAACAGCTAGTAAATATGGAATGAAAACAGATATAATTACAGACTCCAAATTTTTAAATGCTATTAAACAGATTTTTGAATGTAGAAAAAAAGGAGAAGATTGTGGTGTTTTTATTCCAAATAAAGAAAATGTAGGTTATTATGTGAAACGAGCCACACTTGATAATTTAGGAGAGAACCTCTACAATAAAATAATAATTAATCATTTTAAGAATGATTTAAATAAATTAAAAGAAATAAGTGAATCTCGTGGGACATCAATTGATACATTACATGAAAATTATAATATTGATAAAAAATAATTTAGGAAAAAATATAAAATATTATTATATTTACTTAATATAATAATATAATGACAAGCGTTTTAGATAAAAGAGTTCAAGTAGAAGGAGCATTAAAAGATGATAAAGTTTATAATGAAGAAGGTAGAGAGTTAAAACCAATAGCACCAAAAAATAATAAAGAAGAGAAACAAATAGAGGAAATGATGCAAAGATACCCACAATTAGATTATTTAATGTGTTTATTATTAATTCAAGCTACTTCAGAAGAATTAGAAGAAATAACAAAAAACCCTAAACCTAGACAATTAGATACATCAACAATTATTAAACAAGATTTTTATCCTGAAGAACAACCAAATTTAAATACTTTAGTAATAAGTTAATTTTTTTATATTATTATTATATAATAAAATGTCGGCTACTAATCAAAAAAATATTTTTATTGATACAGAACAATATCACTCTGTAGATAATAAAGTAACCTTACTATTTCCATCTCAAACATTAGTTGTTCCTCAAGGCTTTGGTATGAAATTATCTTTACAGCAATTTACCATGAAAAAATCATTTTATAATATTAACAAATATAATAATACTTTTTATCTTTATAATTCAACTACTGATAGTTATACGCAAATAGTAATAACAGAAGGAGATTATTATACTTTTGGAACAACAGGAGCTGATGCTAATTCATTATGCAAAGCAATTCAAGATGCTATAACAAATGCGAGTATAGGTGCTAATAATGTTTCTTATAATGTTAATACAAGAAAATTATCTATATCATCGGCTTCTTTTAGTGCAACTAATTATTTAGTATGTTTTCAAGTTCCTCCATCAAGACAAAATTTTATTCCAGCAAATACAAACCCTAATGGTTTATTTAGTGATATTGCTGAAATTTTAGGAGCAAGATCTAACCAACAAGAATTAACATCAAGTTATGTTCCTTTTCCTGCTTTTGAATTAAATTCAACTACATTTACATCTTTTTATCCAGCATCTTTATATTCTATGGAAAATATTAGATTAATACTTAATTTAGGAAGTAGTAATTTAGAAACTCCTAACATGGACGCTAATACTTCCACTTCAATATGTTTAGCAAGTCAAACATTTGCTACTATTCCATTACAGAATGGTGGTTCATTTGATGGTTTAAATTTAATTGAACCAGCAATAATATTATTTCAAGATGACGGCGATGAATTATTTAGCATAAAATTGCAACAAAATCATATAGATTCATGCAACTTTTCATTAGTAGATGGAAAAGGAAGACCTATAGATGAAGTAGGTAAAGACCAATATAAAAATGGAGAATTAAATTATCAAATGGTTATAAGATATGAAATTATTGAAGAACCATTCGTTGCCAATCCTAGTAATATGCCTTCATCAAATAGAACGGGAAATTTAAAACCACAATTAAATTAAATATTTAGTATTAATTCAAATTAATTTAATTTATCATTTAATTAAATTAATTAAAAAATTTTAAATATTTTTATATATTATAAAAAAATATGCTTCCTGAGAATGTTGATTTTGGAGCTGAAGTGCTATCTAACTACTCTCGTAATACCTTCCGTATAGAACCCAATTCTTCCACATCGGCTACTGCTGGTCGTGTTATTCAAATAACTTTACCTGAAAATTCCGTTTTAGACATGAAATCGCTTCGTATGTTTATGAGGGTAACCACAGCCAAAGGTGTAGCAACAGGACCTCACGATGTTTTAGGACTTTTACCCGCAAATATTGAGGGTCTTATATCGTCCATAGAAGTATATGTTAATGGTGTTCAAGTAGCTCAAGGTTCTAATGAATATAATACTATTTGCAAAGTTGTTAAATTAGGTGCTTATAATCAAGACGCTCAACAATCGTCGGGTGTTCTTGTAAATCATTCTAGAATGGTTGCTTCATTAAATAGTATAACACCTTCTGATATTTTTGGACAAGATTTATCAGGAAACGGAGAAAATGGTGATGTATGTATTGATAATTGGAGCAATTTCTTGGGAACAACAGCCACCCGCTTTATTCCCACAGATGTTCTTGGAAGCATTACAATTAAAATCACATTAGCAAGTAATGCTGTTTTATCGGGTGCTATTCTTGGTAAAGATACAACTGATGTTTCATTAAATAGTATGGTTTCCAACCCAAGCTATAAAATTGAAAACCCATACTTTACCATAGATTCGTGTGTTTTACCTGAAGCCTATAATGAATTATTAAGACGCCGTTTAATGCAAGATGAGTATTTACCTTTAAATTATACTGAATATTATACTTTTATTAATAGTGGTATCACAGGGACTTCTTACTCTAATAGATTCGCTTTATCTTCGGGTTGTATCAATTCGCTTCATGCTGTTCAGAGATTAGACTCGCATAATGTTTTCGGTCCAGCTACTGATTTAGCTCCTAAAACAGGCCCACGGGCACCATTAGGGACAACAGGTCCTGATCGTGAAGGTAAATTTTTCACCTATAAAACTTTTAAAGCAGGTGCTGATTATAATGATGGAATTTTTAAATACCAATTCAATATTAATAATGTTAATATGCCTCAATTTTTAGCCACTAATAAATTTGCGATGGCTAATCTCCCATATGTAAATAATAAATTAACTCCTAAAACTCAGGGTATTTTAGTCACAGGTGAGACCTCTTTCTGCCAAGGACAAGCTGTCTATACTTGTATGTTGTCGCACCCAGATTTATCCTCTAAAGTAATGAGCGGTCTTAATAGCAGAGGAATTAACTCACAATTCTACTTCTCGGCTCAAGGGCTTGATACCACTCAACTTGGTTCGGGAATGAGTTCGGTTGTAATTGCATCTACTACTGCTCAATTACGCATAGCTGCGGGTCGTCAGGTATCAGTAATTTGGTAAGAAAATAAAAAACATTTAGCACTAATAAAAGATTTAGAATAAAAATTTAATAATATATATTTATTTTTTTTATAAATATATAATATAAAATGTCAGTTATAAACCAACGAATTATAGGACTATCTGAAAGCCAAAGAAATAGAAAATCATTATATATTAACCCTACTTTTGGAATACATAATATACCTTACGATAGATACCAAAATAATAAAATATTTCAAATGAAAGACAATACACCATCAATAAATTCGCGTATTGGTATGTCTCAAAATACATCTCTAATAGCGCACCCATGTGAATCATTAAATGAAAGATTAAACGACAGGCAACAAGGTGGTTTTAGAAACAATCATTACGAGGTTAAACCAGCAACAGGTTTAAATAATAGATTTTTTACAAATGATAGATTATTTTTTACTCATGACTTTAAACAAGAACCACAAATAAATAAAATCTATTAATTTTTAAATATTATATAATTATATAATATATAATGGGACATTCACTATATGAAAAAATTAATAATTTAGATACAGATAATGTTACTATATTTAATACATTAAAATCTAAAAATGTTAAAATAAATGATGAAAAAAATCATTTAGTAGTTAATGATAATAATGGTAATAAAATATTTTGGATAAATGAAGAAGGTTGTAGTATAAAAGCATTAGATAAAAGTATTGAATTATGTGATGTGTTAGGATTTCCAAAATTACAAGATGGTTTATTATGTGTAAATGATAATGAATTAAATTTTAAAAAAGATATAAATTTAGATAAATTAAGTGTTATAGATAGTTCTATTAAAAATTTAGAAGTAAAAAATTTAAATATAAAAGATTTAAAATTACCTATTTTATCAAGTGATTCTATTTTAAATAAAATTTTAAATAGTGATAATATAAATGCTATTGACGCAAAAATAACTAATTTAAAAAGTGATAATTTAGAATCAAAAGATATATTAACAAACCATATAAACACTAAAACATTTAATGTAGAGATATTTAATTCAAAAGAAATAAATACAGATAATATAATATCTAATACAATAAATATAAATAAGGGAAAATTTGAAGAATTAGAAGCAGATGATGCTGGAATAGTAAAATTAGAATGTAAAAATATATCATCTCATAATTTAGATATTATTGAAACTGCAAATATAAAATTATTAAATGTAGAAGAGTCAATTATATCAGATGTAAATATATGTAATGCTGAAATAAAAATATTAAAAGTTGATAAAATAATTAAGCCATTTGGTACTTTTGGATCATTAGAAGAACCATTAAATTTAAATATGATTGATAATAAATTTTTAGATTGTAATAACGAGCAAAATAATATTGTAATTTATAATAAAATAGTAGATAAATCACCACAGAATAAATTTGAATTAAAAAATATACCTGATGCTGATTATAATGTAATAGTTAAATGTCATAATCAATTTATAAATGTGCAATATAATATATGCGAGGTAGATGGTAAGAAATGGTTATTTACAAAATTTAAAGATTTACCATTAAATTTAATAGTTGAAATTATATTAGAAAGATTATAATTTTTTTATAGTTAATATATATATATGTCTTATATAGAATTAAGTTATGATAAAATTTTACAAGAAATAGCTGAATATATTGATAATAATAAAATAAAATTAAAAAAAAAAACAATAAAGCGAGAGAATAATAAATCAAAAAAAATAAAAAATTTTAATATAATTATATTATAACAAATGTCAAGTTTAGGAGAATATGCATCAGCAGGAACAATAAAGTGTAATAAGTTAATAGCTGAATCTATAGATGCTCCCAGCTTAAAGAGTCAAATATATGGTTCATGGAATTTATCACAAAATCAAGATGCAGATATTTTACCAACAGCTATATCAGGGTGGCAATCAGTAATAACACCAAATGGAATAACTTTAAACGGGGGAAATACTTTTAATGTAAGCCAAATTGGAATATATAATATTCAGGTAGTGCTTCAAGCTACTAATGTTTCAAGTATAGATGTTGCAGATGGTTCTATAACTGATACTTTAGGTGTTAATTATACTGGAGCATTACATGAAACTATTGGAGGAAATTCTCATCTTGAAAATATACAATTATGTTTTAGTTCATTAGTTCAAATTACAAATATAGCAACGGGAATACAAGTTCAAGGTTTTATATCAGCATCAGCAAATACACCCCAGTGGAATAAAACTTATTCTAATATATCTATTCATAAAATAGTTTAATTTAAATAAAAAAAAATAATAATAATATTATAATATTATATAAAAATGACAAGTTTAGGAAATTACGCATCAGCGTCTGTTTTAGAATGCAATAATATGATATGTAATACTTTAACAGCAAACAATTTAAAAAGTATTTACGGACAATTTGAATTAAGTCAAATTACAATAGCTGAAGGAACTTTTACTACAATTGGTAATTGGATACCTAATACTTTAGTAAAAGGGGTTAGTGTTCAAGCAGGTGAAAAATTTTATGTTAGTGAAGCAGGAGTGTATGAAATTCATATGAATTTACACTTGGGTCAAGGTTCAACTGATATAACTAGAGTGGATACTAGACTTCTTTTATATCCTTATGGTTCAGTTTTTGGCGGAAGTGTAATAAAAGTTAGTACAGCAGCGGATATGACTAATTTCACACAAAATAATACAGCTCATATTGAAATAACAGATCCATTAAATGAATATTTTGAAATTGAAGCCAAAGTTGCTTTTACACCAAATTCCCCTTATTTTCAAATAGATTTTACACGAGTATTTATAAAAAGAATTGCATAATTTTAAATTTTAATATTTATTTAATATTTTTTATAAATTATTAAATAAATTTGAGAGAAGGAATAAAAATTAAAAAAAATAATAATAATATTATAATATATAAAAATGAATTCTTGGATTAAAGGTTTAAAAGAATATAATAAGGGTTCTGATTCTTTTTGTATTCCAAAAAAAGGCTCAAAAGGATATAATAAAATTATGAATAAAAAAAAACCAACACTCAAAGAACAGAAAGATTCAAACGAATATTTAGACATAGATGAATTTAGGGAGAGGGCTAGTAAATTAGGACGACAAGAACTTGTAAAAAGAGGAATTTATTTAAAAAGTATAGGAGATTAAAATTTTAATATTTATTTAATATTTTTTATAAATTATTAAATAAATTTGAGAGAAGGAATAAAATAAAATTTTTAATTATAAAATATTTATATTGGTTCTCTCAACTTTTAAAAAATAATTTATAAAAAATATAGATAAATAAGTTTATAATTGTAATTGTATATGAATAGAATATTATAATAAATTTTATATTTTTTATTATGATATTTTTTGAGAGAAGAGTTAAATTATTCGTATGCACGGGAGGAGAGCATAACACAATTTTTTTTTATTTTTTTTCTTATCTTTTTTCATATCTAAAAATTATTATAAATATTATTAAAAATATTATAAAGAAAAATAACGAGATTTTTATCCCGTGAAAATAATTTGATAAATAAATGTTTTATTATCATAATATGGTAATAAAATATTTTTATTTAAAATAATTATAGATATGTTTAAAAAAATAGATAAAAAAATTTAGATGAAAAAAGATAAGAAAAAAAATAAAAAAAAATTGTGTTATGCTCTCCTCCCGTGCATACGAATAATT
>Ga0307380_10012900_pt1 | contig 10356 bp, 10 predicted proteins | sample UN3MG_FD_202239 | JGI IMG/M metagenome (GOLD analysis project Ga0307380, IMG submission 202239) | Soil microbial communities from Risofladan, Vaasa, Finland - UN-3 | ecosystem: Environmental > Terrestrial > Soil > Coastal area > Acid sulfate soil | place: Finland: Risofladan, Vaasa | collected... | reverse complement strand
ACGCTGGCCCAGGCAGGGAAAAACGTCCTGATCCTGGATACGGATTTCAGGAAGCCGAACCAGCATAAGATCTTCAAGATCAGGAACGTGGACGGGCTGACGAATTATCTGACGTCGGAGCTGGAGATCAAGGCCCTGATCAAGACGACTCCGGTGGCGCATCTTTTCTTAGCCAATGTTGGGCCGGTGCCGCCCAACCCGGCGGAGCTTCTCGGGTCGGAGAAGATGGGCGAGCTCCTCGAGACGCTGAAGCAGTGGTTCGATTATATACTGCTCGATTCGCCGCCGGTGCTGACGGTCTCGGATGCGATGGTGCTGGGGCCGAAGATCGACGGGGTGATCTTGGTGGTGTGGGGCGGGAAGACGGCGAGGGAGGCGCTGAAGCGGGCCAAGGAGAAGATGGATCAATTGAAGGTCAAGTGCCTGGGTGTCGTCATCAACAACATCAACATCCAGCAGCACGACTATTACTACATGTACCAATATTATCACTATGGGGAGGGCCCGGGAGGAGAAAAGACCACCTGATTTCCCCTCTCCTTTATCCTCTCCCACAAGGGGGCGAGGAGGTAAAATTAGGTGCCTGGCGCCAAATTTTATTGCCCTCTCCCTTGAGAAACTGTGTTACAATTGCCAATTGTCTTTGCGAGCGACCGCAGGGAGCGCGGCAATCCGGCTCCTTGGGCCGTCCCGAGCATGGCGAGGGATCTCATCAAGCGGAAACTGGCATGAGATCGCCACGGCGTCTTCGACGCCTCGCGACGACCGAGTCGGATTGCTTCAGTCGCCACGCTCCTTCGCAATGACATTATGACACAGTCTCTGATGGGAGAGGGTGCAGGGAGAGGGTGAATCGAAAAGCTGGATTTACATGCTTCAGCCTGGGCCAACAAAAGGCTTGACAAGATGGTTCAGACACGCCTAGACTAGAAGTGTCAAGGGAGGATAAAATGCAGGGGGAAACGATTCGGAAAATGATTAGAACGGGGCTTCGTCTGGCTGCTATTTCGGCCGTGGTCTTTTTCTCGTTGGCCGCGTTTAGCATCGCGGTGGAGAAGAAGGCCGACGCCGGGTCGGTCAAGGGTGTCCTGGTTGAAGAGGGCTGGAGAACACCGGTCGGGAGCGTCGTCGTCAAGATGAAAGACCTGGCCACGGGGAAAGAGTACATCAGCGCCCCGACGGATGAGAGCGGGCGGTTCGAGATCGCCGGAGTCGCGGAAGGAAGATACCGCCTCGAGGTGATATCGGAGGAGGGCGCGATCGAGCTCGAACAGAGCATTTTCGTCAAGGCGAACGAGGTGGCCGACTTCAACCTCGATGTCGCGCCGGATGCCCTGGCGCCGGAGTGGGAGGTAGCCCAGGGCGTTTACGGGGTCATGGAGGTCATGTGCAAGCCGCGCAAGCCGTCTTCACCGCACAAGCCGCCCGGAAAGCCGCCCTGGGTCCCCGGGCCGCCGCCGTGGCATCCCGGCCCGCCGTCTCACTGATTTAGAGAAATAAGGTAAATAAGGGGACACCTTGCTGCAAGGTGTCCCCTTATTTCATCCCCCTCTCCTCGATCCTCTCCCACCAGGGGCGAGGAAGGAAATTCAGGTGACCGCACACCAAATTCTATTCCCCTCTCCCTTTGATGGGAGAGGGAGGGGTGAGGGTGGGACTATATTACCCCCTCTCCTCTAATCCTCTCCCACCAGGGGAGAGGAGGAAAAACGGCGAATCTTCGTGTTGGAGAGAGAGGTTGAGTCAATCCGAACGGACGTTTTATTATTCCCCTCTCCCTTGATGGGAGAGGGCGCAGGGAGAGGGTGGAATTAAGGAAACTGTAACCTTAACTCCACCTTAATTCTATCATCTATTGACCAGCACAATCGTCTTCTGGGGTGTCTGCCTCGTTATCGTCCTGCTCCCCCTGCCATTCGGGGCGGTGGACGAGTGGGCGGTCTTTGGCTTCGAGGCGGCCACGTTTGTTCTTTTTGTCCTGCATCTTGTGGGAGTGGGACGGGCTGATGAGAGTGAAAAACGAGCCGGAGCAGCCGGGCGGTATTTCTTCCCCTCCTGGCTGAGACTGCTATCCGTGCTCGCCCTTGGCGTCGCCGTTTTGCAGCTCGTCCCGCTCCCTCTTTCAATCTTAAAGGCGATTTCGCCCCGCGCGGCGGTCGTCTGGAGCGGCGTCTCTCCGGGCGCCGAGGGCGCGGTGGCTGCCGGAGGCGGCTGGGCGACCATATCCCTCGTCCCGAACTTCACTCTCTATGAACTTGTCCGCTACGTTTTCTATTTTCTTTTTGGCTATCTTGTCTTCAAGCACGTCTCGACGAGAAAGCACGTAAAAGTCTTCGTTTTCCTTCTTTTCGCCGCGGGCTGCTTCCAGTCGTTCTACGGCCTGGCCGAGTTTTTCGGTGGCACCCAGAGAATCTTCGGGTTCCGGAGGGAAGCCTACCTCGACTCGGTGACCGGGACATTCATCAACCGCAACCATTTCGCCGGGTTCCTGGAGATGATCTTCCCGATAAGCGTGGGCTATCTTCTTGCCAGGGCGAATTTTTTCGCCATGAAGAGGGGCGGCTCGTTCAGGAAGAAGGTCCTCTGGTTCAGCCAGGAAAGGTTGCAGCAGACACTCATCTTCGGGATCGTCCCGGTGCTCGTCGGGATGGGGATTTTCTTTTCGCGGTCGAGGACGGGGATTTTTGTCTTTTTCGCTTCGCTTTTCCTAATATTCGTGGCGCTTTCGGGCGCCGGCGGGAGAAGGCCGGGGAGAGCGGAGGAGGGCGCGCGGGGAGCCGGGAGGCGGCATGGGCGGGTCATCAGGACGGTTATGCTTGTGGTCGTTTTCGCCGTCATCCTGATCGGCATCAAGCCCGTCATCGAGAGGTTTTCCTTCGCCTCGCTTGCTCACGAGGTTAGGCCGGTTTATTTCAAGAATACGGTCGAGATCATCAAGGACTTCCCAATAGTGGGGACGGGGCTGGGGACGTACTTTTATGCCTATCCGATGTACGAGAAAAAATACTCGGGCGATTTGCTCGAGCACGCCCATAACGATTACCTGGAGCTGCTGGCGGAGGGCGGGATCGTCCTCGGTGGCCTGCTGATCGTGGTCGCTTTCGGGGCGCTGGGAGTTTTGTTTGTACGCTGGACGCGGCGGAACGATCATTTCGTGAGGGGGGTCGCGCTCGGCTGCCTGGTCGGGATTGCCGCCATCCTCATCCACAGCCTGACCGATTTCAACCTCCACATCACCGCCAACGCCGTTTTGTTTGTGACGCTCTATGCGCTGGCCGCCCGGGTCGTTGGGATGGAAGCGACAATGAACCGGAAGAATATCCAGAAGAAGGGATGAAAATTGAAGCGGAATGGGCAAAATAAGCGTTCCTTGTGCCCCCACTCCTCCATCCTCTCCCGCCAGAGACTGTGTCACAATTGCCAATTGTCTTTGCGAGCGACCTTTGAGAGCGAAGCAATCTCCTTTATTTTCAATGCATTATGAGATTGCTTCAGTCGCCACGCTCCTTCGCAATGACATTATGACACAGGCTCCCAGGGGAGAGGATAAAAGGATTGCCGTAACTGGGTTGCCTAGGTTCGGCTTGGAGCTGAGATGAAGCCGATCGTCAAGGTCGTCGTTCTTGTGATCGTTACCGCGTTGTTCGTGGTGGCGGTGCGGGCTTATCTCGGGTATCACTATTTCTACCGGTACGCGGCGGGAAGGGAAGAGGCGACCAACCTGGAGGGAAGCTTCGGAGCGCTCGAGCCTGAGCTCAAGAGGGCCGTCGAGTTTTCCGGGAACCCGCTTTTTTACCAGGAGCTGGGGCGGCTGTATCTCGAGATGGCCCTGGCCGAGAACAAGTTCGGCACACCCGAGAAGAGGGACGAGTATCTCGAACTGGCGCGCGAGAGCCTGGAAGGGTTCATCCGGCGGAATCCTTTGGACGCCTTCGGTTATTACGAGATGGGCAAGGTTTATATGCTCTACAACTTCCCGCTGTTGACCTATGCAGTCCGGGGCCGGGATTACTTGCGAAAGGCGCTCGAGATGCGGCCGGCGGACGAGGACCTTAACGTCAATATAACCTACATGTTTCTCGTCCAGTGGGACAGGCTGAGCGCGGCGGAGAGAAATTTTGTCTATGACGTCGTGGCCCGAAACCTGGAGACCAATGCCAACTTTTTCCCGCGCGCCCTGGCGTTATGGACGAGTGAGTTCAAAGACTCCGCGAAATTGAAAGTCGTCTTTTCTGAAAATAGCGACCTCTGGCCGAGTGTCGCCCGCTTCTTTCCGGCTGATTGAGACCGGGAAGGCCCCATTTTTTTTCACCCTCTCCCACCACCCTCTCCCATCAAGGGAGAGGGATATTATTGGACCTTCCCCATTTATTCCCCATTTAGATTCCCGCCTTTTTCTTAATCCCGCCTTATTTCCCCCCTATTTCTTTTCTTCCCCCGCCTCTTCGATCAAGCCCACTTCTAGCGCTCTTCTTCGTCGTTCAAGGTTCAAGGCCAAGACACGGGCATCAAGGCGGTGTTTTATTCAAGAGGCGGCCTCTCTGCTAAAGGAGGACAAGAGCGAATCCGTGCGCTCTCGACTTTACGGATGAGTAAAATCGTGTTATGGTGATTTCACTATGGCCAAGAAATATGATCGCTACTTGAAAAAGTCAGTCGCGGCGGACTTGAAGACCCGGATGGTCTTCGTGGAGGGGCCGAGACAGGTCGGCAAGACCACCTTTGCCTTATCCTTCCTGTCCGCGCCGAGCGAGAAGCATCCCGCCTACCTGAACTGGGACGATGTCCATGCCAGGCCGCCGCTGATGAGAGGAGAACTGCCTCCCAACCAGCCCGTTATCATCCTGGATGAGATCCATAAGTATGCGAGATGGAGAAATCTCATCAAAGGGTTCTATGACACGAAGAAGTCGGAGACCGCATTTATCATCACCGGGTCGGCCAGGCTGGACCACTACAGTAAAGGGGGAGATTCCCTGCATGGCCGGTATCACGGCTACCGGCTTCATCCCTTTTCGCTGGCCGAAATGGGAGGGGCAACCTCCACAAATGGACTGGACCATCTGCTCAAGTTCGGAGGATTTCCGGAACCTTGCCTGAGGGGAGAAGAGCGTTTCTGGAGGAGGTGGCAGAGGGAGCGAACCCATCGGGTCATCTATGACGATATCAAGGATCTTGAACGGGTGAAGGAGCTCAGCCTGCTTGAACTTCTTGCCGAGGAGCTTCCACGCAGGGTGGGCTCGCCGCTTTCCGTCAAGAATCTGAAAGAGGCGCTGGATGTGGCCCACGAGACGGCGGATCGGTGGATAAGGATCTTTGAAAGGCTATACATCTGCTTTCGCATTCCCCCGCATGGAGCGCCGAGAGTGAGGGCCGTGAAGAAAGAGCAGAAGCTCTATTTATGGGATTGGTCGGCGGCGCCGGAAGGTGGGGCGAGATTTGAGAACCTGGTGGCTTGTCAATTGCTCAAGTACTGTCATTTTATCGAAGACACAGAGGGCTTCCGGATGGAATTGCGTTTTCTTCGGGACACGGACAGGAGGGAAATCGATTTCCTGGTGCTCAAGGAAGGCCGCCCTCTATTGGCCGTCGAATGCAAGTCGGGCGAAAAAGCCCCCAATCCAGCCTTGTTCTATTTCAAGGAGAGGATCAATATACCGAGACTCTATCAGGTTCATACGGGGACCAGGGACTACGAGAAGGCCGGCGTCCGGGTCCTGCCTTTTCCCGCCTTTTGCAAAGAAGAGTCCATGCCCTGAGAATTATGGATGGGGACACTTAGTGTCACCATAATTCTTCTTGCACCCTCTCCCGCGGCCTCTCCCATCAAGGGAGAGGCGTTTAAATAATTCCTCCCCCCTGGTGGGGGAGGATAGAGGAGAGGGGGACGAGAAAATAGGACCGTCCCCCTAAGATTCCCGCCTTTTAATCCCGCCTGCTTCTTTCCGTCCCTTTCTTGTTTTCTCCAGAGAAATTGCCGCTGGATTTTTGCGCTCCGAACTTGACAAATAAGATTGAAACAAGTAGACTAGTTTCAGGAGGCTTAAAATGTCTACGACGACGGTGAGAATCCCCGAGGACATGAGAGACACCCTCAAAATCATTGCCAGTGTTGAGAAAAGGAACATCAAGGAAATACTCTCGGAGCTTATAGGAGAATACTTGGAAAGACACAAGGAGACTCTGGAGATTCTTTCTCGACCCGAGTGGATGGATGCCATCCAACAGGGACTAAAAGCTTCAGAAAAAGGAGAGGTTGTGAAGTGGCGCAAAAAGACGCCTGGGAAATAGTCCTTACGAAGCCGGCGAAAAGAGTCTGTGATAGAGCGTCCAGGGATATCCAGCAAAGACTTGACGGTTGTTTTGAAGATTTGGAAAAGAACCCGATATATGGAAATAACATTAGGCCTCTTACAGGACAATTGAAAGGACTTATTCGATACAGGGTTGGAGACTGGCGGCTGATCTATCGGCTCTTCAAAGAGAAAAAGACCGTTGAAATCGTGGCCATACTCCCAAGAGGGGATGCGTATAGATAACCATTGCCCGCTTATAGAACCGTCCCCATTTTTAAACGCTTTTTCACAAAAAGTTTACAAAATCATAACAACTTAAGTTCGCGGATGTAATATTCCTAGGATGAAAGCGAATCAAAGCAAGGAGAACGCTCATGAAGAAATGGATGTTTGCGGAAGGCAAGAACAGCCTTGTGATCCTGGTCGTTTTAGCTTTCGTCTTGCTTCTTCCCGGCGCTTCTCCGGCCAAAGAACGGCCCGGCGCGATGCTCAGACTCGAGAAAGAGGACGGCCGGATTATCAGAGGCGAGCTCCTCGAAGTCCAAGGGGAATCCCTCATTATCTTGGATCATGAGGGTTTGGAAAAATCGAGCTATAGGCTTGAGGAACTCAAAAGGATCGTCATCGAGAAGAAATCGGGGCTCCTTAAAGGGCTGGGCCTCGGCCTCCTGATCGGCGGGGGGGGAGGAGCGGCTATTGGGTTGATAAGCGGAAACGACAAACAGGGCTTTTTTGCCTTTACGGCCGGCGACAAGGCCATTCTCGGAGGCATTGCCTTCGGGTTGCTTGGTGGTTTGTCAGGGGCGGTCCTAGGAGCCCTCAGCGGTGCCGATGAATCGATCGACGTTCGAGCCTTGTCCGACACCGAGAAAAAGAAGGCATTGGATATGCTGGCGGCAAAAGCCCGTTTTCCCGCGAAGCTCACGGCCGAAAAAAAGGTCCAGGCTGAGGCCGGAGAGCAAGGAGCCCGGAAGGAGGCTGAGCCGGCCGGGGATCCAGGCCGGTTGTCTATTGCCCCCGGCGTGCAAACGGAAAAGCCATCGACTTCCCCGAAGCATTCCAGGTTTCATATTTCGCTGAACAGCGGCTATATTGCGGCCGGCGGGATCCAGGCGTTCAAGAACGTCATTGAGGAAGCCGGCTTTGCTGCCGATGAAGTCTATTCGGCAGGGTTCTTTTCGAGTACGGGCGGGACGAGGGATTACCCCAGGGCAACGAAGAATCCGGTTTTCTATCTCAAAGACGTCCGCATTGAATATTCTGTCACTCGCTCTTTTTCGATCGGAATATCGTATTCGCCGCTTGGCGTCTATCAGGTGGCGGGACGGACCGTTATTCCTGAGCGGGACTATCGCCCCTACTTTGAGGTCGAAAGCTATCTCAACGGCAAGTACACCGCCAACCTCTATTTCCTCTCCCTGTCTTACGAGTTCCTTCATGAGAGTTTCTTGCGGAGATTCAACGCCAAGGTGGGAGTCGGGGCAGGCCTATGCCGATTAACGGGCAGCTTCATGACCTCACTCTATGAGCTGGGGACCGAGGCCGATGAGCGAGATCCCTTCAAAAGGATCGACCGGGTTGATTTTCGTCAGAACGGCTTATGCCTCGTCGCATTTGCAGAGATCAACCATTTTTTTGGCCGGACCTTCTCCCTGGGCATCAGTGCCGAATATAAATATGTTCCGGGCCGGACTCCTCAGTTTCAACTGCAAGCTCCCTTCTGGTGCTATCCCGCAGAGCCCGGCCAGGGTGGAGAGATGACCTATGACAGCATCGTGGCCTCTGCTGCGTCCCGAAAGTTCAACGCGGGCGGATGGGGATTCGGCTTGAGCTTCGGAATTCATTTATAAGAATTCAGCACGAAATCTGGGGAAATCTAGGGACACTTACCGTAGTTCTTTTATATTAAGGTTGGTGTCCCCGGAATTTAAAAAAGGCGTCTTGACTTTCGGTGCAGAAAGGCAGATAATAGAAAAAGGAAAGGGCAAACGGCATGGCAAAAAGAAAGTTCAGCCCAACTGAGATCAGAAAAATTACCGGGGCTTCAAGGAGCGAGCGTATTCCGATTCCCTTCTATTATGCTCCTCCTTTTCTGGATGAGCTGAGGGTATGGGTGGAAGGCCGTCTTTCTTCGCGAGGAGGGAGGCCGACTATCGACGGATTCGAAGTGATACGCAAAGTCCGTTTTACTAAGAAAAACTGGAGCAAGTTGGAGTCTCTAGCAAAGAACTGGTCCCAGAACGGAAAATCTGTAAGTCCGGCCCAAGTGGCCACCTCAATTCTGGACAAAGCCATTTCTTCGCTATTAAGGCCATAACAGAGTCGCCGCCCAAGATTCGTTGACAGTCAGCCCATAACCGATGTTCGGTTGTCTTTTGCCTTGAAAAGTAGCTTTTAAGGGCCGGAGCTACATAATTAACCCAATTAACCCAGTTGCATTTATTTCCCCCCTATTTCTTTTCTTCCCCCGCCTCTTCGACCAAACCTGCGTATTCCGGGGGATTCCGGCCGGGCATTCCGACGGAAGCCGGCCACTTTTGAGGTTGGCGTCGGAACAGGTGGCCGGAATCAGCGGAATACGCAATCAAACCCACTTCCAGCGCTCTTCTTTGTCGTTCAAGGCCACGACACGGGCATCAAGCCGGTGTTTAAAGTGGGGACGGTTCTATTTTTTGATTTCCTCTCACAAAAAATAGAACCGTCCCCACTTTGTTACTGGCTTCGATGGCGAAGGCCGAAGGGGCCGAGATCCATATGGGATATAAGTTTCTTCGCTTTAACGGTTCAAACGGCAACTTGACTATTTCCTACTAAAAGAGCTATTATAATAGCAATATTGGAGGCATGGCCATGAAGGTAGCAAATACGGTCGATCTGAAAAATAAAACGAATGAACTTTTAAGAGAAGTCATGCAAGGCAAGCCCTTGATCATTACTTATCGGGGAAAACCAGCGGCCTCTCTTCTTCCCCTCACAGAAGAAGATCTTGAGGACTTCATCATAGAACACAGTCCGACCATAAGACGAAAGATTGCCGCTGCCGAGAAAGACCTTAAAGCCGGCAAGGTGATTTCTCTTGTTGAATATCTATCTGCTTCAGAAAAATAATTTTGAGACGCTTCAGCGTTCAGTTAACTCAATCAGCGGCTGATGACCTGAATCGTATTCCAGATGAGCTTCGAGCGAAAATCCTCTCCGCTATCCAGAGCCTTTGCTCAAATCGGTTTTTATCGGGAGGAAATAGAAAAAAGCTCAAGGGATTTAAAGCCCCTCTCTACAGACTCCGCTCCGGAGACTTCAGAATTATCTATCAAATTAAGGATCCAGTTGTGACCGTCATGAGGATTATGAACCGCAAAGAGCTCGAAAGAATTCTTAAGAGACTAAAGCTGGGGTAAGGATGAACGATGGCCCCGGCTCCCTGCCAATTTGAAATGGTGACGAGGGGAGATTCATCGCCCGGAGCGGGAGTTCGCCACCTCGCGGAAAAAGGAAATTTTTAAAAGGAGGAAAGGATGGAATCAAAAATGCGGGTTGACAACTACACAAAATTTATTCTCACCGTCATTGCCCTTTGCCTTGTTTTCATTTGCCTTCAAGAGGTTAGGTTATTTCCCATGCTGTATGGCTCTACACCTGATATTGTTGATGTCCGAATTAAGGCGATTGAACGGCTACCCGGACAAAATTGGGATTCGATATTGATTGGCATTATTGATAAATTGCCCGTTGAAGTGGTGAATACGGCGGCGATTCCAGTGCAAGTAAAAAATTCTCTTCTGCCGGTGGACGTGAAGAATGTCGAAGTAAAATCAACTTTGAAGCCGATAGAAGTGAAGAAATAGAAGGAGAATATTTTACAGCTTTTAAGAGGGGATGATCTTGATGTAGACCTGGCGGCGGCGGGGGCCGTCGAACTCGCAGAAAAAGATCCCCTGCCATGTGCCCAGGACGAGCTTCCCGTCCTCGATCGGGATAGCAATCGACGCTCCCACGAGGCTCGACTTGACGTGGGCCGGCGAGTTGCCCTCCGAGTGGGCGTAGGGGAGGGAGTCGGGAA
>Ga0307380_10012895_pt1 | contig 10357 bp, 8 predicted proteins | sample UN3MG_FD_202239 | JGI IMG/M metagenome (GOLD analysis project Ga0307380, IMG submission 202239) | Soil microbial communities from Risofladan, Vaasa, Finland - UN-3 | ecosystem: Environmental > Terrestrial > Soil > Coastal area > Acid sulfate soil | place: Finland: Risofladan, Vaasa | collected... | reverse complement strand
CAATGATGATTTCATTGCTGATTTTAGCGTCGCTATGCGAGCTGATTATACTAAATTTGGCGCTCCGGCCCGAGGCGAAAGAGTGGTGAAATATAACCGATTAGCGAAAATTGCCTCAGAATTAAATTCTCAATGAAAAATTATTTACCAAAACCGCTCGTTTTAATAATTCTTGACGGTTGGGGTTTGGCTAAACCTCACAAAGGAAACGCGGTTAACCTGGCTTCTACTCCCAACATGGACTATTTTTGGCAAAAATTTCCTCACACAGAGCTTGAAGCCTCAGGAAATGCAGTCGGGCTTCCTCAAGGTGACGACGGTAATAGTGAAACTGGTCATCTAAATATCGGCACCGGTCAAATCGTTCTTCAAGCACTACCTCAAATCAATAAAGCTATTGATAATCAAACTTTTTTCAAAAATCTAGCTTTTGAAGCGGCTTTAAAGCAAGTAAAAAAACACTATTCCCAACTTCATCTAATAGGCTTAATAAGCAGCGGATGTGTTCATTCAAGTCTGGAACATCTTTTTGCGCTTTTAAAAATTGCGGCTGAAAAAAAAGTGAAAAAAACTTTTTTGCACCTTTTTACTGATGGTCGCGATTCTCCCCCTAATTCTTGCCGCCAATACTTGATGGAAGTAGAAAAAGAAATGCATAAGTTAGGCGTGGGTAAAATAGCCACTCTCATGGGCCGCTTCTACGCCATGGATCGGGATAACCGTTGGGAAAGAACCCAGATAGCCTATGAGGCTATGACCGAGGGAAAAGGTTTACTGACGGAAAATTATCAGCAGGCTATAGAGCAATCATACCAAAGAGGGAAAACCGACGAATTTCTCGATCCGCTCATCATTACTACCAAAAATGGCAGGCCCCGAGCCCTCATTGAGGATAATGATTCGGTAATTTTTTTTAATTTCCGGATTGATCGGCCTCGGCAGCTAACCAAAGCTTTTGTGGTTTCCGATTTCGAAGACTTAGTGGTCAAAAAGGCCAGCTTTGACCCTTATGCCGAACTTTTTGGCCAAAAACAGTACCAAACTATCGGAAAAATCAGTACTTTTAAAAGATCAAAAAAAATTTTAAATCTTCTTTTTGTGACTATGACCGATTATGAAAAAGGCCTGCCGGTTTTAGCTGGTTTTCCGTCCGATGTTATTGAAGACTGTCTTTCTAAAACGCTTTCCCAAAACGGTAAACGCCAACTGCATATTGCGGAAACGGAAAAAGAAAGACATGTCACTTACTATTTTAACGGTCGGAGGGAAGAACCTTTTCCCAATGAAGATTGGGTAGAAATACCTTCTCCCCAGGTGCAAACATATGACTTAAAGCCGGAAATGTCTACACCCCAAGTATGCGAAACAGTATCAAGTAGGCTTGACCTTAAGATTTATGACTTTATTCTGGTTAATTTTGCCAACCCGGACATGGTTGGTCATACCGGCGTGTTAAAGGCCGGTATTAAGGCCTGCGAAGAAGTTGATAAATGTTTGGGGAAAGGCATAAAAAAGATTTTTGAATTAAATGGTTTATGCTTAATTACGGCTGACCATGGAAATATTGAGGAAATGATTGATTTAAAAACCGGCAAGACTGATACTAAGCATTCAACTAACCCCGTTCCTTTTATTGCTGTCAGTAAATTTTTTAAAGGCAAAAATCTTTTTTTACCAAAAGGGAAACTATGCCAGATTGCGCCGACGATATTGTCTTTGCTTGGTATAAAAATTCCTTCTTCAATGGTAGATAAAAAATTGATATGATAAAATGTTTAATATTGATAGTCAACCTTTAAATTTATGAAAAAGAGTAATTTACCAAAACTTCTTGTGGCCGGTAACACGGTTGTTGATTTGATTTTTAAAGGTAAAGTTTTTGAAGAGAGAAAGAAAAAGGGTCGGCTTTCGCTTGCTTTTGGCGGCAAATATGTTCCTGACGAGTTTTTCCAATGTTACGGCGGCGGCGGCGCCAACGCGGCCATTTCTTTGGCGAAACAAGGCTTTGACGTCATGCTTTGGTCTCATTTGGCTAATGATCCTTTTGGCCACCAAATCATTCGTTATTTAAAAAATCAAAAAATAAAAACAAATCTTATCAGGTTTAAAGCGGAACAAACTCCCATTTCAAGTATTATTCTTACCCCTTCTGGTGAACGTACCATCATTAATTATCGTTCCGACGCTGACCTTTTAACTCTGAACAGTGAAGTTTTGCGCGAAATGGTAAAAAGGAATTGGTTTGTTTTATTTAGTTTGGCCCATTGCCCAAAAAAAGACAAGTTAGCCTTCTTAAGGCAAGCGAAAAAGGACGGCTTAAAGATTTTTATGTCCTTACACGGAATCGAATACATGAAGGGTTTTGACTATCTTAAACCTTACTTTGCTTTAGCTGATATCGTTCACATGAATGCCCATGAGCTGGCTGACATTTTCGGCGGCAATGCTCCTGATTTTAATTTTAGTAAAACAAATTTTAGCCAAAAATTAAACTTGCCCTTGCTTGTAGTAACTTATGATATTAAGGGCAGCTTTGCTTACACGCCGTTAAAAATTTATTATCAGCCGATTATCACGGCAAAAAAGATCGTTGATACCACGGGCGCCGGTGATGCCTTTGCCTCCGGATTTTTAGGTGAGTATTTGAAAACCGATTCCGTTGCCAAAGCTTTGTTTTTTGGGGCTAAAAACAGCAGCAGTGTGATTACAAAACTTGGGGCCCAAAATGGCCTAATTTAAGTATGAAACAGAAAATCATTGATAAAAAATTATCTTACAAACCTAATTTGCAGGATTACGAGCAAACTTACCGGGACTTTTCCTGGTCCAAAGCGAAAAAAGAAACGGAAAAGTTTAGCGGCCAAATATTTAATGCTGCCTGTATTAGCGTTGATGTTAATGCCAAAAACTGCCGTAAAAATAAAATCGCCTTGTATTGGGAAGGCGAAAATGAGGAAGAGTTTAAATTTACTTTTCAGGAAATTTCGTTGCTTTCCAATAGGGTAGGCAATTGTCTTAAAAATCTTGGGGTTAAAAAGGGGGATCGGGTTTTCATTTTTCTTCCGCGACTGCCGGAACTATATTTTTCCTTTTTAGGGATTTTAAAAATTGGGGCGATTGCCGGAACTTTATTTTCCGCTTTCGGTCCTCAAGCCTTAGAAGACCGACTGCAAAATTCCGATGCCAAAATTTTAATAACCTCTGAGGAGCTCTACCCCCGCGTACAAAAAATCTTGAAAAAAATTTCCAGTCTTAAAAAAATTATTCTTATTGATGAATGGAATAGGACTAATTTTATGGAGGAAAAACCATTAGAAATGCGCAAGAGCGCTGATAAATGTCTTTGGTTTTATTCACTTCTGGTCAAGGCCAGCCCTTCATTAAAACCATGCAACATGCAGGAAGACGATCCCGCTTTTATGCTTTATACCTCAGGAACGACAGGAAAACCCAAGGGAGTAATTCACCGGCATCAGGCGATTGTCCACCAAATAAAATCAGCGGAGTTTGTTTTGGATATCAAAGAAAATGATGTTTATTGGTGTACGGCTGATCCAGGCTGGGTAACAGGCATTGCTTATGAAATTTTGGGTACCTGGGCCCTGGGCGCGTCAACTTTAGTCTTTAGCGGCCGTTTTGAGCCAGAAAAGTGGTACCGCTTGATTGAAGAATATAAAGTTACGGTTTGGTATACCGCTCCTACGGCCATCAGAATGCTGGCCGCCGCTGGATTGGATATAGTCAGAAAACATGATTTATCCTCTTTGCGCCACCTTTGCAGCGTCGGGGAACCGCTAAATCCCGAGGCGGTTTATTGGGGTTTAAAAGCTTTTGGTTTAGCCTTTCATGATAACTTTTGGCAAACAGAAACCGGCGGTATTGTCATTGCCAACTATCCTTCCTTAAAAATAAAACCCGGTTCTATGGGAAAACCAATTCCCGGGATTGTTGCCCAGGTGATAGATGAAAAGGGGATCAAAATGAAACCGGGCAATGAAGGTAATTTAGCCTTAAAACCCGGCTGGCCGGGCATGATGCTAAAAATTTGGCGCCGTCCCGAAAAATATGAAAGCTATTTTCTTACCGAAGCCGGTAGCACTAAGAAAAAATGGTATATTACTGGTGACCGCGCTTTTCAGGATAAAGACGGTTATTTTTGGTTTGTCGGCCGGCAAGACGATGTTATTAAAACCGCTGGCGAACGTGTGGGGCCATTCGAAGTAGAATCAGCTTTGGTTTCTCATCCGAAAATTGCCGAAGCCGGAGTTATCGGCAAACCTGACCCTGTCAGGGGAGAAATTATTAAAGCCTTTATATCATTAAAACCGGGTGTTAAACCATCAAAATCTTTGGAAGAAGATATAAAAACTTATGTCAAAAAGCATTTGGCCGGCCATGCTTATCCAAGAGAAATTGAATTTATTGATAAACTACCGAAAACCCGCTCCGGTAAAATCGTAAGAAGGCTTTTAAAAGCCAAAGAATTAGGTTTGCCTCTCGGCGACACCTCAACCCTAGAAGACTTCTGATAAATACCTGTTAAATACCAATCCCTAGGTGTCAAAATCAACCACCTCGTAGGTGATATCCTCAAGGCCCCTCGGGAAATTACTATCTAAGATAAGTGGCTTTTGCGAAGCTTGATTAAAGCAGAATTCTTGTATCCAAAGCTTTCACTCCTTTGCCCCTTTCATAAACAACTAAAGGGTTAATTTCGATGTCCCTAATTTCCTTAAAGCTAACTAAAATTTCGCCAAGTTTTAAGATAGTGTCAACGATTTGCGCAATATCTTTTTCTTTCTCGCCTCTAATACCGGCTAAAATAGGGAAAGTATCAATATCCCGTATCATTAATTCTGCCTCTTCCCGGCTTATTGGAAAAGCTCTAAATCGTACATCTTTCAAAACTTCAACATACAGCCCACCCAGTCCAAAAACAACAATCGGCCCGAAAATTTTATCATTTCTAGCGCCAACAATTGTTTCCAATCCGTTTTCTGTCATCTCACAAACTTCAACTCCATAAATGTTGGCTTGAGCATTAAAATTTTTGCAGTTTCGCATTATTTTTTCAAAAGCTGAAGCGGCCTCTTTATTGTTTCCAATATTTAACATCACTCCACCAGCATCAGTTTTATGAATAATATCCTCGGAGATTATCTTCATCACCACCGGGTAACCAATCATTTCGCTAAACTTGACCGCTTGTTTTTTAGTTTTAGCCTCAAGACTTCTAGGTACGGGAATACCCGCTTGTTTCATAACTTCAGCTGCTTCGGAAGCTAAGAAGAAACCTCTTTTGATATCCCTAACTCTTGTAATAATTTTTTTAACCCCTTCTTTATCAATTGTCAATTTATGAATTTCACCTTTACTTTTATGCTTGTAACGATAGTTGAAATAGCTGGCGCCTAAACAAGAAACCGCTTCATCAACATCTCCAAAAATGGGAATTTGTTTTTTACTTAAACGGTTAATGCAGTTTTTAATACCGTTTCCACCCAAAAAAGAAAAAACTATTGGTTTAACCAACCGGCTTGTGATAAATGTTTCTTCCGTTAAAAAGGCCAATTTTTTAACATTCAAAACCGCGGTTTCACAACCCAAGCAAATTATCGAGTGAACATTAGGATTTTCAATGGCCGCTTTAAGGACTTTTTTATAATCCGACGTACTCGCTTGCCCGGTAAGGTCAATCGGGTTTTTAAAAGAGCCAAATTCCGGCACTGCTCCTTGACCAATTTTTTTTAGCGTCTTAATATCCGTAAAAAGTTTGACCCGATGTCTTTCGCATGCATCAGTGGCCAATACTCCCACTCCTCCGCCATTAGTGATAATAAGGGCATTTTCGCCTTTTGGAAAAGAGGAGTTGGAGAAAAATTTAATTCTGGTAATCGCTTCCTGTAAGGTAGCGGCCCTGATAGTGCCGTATTGCTTCATGATGTCAGAAAAAACCTTATTTTCACCGGCTAAAGACCCGGTGTGAGAGGCGGCGGCCATGGCTCCGCGAACGGACTTGCCGGATTTTAAAATGATTACCGGTTTTTTTTGCGTAGCTGCTTCCAAAGCTTTAATGAATTTCCTGCCATTTTTCAACCCCTCAATATACATAAAAATAACCTTGGTGTTTTTATCTGACGCCAAATATAAAAGCAACTCGTCCTCGGTAATATCAGCTTTATTACCGACAGATATAATAGCTGATAAACTAATTCCCTCTGTCTGCGTTTTACCCATTAGGGCAATACCCAAAGCACCGCTTTGAGTAATAATGGCTACATTGCCAGGTTTAATGTTGTTGGGACCAAAAGTAGCATTTATCGGTGCTAAAGAGGAATACAAGCCAAAAACATTTGGTCCTAATATACGCATGCCATGTTCATGCGCATATTTGACAATCTTTTTTTCCTCTTTATCATTACCCACTTCGGAAAAACCTGAGGTTATAATCGAGCAGAATTTTACTTTTTTTTGGCTACATTCTTTTACCGCCTCAAAAGTGAATTTTGCCGGAATGACAATACAAGCAAGGTCAACTTCACCTTTAATCTCTAGCACAGATTCATAAGCAGGGTAATCAAGTATCTTTTCAGCGTTTGGGTTTATGGGGTAAATTTTCCCCGAATAGCCGCTCCCTATAATATTTAACAAAAGCTTGTGGCCGATTTTGCTTTTGTCGCGCGAGGCGCCGATTACGGCTACGGATCTTGGTTTGAATAAATATTCTAAGTTGGCATTTGGCACAGGTGAATTATACACATAAAATATGGCATAAAAAAGGGCTGATTTGCATTTAGGCGATCCTTCGCGACTTTAACATCAGGGAAGGATAAGTGACTCACCGGAAGGTAAGTGAGAAGAATCAGTTTAATAATACGCTTCGGAGTCGTCAACCCCACCGAAGCTCCGACGTTAAGTCGGATCAAAGGGGACATATAGATAACATCTTCCGCTTGCCATCTGGGATACATTTGAGGGTTGACAACTATTTTAGCAAGGTTTAACATAACTTCTTGTTTACTCCGTCAGTCTTTTGGTTTAAGATAGTAAAAGAAAAATGGTAAGATCATTTGTTAATATTTTAATTGGCGGAAAAGCCGGAGAAGGAGTAAAGGTAACCGGTCTTATCTTAGCCAAAACACTTTCTCGTTTGGGATATTCGACTTTTTCTTATCAGGAATACCCTTCTTTGATTCGGGGAGGTCATAACAGCTTCCAGATTCACGCTTCGCTTGATAAAGCTTTTTCCCAGCTTTCGAAAGTTGATTTGCTTTTGGCCTACGATCAAGCAACGCTTAAAATCCACCAAAAAGAGCTGAATGGGGACTCACTCATAATCTATGATCCAGATGACGGAAAACCTCAAGCGGGGTTCGTAGGAAAGTATGAAAGTATTCCCATGAATAAAATTGCTCTTAAAAACGGTAATCCATTAATGGCCAACAGCGTTGCTTTAGGAGCAGCCCTACAGTTAATAGGATTGTCCTTAGGTTCTTTAAAAAATATTTTAAAGGAATCTTTTTCTAATAAAGGTGATGAAGTTGTTTTGGCTAATCAGCGCAGTAGCCAAGAAGGTTTTGATTATGCCAAAAGGAATTATGCTAAAAACAGCTTCATTTTAAGTCAACCGATTACTAAAAATAAGAGAATGGTTATTACCGGTAATGAGGCTTTGGCTTTGGGTGCTTTAGCCGGTGGTCTTAAGTTTTACACCAGCTATCCCATGACCCCGGCAACTTCTATTCTGCATTATTTAGCTTCAAAAGCGGAAAAAGCCAATATCATCGTTAAGCAGCCTGAGGATGAAATTGGGGCTGTTAATCAAGCGGTGGGCGCTTCTTTTGTTGGAGTGAGGACAATGACCGCCACTTCCGGCGGCGGATTTTGCCTAATGACCGAAGGTTTGGGACTTAGCGGAATAACTGAAATCCCAATAGTCATAGTTAACTCAATGCGGCCAGGTCCGGCTTCAGGTATGCCCACCTTAAGCGGCCAAGGAGATCTTCAATTTATGATCCATGCGGCTCAAGATAATTTTCCAAGAATTGTTTTGGCGCCAGGCGATGCAGAAGAATGCTTTAAGCTAGCTAAAAAAAGCTTTTATTTAGCGGAGAAATTCCAAGTTCCGGTAATAATCCTAATGGATAAAAATATCTCGGAAAGCTATTATTCGAATCCTCCTTTCAAATCAGAACATCAAAACGCACGCTTATCATTTACTAAACCCAAAAAAGGTTTTTTAAGATACAAGCTAACCGAGAACGGAGTTTCTCCCAGATGTTTAGTAGGTGAAAAGTATGGAACGCACCTTTGCAACAGCTATGAGCATGATCAATACGGGTTGGCGACCGATGATGCTGAACAAAGAACCAGGATGATGGATAAAAGAAGCAGGAAATTCAATGTAATAAAGCATGAGATGCCTTTGCCAAAGATATATGGAAATCCCCAGGCAAAAAAATCGCTTATTTCCTGGGGATCAAACAAAGGTCCAATTTTGGAGGCCTTAAAAAATCTCCCCCAGATAAACTTCCTGCATTTATCCGGGCTTTGGCCATTTCCAGCCCAATCAGTAAAAAACTTTATTGAAAACAGCCAAAAAGTATTCTCCCTAGAATGTAATTCAGCCGGTGAATTAGCTTGTTTAATCAGAGAACAAACAGGTATTAAAATAGAAAAAATGCTTAAATATGACGGTCGGCCTTTTTATCCTGAAAAAATCGTAAAAAAGTTTAACCATAGAAAGAGGGAATAAATGGATAAGTATGCAACTAAAGTAAAACCCACCTGGTGTCCCGGGTGCGGTGCTTTTGGAGTTTTAACTGCCTTAAAACAGGCTTTTAGCCAATTGTATCTTGATCCGGATGATATTTGCCTTTTTTATGACATTGGTTGTTCTTCTAATATGGCTAATTTTTTAAAAACCTACGGGTTTAACGGGCTTCATGGCCGCAGTCTACCGGCCGCTGTCGGAGCCAGCCTTAGCCATCATAAGATCCCCATTATCTCCATTGCTGGAGATGGTGGCGCTTATGGAGAAGGCCTAAATCACTTCATAGGCTCTTGCCGGGCTAACTTTAAACTCACTTTCTTAGTATTCAACAATCAACTCTATAGTCTTACAACCGGCCAAACTTCACCAACCACCTTTAAAGGAAGAAAAACTAAATCTACCCCTTCCGGAGTAATTGAGGAGTCATTCAACCCCCTGGTAACGGCCATCGTCAACCACTGTTCTTTTGTCGCCCGGGGATTTAGCGCTGATGTTCAGCATCTTACCGATTTGATAATAAAAGCCTTAAATCATCCTGGGTTTAGCTTTATTGATATTCTTTCTCCCTGCGTTACTTGGAACAAAAAGGATCAACCCTTATCTTGGTATCAGGAAAGGGTTTACAAACTCAAAAAAGATGGTTACCCAAGAGAGGAAGCGCTCAGGTTTGGTTTTGAAGAACCGGAGAAACTTCCAATTGGCATATTCTATAAAGAAAACAGGCCTTCGTACCAAAAAATGTTGCCTCAACTTAGTAAAATTCCTTTGGTTAAACAGTCAATTAAGAAAATCAATATTGCTAATTTGATAGAAGAATTTATTTAATGTTAAATTTTATTCTTCAGCCTCTAGCTCAATTGGTCATCAACATTGTTGACTCTCTAGGCCTTGCCGGAGTTTTTCTGGGAATGATGCTCCAGTCAGCTTGTATTCCTTTGCCTTCGGAAATTATCCTCCCTTTTGCGGGATTTTTAGTTTCTCAGGGTATTTTTGATTTTTGGCCGACCATTCTTATGGCTCTTTTAGGCGGATTTGTTGGCTCAAGCATTGCTTTTAGCTTAGGCTATTTTAAAGGAGAAACTTTTATCCGTCAGCTAATCAAAAAATACGGCAAATACATCCTTGTCTTTGAGTACGAGCTTAACGACGCCCAAAAATGGTTTCGTCAATACGGACAGATGATTACTTTTATTTCCCGAATTTTGCCAGTGGTTAGGACTTTTATTGCGCTGCCGGCGGGGATGTCAGGCATGAGTTTTATAAAATTTATTGTTTTTGTTTTGGCTGGTGATTTTCTCTGGTCATTGTTGCTGGTTTATTTTGGCCTCGTTCTTGGTAACAATTGGGTCGATTTAAAGGTTTATTTTGAGAAGTTTGACCTTTTATTACTTTTTTTTGGGGTCGCCGCGGTGGTCTGGTATATTAACCACAAACTTAAAAAAAACCATCGTCATTTGGACCAATAGGTTCTGACAATGGACATCAGTCTGCCTTGAATCGTCACTTTATCAGTATAAAGATGAGATTCATTGGATTTAATTGGCTCCAGTCTGACTCTGGTTGTTTCCTGGAAAAATCTTTTTA
>Ga0307380_10012892_pt1 | contig 10358 bp, 10 predicted proteins | sample UN3MG_FD_202239 | JGI IMG/M metagenome (GOLD analysis project Ga0307380, IMG submission 202239) | Soil microbial communities from Risofladan, Vaasa, Finland - UN-3 | ecosystem: Environmental > Terrestrial > Soil > Coastal area > Acid sulfate soil | place: Finland: Risofladan, Vaasa | collected... | reverse complement strand
ATCATCGCATTTGTCGGGTTTCTGTTGTCCGGTGTACTGCTATTCATCAGCGGCTGGCGAGAGTTGGGGTGGTTCTTCCTCGGGCTGGCTTTCCTGACTGCCGTGTACGTCGCGGTGAGGCGGTAGCGCGCTAGCGCCCGCGAGCGAACCTAACACCGTCCTCGGGTCAGTACCAACGCCTGCGTGGTTCCCATACACCTACTTTCCCCGCACACACCACGCGCAGACGGTGTGACGCATCCTCGGATCTGCTGTGGCGAGTCACCTGTACAGAGCCGTGGTTCCCAGAGCAGGTCGGCTCCCCTGCCCATCCTTGCATGGGTGTATGCACCCAATGGTGAAACCATGGGTGAGTTTCTTGCTGCGTCGTGTACGAGGCGCGAATACTGGGGTTGCATTTTAGGTGAAAGCATGGTATAATGGTTCTTGCCTTTGGTCATTGTGTCGGGTTGCTCTCAGCAGGAAGAACACCTTGCGGGACGAAGACGGGGCTTGCCGAGATTAGGGCGGAGCGCTGCCCAGTGGCGTAGGCACGTCGGGCCACACACAGAGAGTTCTCCGACTCCACTACTCTGATCACATCCTCTGTGTGGAAAGGTACACTGATGTACTCGCGAGAACTCACGCCTCTCCAGCAACTGAAGATCAGCTGCCTCAGTTCCGGCATCCGGATCACACCCGAAGCCGAAACCCGCTTGACCGAGGGCGGAGAGGTCCCTCTCTCGATCCATGAGTACGCCACGACGGGTGGGGTTACGCTAGAGCTTGATGGGGGACTTTTCGTAAACGCCCCCTTCGACGAATGGTTCTGCGATCAGCCCGAGGTCGTGCTGACAACGGACGAACCCTCAGGAGGCTACGCAGTCCACTTTGAGAACGACTCGTTCCCAGCCCGCGTGTTGCCCCTACCCGGTTATCTGGACACTCGCGACTCCCAAGGGCGGCTGGCGATAGACACCGTGATGTCTCACGCCGACCGAGCCCGACTATCCCCTATTGCCGGGTGCTCCTTCTCGTGCAGATTCTGCGACTCGGCCATCCGCGCAGAGTACACTCCCAGGCCGGTCGATCAGCTCCTTGAGGCGCTGGCCATAGCCCGGCAGGATAGCCTTCTGCCGGCAAAGCACGTGCTGATCAGCGGCGGGACGCCATCACCGGACGACTACCCATACCTCGATGATGTCTGCGAACGGGTCATCAATAACACAGAATTGAACGTCGATGTGATGATGTGGCCCCGGCCGGGCGACGTCATCGATCGATTGGCCGACTGGGGAGTACACGGCTACGCCCTCAGTATAGAGCTATACGATGATGAGATCGCTCAGCGCCTGATCCCACAGAAGAGACAGTACGGCCTGGATCGCTACGCAGAGGGTATCGAGCGCGCGGTGGAGCGAACCGGCGGCAATGGGCGCGTTCGTTCCCTCGTCCTGGTGGGCTTGGAGCCCGTGGAAAGCACACTAGCCGGGGTGGAGTTCCTCGCGCGTTTGGGATGCGATCCCGTCCTCAGCCCGTTCAGGCCGGCAAGGGGTACGATCCTGGAGGATCTGCCTCCGCCCTCCGCCGACTTGCTGGAGCGTGTCTATCTGGAGTCGCTGGAGATCGTGGATCGGCATGGGGTGAAGCTTGGCCCCCGGTGCATTCCTTGCCACCACAACACCCTTACCTTCCCCGATGACAGCGGAGCGTACTATCACTCGTAGAGGAGTACACGTGCCGTGAATCGCAGGCAACGGATCGCGCAGATCGAGCGGCACTTGGGCAAACGCAAGCTGATATGGTACGGCACCAGAGGCACCGACGCCCAGGTGCTCCTGGACTTACCCCAGTTTTCCGAATGCTTCTCTCTCATCGCGCCACTGGGTGCTATCTGTCTAGACATCGAGGTCTGCCTGGAAACCCTGAAAGGGCGACGCGTTGACTTGGATCCCTACAGGATTGCCGATGATTACTCTCCCGAAGCCACCGAGTTCAAGAGACGTCTGTTCGAGGCTCTCCAAGAGCCTGCTGTCGTCACCACCTATCGGCCTGATCCCGCGTTCACCTCACTGTACTACCCCTGCGCTGACTTCGTCGAGTACCTCGGTCTATTCCACGAGAGACAGGCACCCTTCGAGCACAAACCGTGGGTGGAAACTGAACTGAGGACATGGGACGTGCCTACCATCCCGCGGCGATACCTGAGACAGTATGACACTGGTCAGCTCAAAGAACTGCTGGAACAGGGCCCCGTGGTGGCGCGCTCCACTCGCTCCGATGGCGGAGAAGGCCTTACGCTGATTCAAGATGCCGAAGAGGCCAAGACGAGGCTGCCTCACTATCCTGACCAGTTCTTCAGCGTGGCGCCCTACCTGGTCCCTAACGTACCTCTCAACGTGAACGCCGTCGTGTTCGAGGACGGAACCGTCTCTATCCACACCCCGTCCCTGCAGCTCATCGGCATCCCGGCCTGCACGACCAGACGGTTTGGCTATTGTGGGAACGACTTCGCTCGCATCCGCGATCTGGACGTAGAAGTCTTTGACTCGCTGGAGGACATCACCCGGAAGACCGGCAAGTGGCTAGCCAGCATGGGCTACCTCGGCGCTTTCGGGATAGACGCCCTTCTCCACAACGGCAAGGTGTACATGACCGAGATCAACGCCCGATTCCAGGGCTCCTCGCACCTTTCGTCCCTCATCGACAGGGACTGTGACCGCCCGGACATGTTTCTCGAGCACATGGCTGCGTTCCTAGGATTGCGCCCACCCGAGCCTATCAGCATGCGGGAACTCGTGGTTGCACAGCCGGGGTTCTCTCACGCAATCTGCCACAACTGCGGCACTGAGCCGGTCGCCAGGAGCGCTGCCGCGGGAGCGGACCTGAGGACCACTCAGTTGTCTCTGCTGCCCGCAAGTACCGTCTTAGTCGACCCAGAGGCGATCTTGTTCCGCGTCATGACCCAGGACGCCATCACGCTGAGCGGGCATAGCCTGCAGCTACCGTGTGACGAGCAGCCACTCTCTCTAGCAACAGACCTTTTCAATATGAGCCCGACTTTCTGCAGGCCGGAGGAATAAGAGATGTCCAGCATACCATCCCTACCATTCCGAATGCACGTACCGCTGGTTAGCGACGATTCAGTCGCGATCAGAGACCACCTGATCAGGGCGGTCCGAGAAGAGGCATTCACCCCTTTTCTCGGGGCGGGGGCCTCAAGCTTGAGGCCCACCAAGCTGGGAGGAAGCCATTGGCAGAGTGTCATGCGCAGGCTCTCGTGTCTTGACGCCGATCTGGAGAGTGAGCCTGAGCGACAATACCTTCGGTCAGTCGCAAATGGCCACGGAGTGGAGTTGAACGCGGCTGATCTCGGAGAGCGCTTCGAACCAGAGGGGCCGCTTGATGATGCTCTCTTCTCGCTGCAAGTCGCCCTCATCCAGCTGGGCTCCTATCTGATAGACGCTTTTGGACGTGAAATGTCACGGACAAGAGCCTGGGTACTTCACATTGAAGACTGTGCCGTGCGGCTCTCAGACCGTGGCGAGCACGATGTTCTCAGAGACTTGTTCTTGAACGCCGCAGACGCGGCCATGAGAATGAGGGATGTGTGCAGTCCCCCACAAGAGGCGAGACTCCACGCTCGGACGATCTACGAGAGGCTCCTAGTCTGCTGCTGTCGCATATGTGCCTCGAACGCATACGATTGTGCGCGAACGAGAGAGAGATGCCAGACGCACTGCGAGCGGATCGACGACTTGGTTCTTGAGGTACCCGATCTGAAGACGCGGGATGAGTTGAAGCTTGACGAACTGTTGTGGCTCGCGGATCTGTTCTGGCACACTGTTCGCTTTCCGCTCCATGCGTACCCCACAACCTCCGAGCTGACTTTCTACTTGTCCTTGATGATCGCCACCTCTCAGCAACTGCGCAGAGGCAGACTGGCGCAGGTAGCGGAACTTCAGGGACGATACGGTGACCAGCTCGATGGGATTTGCGACTGGCTCGAATTCTGTGAGCAGGGTGACACACCAGCAGATCTCCACCTTGGCACCGCAGCTGCCCTTCAGTATCAGTTCGGGGACAAGGGCAGCATGGTCGGTGAGAGCTTGCCATGGCCCGTGGCATTCACTACGAACTACGACCGCGCGCTAGAGAGAGCTTTCGACCGCCTTGGTGTTCCCTACCATGTAGTCTTTCCGGTTTTTGCCGGGTCACCTGGGTCCGAGAAGCACTCGCAGGAGCCCGAGATCCGCCAGGACCAGCCAGAGAAGGAGACGGAGCATCCGCCATTAACCCCAACCAGCATAGCGTGGGTGTTCACGACAGTGTTCCCTGCGCATGCTCGTCGGTCTCGGTCCCCGGACGACTGCACAAAGTGGAAGAGCGACGACCTGGACAAGATGGGGATAGCGGGCCCAATAGTGGTCAAGCTCCATGGCTCACCACTCCACCGAGTCCCCGAGCCTAACGACCTCCACATGCCTCAGAGGACGGTGCTCCAACACTGCATAGTCCTTGCAGAGTCAAGTTACTTGGTTACAATCATGACCGACAATCCCTATCCGCCTTGGATAGAGTGGGCCCTCAAGGATTGCACCCGGTCGATGTGGTTCTTGGGCTACTCCATCGCAGATTGGAATATCCGTCTCCGGCTTTTCGAACATGTCCGCCCTCGCATGGAGTCCTACGGCGAGAAGAGGCCCCGCACGATGAGAGTAGCATTCGACCGCCAGTTCGACTATCTCCAAGGTGCGGTCCTAGGCGCTCTGGACGTCTGCATATACAAGGGCGAACTCGAAACTCTGGGTGCTTGGCTTAAGAATACTCCCGAGGTGTGGAGCGTTTGGCGCGACCACCTTGGGTAGATGAAGAGCCTATGGCGCAGGAGGCTATGTTATGGGAATGACTCTGATTCCTCGCGCGTGCCCGTGGCCGGGACCGCGACCATATGGGACCGACCACGCACGCTTCTTCTTCGGGCGAAATCGTGAGGTGACCCAGATGTGCACGCGGGTGGTCAACAACCGCCTGACGATCCTGAGCGGCGCCAGTGGCGCCGGTAAGACCTCGCTCCTGCGTGCAGGGGTGCAGAAACGGCTGATCGCCGAGCGGGAGCTGGGTAAGCGAGAGACGGGGCGGGTTGAACCCCCTCCCGCCCTCTTGCTCAGAGGATGGGCAGCCACCCATGCCGAATCGGTTGAACGCTTGTTTGTCTCCAGCGTGCAGGATGCCATCGAGGACTTGAATGACCTCTCCCCCGATGACTACAGACTGCTGGCAGCAGTCCCGGCTACTGGGGCTTTCTTCGACTACGTTGTGGACCTCTGCGACGCAGCAGGAGGGGTGATCCTGCTTTTTGATCAGTTCGAGGAAGTGCTACGGGCTGGGAAGCATTTCGTAGCCGAGGCAGTGAAGCTGGCCGTTGACCTGTATCGCTTCGAGCGTCGGGCGCTGCTGCTACTGTCCTTGCGCGAAGAGCATCTCAAGGATCTTAGGGAGCTCGACTCCTACGTTCAGGGCCTATTGAATGCAGCGTACTACTTGCCGCTGATGCAAGCCGATACTGTTGGCGAGGCACTCACCTCAGCTGCCTCGGCCGCTGGCATGCGCCTGGACAAGTCGGCCCTCGAAATGATACTCGACTGGGTGCGACACGGGCTACAGGAGGCCGGCCAATGCAGTGGATCGCAAACCAGGACTATCGACCCCTCGACCGACTCCGATCCGGTCGATCTCCTTACTCTCCAGACTATACTCTTCGAGCTGTGTGAGCACCTCCGAAAACAATCGATGGCGGATGATCGCGACTCGAAGCCCGTCGCTATTGAGGTCGCCACGCTAGAAGAATACCGAGGAGATCGCGACCTCGATGTGCTAGTCGGGGAGGCGCTTGAGCGATGGATTGAACGGTCTCTCGGGGTACAGGAGGAGAGCGGATTGGGAGAATCTGCCGGGATAATCTCCCAACTGCCGGGGGAACAGTTGTCGGGGGCCGTCAGGCGCGCCGGATCGCGCATGGGCCCGTTGTTGTCATCTGGCGGTTTCAAGACCGCCGCCGAAGAGCAGGACTTCATGTGGGGCGTCATTCGCAACGACCTTCGGACCCTGCGGCCTGACCTTGACCGCGAGGCCATCAGGTTGCTGTCGCCCACAGGTACTCCTCCGCGCCTGGACAGGGATCTGCTGGGGTTGTCCGAGGAACACACAGAAACGACCAAGGAGAGCCTCTCCGCGTTCTCCCGCAAACTAAGATGGAGCCCTGCGGACACCGCTGATGCTATTGTGCAACTGTTCTTTGAAACGCTGCGCCGGCTGGGTGATGGAAACGTGGTCAAGCGCATAGGCATTGGCACCGAGAATAACTGGGAGTTGGTGCATGATGGGCTAGGGCGCCCCTTGACAAGGTGGGGCGAGAAACAGGAGTCCTCGTGGCAAAACTCTGTGTTTGCTCTGACCGCATCCCGCGGGGAAACCATCGGCATTCATCCGAGCCTCGGCACGCAGACCCTCCCCCACATGGTGTGGCAGGGATGCAGCATCAGACCAGTTAAGGATGCGGTTCTGGAAGCCGTGGTATTCGACGAGTGCGATCTGCGAGGCACGGTATTCCGCAACTGCACCTTCCTGGGAGGATCGTTCAATGAGTGTGTGCTGGACGGCGTTGTCTTCATCGACTGCAAGTTCAGCCACGGGCCCGATGACGCTCCAGTGGTGTTCCGGCACTGCAAACAGACAGCCACACTCACCTTCCGCGGAAGAGAACGTTCTGACGGTGGGAGCTCGATGGAGGGGATACGCTTCGAGTCGTGCACTCTCGATGCGCTTGGAATGGTGGGCATCAGGTTGGACGGTCCCGTGCACTTCACGGGCGACACTGAGCTATTTCGCGCCTACTTCTCTGGCCTTAGTGTGGGCAGCTCCGGGGAAGGCAGGCTTGAGTTCGCCGAAGGCTGTCAGCTCGAGTTCTGCGCCTGGGATGAGCAGTCGGAGGACCTCATTGTGCCAAGGCCGCATCCCGACTGGCCCAAGAGCGGCGTGCGGCGCAGCGAACGGGCGGGCTCTGCAGACTAGTCTGGTGTGCCACGGCTCCGACTTGGCCAATGCACAGAGGAGACAGACGACTTGGACATAGTCGATAATCAGGTCTGCATGGGCAGAGTGAGCGCGCGTGAGCTTGCTAGCGACATCGGCACGCCGGTCTTCGTGATCGAAGAAGACGTCATCCGTCCCCAGTATCGCGCGCTTTTCGAGAATATCACACACCGGCCCCTGGTGCTTCACTGCGCCTGCAAGGCAAACAGCAATATCCAGGTGATGCGGGTCCTGCGAGACGAAGGGGCTCATATCCACGCCTGCTCCCCCGGTGACGTACACCTTGCTCTGGCGGCGGGCTACGAGCCACAGCAGGTCTCCTACACCGGCTATGCAGATGGACTCCCTCTCGCAGTTCGAGCGTTATGCTCGCCTGGGTGGCAAAGGCAAGGTGGGTGTCCGGCTAAACTCGGGCGTTGAGGCTGGCTACCACCCCCACTTCACGAGCGGAGGCTCAACGGATAAGTTCGGGATCCATCCTGGGCAATTGCAGGAGGCGCTGGAACTGGCCCAGGCTTATGGGCTTTCCATCGTCGGCCTGCACTCCAACCTGGGCTCCGACATCCTGGAGGTGGAGCCCTTCGTCGATGCGCTCCAGGTGGTCCTCGAGTTGGCGGACCGTTGCCAGGACCTGGAATACATCAATCTCGGTGGCGGCCTGGGCGTGCCCTTCCATCCGGACGACGAACCGTTCGACCTGGCACGCTATGGGGAGGCGCTCAGCCAGCATCTGGCTCACTGGTGCGGCGAACGCGGAAGGGAGCTAACTCTCTTCCTGGAGCCGGGCGAGTTCCTGGTGGCCGAGGCGGGCAGCCTGCTCACACGGGTGATAGACGTCAAGCCCGCGGCGCAACACGGCGAGACTCGATTCCCCACGTTCGTCGGCACCGACACCAGCTCCAACCACCTCTTTGGCGCAGTAGTGTACGGCGCATATCATCACGTGCTGGTGGCCGACCGAGCGGAAGATCCGGCTACAGAGCCTGTCCATGTCTGCGGAAATGTGATGCAGACAGGAGACATCCTGGCACGAGATCGACCGCTGCCCCCGCTTGAGGAGGGCGACCTGCTGGTCTTCAGAACCTGCGGAGCATACTCGATGTGCCGCGCCTCTCGATTCAACAACCGCCCGCTTCCAGCCGAGGTTATGGTCAAGGACGGGGCGGCGCGGCTGATACGAGAACGCGAGACTGTAGATGACCTCCTGCACGGCCAAGCTCTCTAGCGACCTGCCTGGTAACAGCACTGAACCATTCGACCGGACAAGAAGACGCGCCAGCAATGCAACCGCTGTGAGCAAGCGGTCGCAGCGGCATGGAGACCAGCATGAATGACACAGATGTCCACCAAGAGGTTGTGAAGCTTCCTGCCACGACACCGGACCCACAGTGGCTTGCCAAGGACCCCCTGCGCCCCAGCACGATCCTCGTAGCGGAATTCCAGTACATCGCTCAGTCCGCCTTTCAGGCTCACGAGGACAGGGCTCGAGCCACAACCTACTACCTGGCTGCTGTCGGCAGTCTGGTCACCGGCTTCGTGGGCTCCCAGTTTGAAACCCTCAGACAGCCCGCTGTCTGCTGGGGGTTCGCCATCTTATTCATCGTGCTCAGCATCGTTGGCCTGCTCACTCTCTTGCAGTTGGCTCGTCTCCGCACCGCCTGGTTCGAGGCCATCGAAGCCATGAACAGCATCAAGGAGTTCTACACCGAGGCCTTAGGTGAAGTGCTGGACCTCGGAGATGCCTTCGAGTGGACGAATGACACAGCACCCCCCAGAGTCAAGCCCTCAAGCCTCTCTTTCCTGCTCGCGCTGCAGGTGGCACTGCTGGCTGGGATGACGCTTGGTGCAGCCGTGATCTTTGCCGGGCTGGGCTATGGGCGCTGGTGGGGGGGGTACGCCATCTTCCTCGGGCTCGCGTTCACTGTGTCCCAACTGATTCTCTACTCATACCGGGTGCGCAGCGACTGATCGGGCATTCGGCGCCCTCGCCAGCCACACCGCCGGTTTGCTTCAAGTGGTCCATCAACCCAAGCACGCGACTCTGACACACCCCCGATGGGTCTGAACGTGCTGCCAAGGAAGATGCCTGGGGCCTCGAGTTTCCCCATGCTTCGTACAAGTGCGTCTCAAACCCATAGATCGGGTCGATCAGACACGACACAGGGGCAGTCCCGTGTCTGTCAGCCTCCCTCCCTTGCGAGACTTCGTAGAGAAGCCTGCACTGCCCGACAGTCACCGCTCGACATAGGTCGATGACGGCGAGCGGATGTCCAGACACACCGCTGTGTGGCTACACCGACGGCATGGCTGCCATCTGGTCCATGCCGCGAGATTTGACAAATCAACGAGTAGAGGATAGCCTTGCACCATCCCAATGAGTCCCAAGAGATCCCATGGCCCGGGACCACACAGTCCCTGCCGTGCCACCAGGAGACCCAATGAACGCCAAGAGAGTCTTGATCCCCATTCTCATGCTCGCCGTATGCGCTGCAATCCTCGTGACCTACAACGTGGTAGCCATGAACAAACCTTCACCGACACCCACTCCCACGCGCACTCCCCAGGCCAGATCGACGGCCACGCTTCAACCCGTATCCACTGCGACTACCCAGTCCACGCAGGATCTGGGTGCTGGCATCCCGGCGGTGGGAGAGCTGGCCCCGGACTTCACGCTGCCTTCGGTATGGGGAGACGCAGTCACCCTATCCAGCTACCGGGGTCAGAAGAACGTCGTCCTGCTGTTCTACCGGACCGGGGGTTGAGGCCCCTGCAGGACGCAACTCGGGCAGTTGCAGCAGGACTACACCAGATTCGAGGAGCTCAACGCAGAGATACTGGCGATCAGTGTTGAAGGGCCAGACATGGCCCAGTATGTATCGGATTTGTTCGATCTCCAGTATCCTGTGCTGTCGGACGCCAATCACAGTGTCGTGGACCGGTATGGGGTCTACAACCTGCTAGGTGACTCGCTGGCCACTCCGGCGGTGTTCCTCGTTGACCTGGATGGAGTGATCAGGTGGGGGTACGTGGGCGAGTCGTCTGGGGACCGCCCCCCCAATGAGACGATTCTGGAGCAATTGGGGCAACTGGTCCCGGCAGAATGAACTGAGGGCCCCTAATCCAAGGGTACGCTCGACGAGGGGTTTGAGAATCAGGCCGACGTGATGACCAGGGGGTAGTCGTTCTCGAAGGCTTCGTCCCCATACTCCAGCGTCAGCAGTAGCTTCCTCTCCCCCGGTTCCCTGAAGCGCAAGTGCAGCAATCGCACCAGTTGCGCCTCCGAG
>Ga0307380_10012891_pt1 | contig 10359 bp, 8 predicted proteins | sample UN3MG_FD_202239 | JGI IMG/M metagenome (GOLD analysis project Ga0307380, IMG submission 202239) | Soil microbial communities from Risofladan, Vaasa, Finland - UN-3 | ecosystem: Environmental > Terrestrial > Soil > Coastal area > Acid sulfate soil | place: Finland: Risofladan, Vaasa | collected... | reverse complement strand
TATGCCAGCCGACCTCACACCGGCTATACCCTTATTACCGCGCCTAGAATATTGCGATAGTCCCCCCCCCCCCCCCCCACGGTATGTTCCCCCTTTGATTTGTCGAGTTATAAGGTATATGATTCCCATGAAAGCCAGAATAAATCAGTGAGAGAATATCGTGGCTTATATTTAGGAGGCTCTTTCGTAAATGATAAAAGCGGGGAAAAATCTCAGAATTAGCGAAGTGGTGAGACAGCTACGGAGGAGGACGAAAATGGAAGAAAAAGGGTCGGGTTTCGACGAAGAGACCACCAGTATCGTGAAACTCGAGGAAATGAGCCTGGAGGAAACACAGCTAGCCGCACAATTATACAACAGTGCCGGGCTGGACCCGGTGGTTGAGGCGGGACTGAAAGACTATGACAAACGCCTTCAAAAAGAGGACAGGTTTATCAGCAAGGTCTTCGGGCCCCGGGGCAGTGATATAAAAGGCTACGGGGAAGCTGTGGCCAGAAGGGTTGCCTTTGCCGTATATGCCCTGTTAAACAAGCAGTATGGCGGCAAGGTAGGCGACCTGAGGTCGTACATAATGACACTACAGGAAGAACGCGACCGGGCAAACGCAAGGTATGACGAGCTTATGGGCAGGGTGGTCGGCATACTGGGAGAGGAATATAAGGAGTTAAGAACCGATTCCAAAGAGTTTATGGAAAGGTTAACCGTAGTACTGGGAGAGGACCTTAAGGAGTCACGGATTGACAAAAAAGAGCTTGCCGAGAGGCTAGCCGATATCGACGGTCTAAGGGCACAGATAAAGACTCTCAATGAAGAAAAGAAACAGTTAGAGGAAAGGCATGAATCACAGATGGCTGAGCTTTCTTCAAAGACAACCGGCCTGGAATCAGAAAAAACTGCTCTAGCTGGTGACCTTAAGCAGCTAAAGGAAGACTATGACCAACTGAAGGCAGCCATGGCGACGCTTGCGGGGGCAATGCCTGATGAAGAAATGGGGAAGAAATTGAGGGACGAGTTATACGGCTTTATTCTTGAAGACTCAAAGGTGCCCGACAAGGTAATCGGCGGTGTGGGAAAGTTCATCGACTTCAAGAAATACCTCGGCGTGGCTGCGGAGAGAGGCGCCCAGGAAGTATGCCGGCGAATAGAAGAAATACTGAGTAAAGCCCGATAGAGAAGAAAAAGCCCTGCTCATCTCTGGACAAGCTTTAGCGCCGCATCGACCACGTGCTGCGCCGTCAGACCAAACTTCTCATAAACCGTCTTCCCCGGGGCTGAGGCTCCAAATCGAGACACGCCAATGGCAATTCCTTCCGAACCGACATATCTCTCCCAGCCCAGGGTAACACCCGCCTCAATAGAGATGCGCCGGCGCAGGTCGGGGGGTAAGACCTGATTACGGTAAGCCGGCGGCTGAGCCTCAAAGAGCTCCCAGGAAGGCATGGAGACAAGCCGCGCCCTGACGCCCCTACCCTCCAGGAGCCTGGCTGCCTCAAGGGCAATATGGACTTCAGAACCGGTGCCGAGAATAACTACCTCGGGCTCCCCGGCTGCCTGCCACAGTATGTAGCCACCACGCTCTGTCCCGCTCGCCGGGGCCAGCGCCGTTCGGTCCAGCACCGGTAGCTTCTGCCGGCTGAGCACCAGAGCCGTAGGCCCCTGCCGGCGCTCTAGGGATACCTTCCATGCCTCCACGGTCTCGGTAGCATCGGCGGGCCGAATCGTCACCAGTCCGGGCACGGTACGCAGGCCCATAAGCTGCTCGATGGGCTGGTGCGTGGGGCCGTCCTCACCCAGGCCCACGGAATCATGGCTGAAGACATAGATAACCCGAATCCCCATGAGCGCCGCTAGCCGCACTGGCGGGCGCATGTAGTCGTAGAAAACGAGGAAGGTTCCCGTATAGGGAATGAGGCCGCCGTGGAGTGACATGCCGCTGGCAATCGCCCCCATGGCATGCTCACGGACGCCGAAGCGCACATTGCGACCGCGGTAATCTCCGGGGCCGTAGTCAGCGCCGTCCTTGAGCAGGGTCTTGGTGGAGGGAGCCAGGTCTGCCGAGCCGCCGACCAGGTTCCCAACCCGGTGCGCCACGGTATTCAATACCCGGCCCGAAGCCTCACGGGTCGCCATGGGCTTATCAGCCGCCTGGAAGAGGTCGCTTAAGCCCTGGTCCCACCCCTCGGGTAGCTCCCCGCTGAGAAATCCTTCCAGCTCACGTGCCGCCTCAGGGAAGCTCTTGCGGTAATCCTCAAGTCTGGCCTGCCACTCCTGCTGCCAGCGTTTGCCCCGCTCCTGAGCCTGACGCAGGTGTGCCAGTACCGGCGCCGGCACCGTGAACGGCTCATGGTAGGGCCAGCCCAGGTGCTCTCTCGCCAGGCAGACCTCCTCCCCACCCAGGGGTTCCCCGTGCGAGGCGGCGGTTCCCGCCTTATTGGGGCACCCGTAGCCGATAGTTGTCCGGCAGATGATGAGGCTGGGGCGCTTGCTTTCCTGCTGAGCCGTCTTCAGAGCCTGGTCGATGCTGGCCGTATCCAGACCGTCGACGGGGCCGACGACCTGCCAGCCGTAAGCCTGAAAACGCCGGGCAACGTCCTCGGTAAAGGTAAGCTCGGTACTGCCTTCAATGGAGATGCCGTTATCGTCATAGAGGTAAATCAGCCTGCCCAGGCGCAGGGTGCCCGCCAGCGAGGCTGCTTCTGAGGCGACCCCCTCCTCCAGGTCGCCGTCGGAGACGATGGCATAGATATGATGATTAATTATCTCGTGCCCGGGCCGATTATAGTGCGCCGCCAGCCATCTTTCGGCGATAGCCATGCCCACTCCGTTAGCAAAACCCTGCCCTAGCGGCCCGGTGGTCGTCTCCACACCGGGGGCGCTGCCGTATTCCGGGTGGCCGGGAGTCTTACTCTGCCACTGGCGGAACTGCCTCAGGTCTTCCAGCGTCAAATCATAGCCCGTGAGATGCAAAAGGGCATAGAGCAGAGCCGAAGCATGGCCGGCTGACAGGATAAACCGGTCGCGGTCCGGCCACTTCGGGTCGCCGGGGTTGTGCTTCAGAAAACGGTGCCACAGGACATAGGCTATGGATGCCATTCCCATGGGCGCTCCGGGATGGCCCGAATTTGCCTTCTGCACCATATCCACCGCCAGGAAGCGTATCGTGTTAATGCATAACTCCTCAAGCGACTCTTTAACCATGCTGGACTCCTTAGTTCTTAATCTAGTCCGCTAAACCTGCGCTGCGGCGGCTAAACGAGCACTACCCTGGCTCTATCCCATCATTCAGCCAGTGCCTTCCTACCCACCACCTCCTGCTTCGTGTGCCACCTCTCCACCGCCTCGATTACCTCGTCAGGGTCGTCGCAGACCATGAGCAGACTAAAGTCTTCTTCAGAAACACACCCCTTAGCCAGGACTGAGCCGCGCAGCCACTTCAAGAATCCCTCCCAGTAGCCACCGTTAAAAAGAACGACGGGAAAGGGCTTTATCTTATGCGTCTGCATCAGGGTCAGAATCTCGGTCAGCTCGTCAAGCGTACCCAGACCGCCGGGCATGATGATGAAGGCGACCGCATATTTCACCAGCATCACCTTGCGCACAAAGAAGTGCCGGAAGGCCATCGACCGGGTGGTGTAGGCATTGGCTACCTGTCCTTCGGGCAGGTCAATATTCAGTCCCACGGAGATAGCCCCGGCCTGGAGAGCCCCCTTATTGGCAGCCTCCATGACGCCCGGCCCACCACCGGTAATGATGCTGAAGCCCAGCTTGCCAAGGCGCCCGGCGATTTCCTCTGTCTGAAGATAGAGCCGGTCACCGGGCCTGATTCTGGCTGAGCCGTAAATACTCACCGCTGGCCCTACGTCGGAAAGGTTATCAAACCCCTCGACCAGCTCCCCTATAATACGGAACATGCGCCACGATTCTTCCTTGGCCAGGTCGTTTATTTCGTATTCATACGTCATCCCTACCTCCACATCGGGTGACTAACCACCGCTTAGCCTGTAGCCCTACCTAATCATACCTGTCTCCAGTATCGGGCTAATCCGTATTTTACTCCCTAACCGGCAAAAATTAAATACCGGTCGGCGGCGGGGAATACCCATCGGGCGTCACGGCTGCAATGATGCCAACCGAGCACCCTTTGTCAGGAACGTAATCACGGAACCAGAACACGACCCAAATCAGCCTGGCAGGGCATACGTTTTTTATCTGTAACTCAGGGGCACAGTAACCCCAGACCGACTATTAGTGGCTAGCCTGTCGAGCCTGTCTGCGCCAGAGCCAGGAGGCGGCGGTAGCTCTCCGCTGGCTGCGGCTGTAAAAATACGGCGCTACCCACACAGATAGCATTAACGCCCGTCCGGCTAACCCGGGCGATATTGCCATCCTTGATACCGCCATCGACACCGATTTCTATCTCAGGGCACGCTTGACGTAGCTCCGCTACTTTATCCAGCACCTCGGGGATGAAGGCGCTGCCGTAGAAGCCGGGGTTTACCGTCAGCAGGAGGATACTGTCCAGCTGAGCCAGCCAGGGTATCACCGCCGATACCGGGGTCTCCGGGTTCAAGGCCAGCCCTACCTCCAGGCCGAGTCTCTTTACCAGACCGATTACTTCTTCAGGAACGGGGCTGGCTTCGTAGTGAAATACCACCCGGCTTGCGCCTGCCTCCCGGAAGTCGGCTGCGTAACTTGCCGGGTCCGCCACCATAAGATGAGCTTCCCAGTTGAACCTGGGACGGAGAGAGGCAATGTCGGCACAACCTATGCTGTGCGAAGGCACAAAGCGACCGTCCATAATATCAAACTGGACGTAGTCGCAGAAGGCTTCCGCCTGGCGAACCATGCGGGCCAGGGCTTCCCTATCCTCCGTCAAAATAGCCGGTATTATCCTGACCAGTTCAGCCATGACATCTCATCCGTAAGGCCGGTGCCGGAGCACCGCTAGCCATTATCCCATATCAGGCTTGATTATAAGACTAGAATCGTATATTCTGGGTGCGGTCATAATTACCGGAGACAGGTCTCGCCAGGGGCACCTAATTTGGGCCCGACTAAGTCTAGCAGATTGCATTCTGAGTTAGCAACACCAGCGTGATAACACTATGGAAATGTTCAAGGGAGGTTAAGATCATGGAAAGCCAAGTGCAGCTTAATAACGACCGACTGGAGCTACTGGACAGGCTCAAGCAGACGGTCCCCGACCTCATGGATGCAGAATTGCGGGTGCTGGATATTGCCTATCAGGACGGCGCACTCAGCGGCAAGATTAAAAGATTGATAGCCCTGGGGATAGCCCTCCGGGCCGGATGCACTAACTGCATTCTGGCGCAGACCAGGCAAGCGCTGGATGCTGGCGCCAGCAAAGAGGAAATCCTGGAGGTAATCGTGGTTGAAGTGGCCATGAGCGGCACAACTGGCATTGCCGAGTCACTAAGGGTAATCAGGCTACTCGATGAGCTCGGTAAGCTATAGCTAACGAGCAATCTCAGGGGAAATACTTTATGTTTCCCCCCGAAAATGGCTGCGAACCGCTCACCTGCGGAGGTTAGCGGCCGGCATTATAGGGTCAACCGGGCCGAGCCTATTTGGAACCGGCGGTACGTCGTTTCTTGAGCACCAACAGAACCACCGCCAGAGCCACAATTATTGCGATACCAACCTGAAGTGGCATTGTATCTGCCTCCTCTCTTCAATCTCAAAGTTAATTCCGGCGACTCCGTTAGACACGGGCGGCGCCAGAGATTCCTTCTTTTTCTTATCTTAAACTACCCAGACATAACCACCACTATTCAGGCTAACCCATCATGAGCAGACTAACAATCCCCCAATCTGGTCATTTATTCATACGGCTGATGCTACGATAGGGCCAGGCAGCGCTTGGGGGACGGCGATTAACAGTTGGGGAAACGGTAGCTAGAGAATCAGACCCGCCCTGAAGCTTCGGCTTAATATTAGGAAGGAAGATTACCTCGCCTGATGCCAGAACCACCCCCGGCGGCTATCTCACCAGAACCCGGGCATCCACCACCCAGTAACCCTCCCCCTGCGGCATGACCTTCACCGGGTTTAGGTCCAGCTCCGCAATCTGGGGAATATCTTCAACCAGCGCCGAAAGTCTGAGCAGCAGGTCTTCCAGGGCCTCGGTATCACTGACTGGCGCTCCCCGGAAGCCACGGAACATCCGGGCCATCCTGATTGAGTTTATCAGCTCTTTAGCACCCAGGTTAGTAAGCGGGTGCAGCCTGACGGCCACGTCCTTTAGCAGCTCGGCATATATCCCGCCGAGGCCGAACATTATCAGCGGCCCGAACAGGGGGTCCTGGGTAACGCCGACAATAGTCTCGACTCCCCCCTTCACCATACGCTGGACGATGACGCCCGCCATCTCACCCTGACGGCCAATCTTAGCCAGTCTGGCCTTAATATCCTTGAAGGCGGCTCTTACCTCTTTTTCCGACCTGATGTCGAGGGCAACCCCCCCGACATCGCTCTTATGCGAAATTGTAGCTGAGGCAAGTTTAACAACCACCGGGAAGCCTATCTTTCGGGAGGCCGCTACTGCCTGGTCTGGCGTCTCGGCTGTGGCCGCCCGGGCAACCCGTATGCCGTAGCAGTCGAGCAGCTCTTCTATCTCGCCAGCCGCCAGCCAGAGCGGTCTCTCAACGGTGCGGGTCAGCGCCGAGTCGATTATCTTCTGAGCCACCTGCCGCCGGATACCTTTAATCCTGGGGACGGTTCCCTTGGGCAGCCGTAACCACTCTCCGTATTTAGCCGCCTTAGCCAGCGCCGAGACAGCATCCTCGGGGAAATCATAACAGGGGATGGTGATATGGTCGGTAGCCAGTTTGCGTCTGGCACTCTCCCGGCCCATGAGACAGGCCAGTAACGGCTTTTCACTCCGCTTGAAGGTGGGGGCGGCCTGCTTTATGGCGTTTTCCATCACCGCTGCGGGAACGGTGGTCGGCGGAATCGTGATGACGATAACGGCGTCAAAGTCCTCGTCTTTAGCCAGTACCTTCAATACCCCGGAGAACTCCTCCTGGGTTGCCCCGGCGGTAACGTCCAGCGGGTTGTTGAACGAGCTGATACGCTTAATAAGCGAGGCCATCTTACTCATCGTCTCTTGGGAGAACTGGGGGAGCACCAGACCGCTGTTTTCACAGGCATCAGCCGTCAGTACCCCGGGGCCGCCGCCATTGGTCAGTATGGCTACCCGCCTGCCCCTGGGCACCGCCTGGGCCGAAAGTAGCGAAGCCACGTCAAAAAGCCCGGCCATGGTATCCACCTTGATAATACCGGCCTGGCGGAAGAGAGCCTCCGAGGCTACCTCTGACGTCGCCAGGGCACCGGTATGCGAGGCCGCAGCCCGCGAACCGGCCGCAGTCGTGCCGCTCTTTACGGCAACTATCGGTTTGCTGGCTGATACCCGGCGCGCAATGCGTGCAAACTTACGCGGGTTACCAAACGACTCCAGATAGAGCAGGATGACCTTGGTCGCCGGGTCCTGCTCCCAGTACTGCAGGAGGTCGTTGGACGAGATATCGGCGCGATTGCCCACACTCAGGAAGCTGGAGATACCCATATCAATATTACTTACGTAGTCCAGTATCGCCAGCCCCATAGCCCCACTCTGGGAGAGGAAAGCGATATTCCCATGCTTCGGATAGTAGGGCGAGAAGCTGGCATTCATGCTCACCGCCGGGTCGGTATTGATGACCCCCATACAGTTAGGGCCCACCAGTCGCATCCCGTGGCCCAGGGCGATGTAACGCAGCTCCGCCTCCCGGGCGGCCCCTTCATTACCACACTCCCGAAAGCCGTCAGAGATAACGATTACGGAGGGTATCTTCTTACGGCCGCACTCATCGACAACCCCGGCTACCAGCCGGGCGGGCACCACCACCAGCGCCAGGTCAACATCACCAGGCACGTCAAGCACCGAGGCGTAGGCCTTCACCGACCTCACCGCCTCGGCATTGGGGTTCACCGGATAGACGACCCCGGAAAACCCGCTCTCCATGATACACTCAAAGATAAGCTGCCCGATGGTACCTTTCTGCCGCGAAGCCCCAATCACCGCCACCGAGTGCGGAGACAACACCGAGCCCAGCGAGGCCAGGGTTGAGACCCGCTCCCTCTCCTCCTCCTTCTGCACCACCCTTCCGGTGCGGGCGATGGGGAAACTAACCTGATACTCACCCTCCTCAAGGTGGCTGATGATGTGGAAGCCGTAGTCCCGGAAAACGGTCATCATCTCTTCGTTTTCAGCCAGCACGCTGGCTTCAAAGGTGGTTATCCCGTTGTCGCGGGCAACATTAGTTAGCCACTCCATGAGCTTGGTGCCGATACCCTTCCCCTGATAGGGGTCTTCAATGACAAAAGCCACCTCGGCGGTAGTCTTATTGGGAAGCCGGTAGTAACGCCCGATGGCTATTATCTCCTCCCGCCGCTGCCTCAATACCTCAGCCACAAAGGCAAAGGCATCCCGGTAATCAACATTGCAATAGCGGATGGCATCCTCCCGGCCAAGCCGGGGCACATAGTGAAAACGCAGGTACTTGGTGCGGTCGCTGAGCCGGGAGACGAAGGTAAGCCAGCGCTCAACATCGTCTCTCTTGATTGGCCGCAGCCTCATCCTCGAGCCGTCCTTGAGCAGCACCTCAGTTTCATACTGCGAGGGATACGCCGTTCCGCCATTTGCCCCAGCCATATCTACCTCCAATTAGCTAACCGGTGATTACCGGATACGAATGCGAAACCCCCTTCACGGAGAACGAAGCTCTGCCGTCTTGGTCGCCCCCGCCCTCACCAGGAATATCGGGCTGGAAACGCCGTGCAGCACCCTGGCCGCCACACTCCCGTAAGCCCAGCGGCTTAATCCCGAGCGCGCATGGGTTGACATGACTATGAGATTAAAGGGATGGTTGTTGGCATAATCAACGATTACCTCTGCCGGCGCCCCCGCTAGCGCCTCGAAGCGCACCTTAAGCCCGGCACCATTAAGGCGCTGGGCTACTCCAGTCAGGTATTGCTCGGTAATAATCTTCTGCCGGGCCCGTTCACCGCGGGCATAGTCCCGCGGCATCACGTGAACGGCGCCGCTGGAAGTCTCAAAGCGGGCGCTGGGTGGATAGTAACCCAGGGCTGATACCGGTTCATATACCCTGAGCAGAACCACCTCTAATAGCTCCGTTCCGTGCTGCTTGGCCAGGGCCTCAACATGGGGAAGCACCTCTTCCGCCAGCCCGGAGCCGTCAAGCGGCACCAGTATCGTCCGCTTGGGCCACTTATCGTAGACGATGCCCTCAGGAATCCCGGCCCGGACCAGCCAGACAGGAACTTTTGAAGCCCGGAGAACCCTGTCGGCAACGCTGCCCATTACCCAACGCCTGATGCCAGAACGACCGTGCGTTGCCATGAGAATCAGGTCGACATCGTTTTCCTCAGCATAACGGAGGATTTCGTCGGCGGGGTAGCCAACTGCCAGTTCCCCCCGCACCTGCACCGCCCTACCTACCTCGCCAACGCCCACCTTGGTTTGCACCTCTTGCGACTGGCGCCTTATCATCTCAGCCTTATGCTCAATATAAGCCCGGTGTAAGGGGACTGTCTCGCTCTCCCCCGGGCTGTGCACATGAAGCAAGACGACCTCAAGACCCAGCCTGCCCGCCAGTTCTTTAGCATAGGGAAAGACCACCTCGGACAGCTTCGAGCCGTCTAAGGGAACGAGCATCCTCTTATACATGGTTTCTACCTCTAGGAGCAGACGCTCCTATAATATAAATGATAAGCTATCTGCCAGTCTATATCAATATAGCACCACCCCCTCCTTAAATGCCACTTGGGACGCTACGTGCATCCCGACCCCCTAAAATGCTACAATACCGAGGGGTATAAATCGCCTCCGCGAGAGCAGTTACCCGATTATCATATTACCCCGGAGCGCTTGTAAAACTTTCTTAAAAGTATTATAATTAACACTAGTTAGATATTTCTTACCATAGGCGAGGTAGGCTCCGCTTTGTTAACAGGGGTATGAGACCGTATGAACGACTATGTTATCACCGTTGAGAACCTGACCAAGAGGTTCGGGGAGTTGGTGGCGGTTGACGGCATCAACTTCGAGGTGGCCCCCGGGGAAATCTTCGGTTTCCTGGGCCCGAACGGAGCCGGTAAGACGACCACCATCAACATACTGTGCACCCTGACCAAACCGACCTCGGGGAAGGCTACGGTCAATGGCTTCGATGTCGTGCGCCAGCAGAACCAGGTACGACACTCAATCGGGCTTGTCTTCCAGGACCCCAGCCTCGACGAGCGGCTCAGCGGCTTACAGAACCTCTACTTTCACGCCCT
>Ga0307380_10012890_pt1 | contig 10360 bp, 9 predicted proteins | sample UN3MG_FD_202239 | JGI IMG/M metagenome (GOLD analysis project Ga0307380, IMG submission 202239) | Soil microbial communities from Risofladan, Vaasa, Finland - UN-3 | ecosystem: Environmental > Terrestrial > Soil > Coastal area > Acid sulfate soil | place: Finland: Risofladan, Vaasa | collected... | reverse complement strand
TTTCCTCGACAACGGAGAGGGGTTTGCCGGCCCTCACCAATTCACGCACCGTCGGGATCTCGCCCGTACTGGGCGAAAGTGCCGGACTGGCCACGCTGTTGGGGTTGACCGGTTTGCCCGGACTTGGCTTTGGCTGCGAGGCCGTGGCCAAGCGGTAGGCCATCCTGTATCGTTCAATCGATCCGTCGCCCAGCCTCTTGATGTCGGGATCTGAAACATACAGTTTCTCCATCTTCTTCCCGAGAGGGGTGAGGTCGCCGTTCGGATCGCCGCCGACGAACAGCTCGGCATTGTGCTGCCCGAAAAACGACTGAACCGCCGTCTGTCGCTGGGTTTGCGAGACAGTCTGCTGGACCGTCTCCCTGATCTCCTTCATCTCCTTCAGGTACGGCTCGATTGTTTCCTTTAGGAGACTGTCGCGGTCAGTCGTAAGCCTGACCATCGCGTCCGTCATTGCGGCATGGGCACGGCGGTAGCTGTCTTGGACTTCCTGGGTCGCACTACCAGCCTCGATTTGGGCCCGCCAGCCCTCGACCTGTTCCTTGGTAAACCGGAAGTCTTTACCGTTGTCTCCAGCGGATTGCGGTTCCAGGAGGCGCTGGAGCCCGTCGTCGCCAAGCCGCTCGCGTAGAGCCTTGAACTTGGCAGCATCCTCATCCTTGCGGCCGACAAAACGATAGCCGTCCCCGAGGATCTTGAGGGCCTTGTCGACGTCCCCCCCAGAGAGGTCACGGAGGTTTTCAAGCCCCGTGCGATCTTGGAGGTAGTCGAAGGGATCGATTGCGTCGTCGGAGTCGACTGGAGAAGGGTCGCCTGGCTTCGGGTCAACCGGAGCCGGGGCTGGATCTGGCGAGGGAGGGCTTACCGGATCGGCTGCTTCTGGAGGGGGGGCCGCAGGATCTTGCGTGGGAGCGGCCAGAGGATCCGGAGCTTTCGGCGGTGAGTCGGAAATCAACGGCATTGTGAGGAACCTCTCTTGCACGGGGGTAGATCCGCCGCCGGATGGATCTTTGCGAGAGAGGGTCCGGGCGTATCCTGGATTGCCTAAGTTCCCATGTCGTATAGCCCAAATGTTGGGAACTGTCAAGCCAGAGTGGTGTGGTAACTACTCTTGAGTGGGTCTGGGGCGAACCAGCTTGGCCAGAACAAGCCAAGCGATGATCTCGTTTCGAGTGATCCCTTCGGGGGGCACCATTCCCTTGTCCTCAGGGAAGTTGAGCTGGGCGTCCGGGCCGTGGACGATCTTGGCCACCATGTCGTAAACCCGGGCCGCAACCTCTTCGTCCCTGAACTCCCGGTAGAACCTTTTCCCCCACTTGACGACCGACACCCGCCACTGGTTCTGCTTCTTGTGCCAGCAGACGCCGCGGTACTTGGACTTGGGTGGGGTGGGCCTTGGTACTTTAGGTCTCATCAAACGCTCCAGACTGTGGTATTGGCTTGAGGGTCGACACGGCGAAATAGCTTTTCACGTCCGTCACGCCCCGCCACTTGCCCCAATCAATAAGGTCGTGCTTAACGCAGTAGTCGTAGAGCCTTGTTCCCGGGAACGGGAAAAAGGTACTGACCTGATGGATGTCCGGCCTGAGCCTGTCAACAAACTCCTTGGTCTTCCTGGTAAGTTCCGCGTCGTTGGGAACCGGCCACCCCTTCATGGAAAAGGCAGTGATGGTTAGTCCCGGTATCGCCCGCATCAACCCGAACGCTTCCGTGATCTGCTGGTTGCTCATGTGCCGGTTCATGGTCTTCCGGAGGGCCTCGTCCGAACACTCGACGCCCATCGAAACGTAGCGGCACCCAGTCTCCCCCATCATGGTGGCTACTTCTGGCGTGACCTTCTCTACCCGTACCATACAACCGTAAGGCAGCTTCACCTCGTCGTGGATTCTCGTGAACAGCCTGGTACAGTAATCCTTGTCGAACAGGATCATCTCGTCCCCGAAGTAGAAGATCTCTACCGGATAGGTCTCCTTGAGCCAGAGCAGCTCTTCGATCACGGCATCGACGTTGCGTGTCCGCAGGAAATTCCGCCCGTACAGGTCCAGGTAGCACGAGTTGGCACAGTACGCACAGTTGTACGGGCATCCCCGTGTGGCGTAGACGTAGCAGAACCCCGGCTTCGGGTAGGGCTGCACGATCGAATCTGGCCGGAACAGGCCATACCTAAACGGGGGGAGACTGTCCAGGCTCGCGCACGGCCTGACCGGATTTACCACAGCCTTGCCGTCTTCGTCGCGGTAGGCCAGGTTTCGCACGTAGGTTATGTCCCCGTCGTTCAGCTCATCAAGGAACTCCACAACGAACTCTTCACCCTCCCCCACGCAGAGGTAGTCTATGTTCGGGCATTCGTTCAAAAGCTCGCCCTTCATCACCGTTGCGTGTAGCCCCCCCAGTAGAATGGGCACGCCCACGGCCGTCTTGATGCTGGCGGCGATACGGGCAGCCTGGGCATAAAACAGCGTCGAAGCCGAAAGCATGACCACATCGTAGTTCCCAGCCACCACCCGTTCGACGGCATACTCCTCCGTGACGTACACCAGGTCGTAGAAATCCAGGTCGTGCCCCGCCTGGAACACGGCAGATGCGATGCAGCCCGGCCCCTGGTTCACACACTTCTCAGAGTTTGGATAGACTAAGGCGACTTTCATGTGCCTCCACCAGGCAGTTAGTGAATGTGTTTTCGTACTCCCACCAGTCTTTCTCGGTCAGCAGGCCGTTCCATTTCTGCGAGATCGGATCGCCACCAAACCAGTGCATCCCAATACTGTTAGCTGGCATCGGGTGGTTCTCTTCAAATATCTTGCCAATCTCTCTCCAGTCGAACGGGTAAACAGTCTCGCTCGAAACCGACACGATATTCAGGCCGGGGTACCTTCGCTTCATCTCAGCAAGCGATTGGGTCCCGATCCTTCCGTTCCCCCCGTGCGGCGGGAACATCTCGTACAGCATGTTTGTTCCGTAGTCTTGGTATCCGTGTGCAATCGAATGGTTCTTAGAGGCGGCAAACGCCCCAATTTCCTCAAACAACCGGCATCCCGGCTTGGAGGCCATAAGCCCGATAGCAAGCAATCCGTCCTCTAAGCACCACATGGCGTCAGCGTGCCGCACGGCCTTCCAGAGTGGGTCCAGCGGTTTCAGCCAAAGGATGTCTAGGTCAGCATAGAAACCGCCTGGGCCGCCAAGCAGCTCCCACTCAAAAAAGTCGCACATCTGGGCTGCTGCCAGTCTGGCGTCCGGAGGTGCGAACTCCTTGAAGTTGATGTTTAGGCCGTCCATCCGGAGGCGGTAGTCGATCCCTTTGTATTTGTTGTCGTCGTCCTCGTGCGTCTTCCACCGCTTTGGGGAGCACCCCTTGGTCGGAACGTAAACGTCCACCTCCCAATCCGGGTTGTTCAGCCTAAACGTCTTCAGCGTCAACCATCGCAGCCAGCTCATCTGGCTGATCCAGAAGAACGACATACGGCGAGGGATCGTCGTCCAGGGAGCGTCCTCCGTCGTCCAGCGGCCAACATGAGTCTTGGCATTGGTGGTCAGCTTTTTGTAGACCGCCATGGACTGGTCCACCCTCTGCGCAAGGTCGCTTGGGCGTTCGTGGCTCAGATGGCTCCCAATGACCGTAGTGGCATACCTCGCCCGAAGACCAAGACCTTTTTTAAGGCAGTCGGCAAACCAGTTATCATCCAGGCCCGGGTGCACGAATCGTTCGTCGTTTCCGCCCACGGCATACAGGTCCTTGAGGTACAGGGCACCAAGGAAGAACAGTGGACGGCGACAGTTTGGGCCAGTGAACTCATAGATCGGCTTTAGTACCCCCCGCCCCTGTAGGTCGACGTTGAAGACGGTGGCGATCACGAAGGTTCCCGGCTTTAGTGCGTCCACCAGGCCAGCCATTGCCTCGCCGCGGTGCTCAACATCATCGCTCTGGCAAATGATGATCTCCCCGGTGGCAGCACGGTACGCGACGTTTCGGGCACGAGCCGGGTTCATGTAACCGGGCGGGCGATCCACACGAATGTAGGTAACGCAAGGAAACTCCATGCAGACGAGGCGGTTGTCTTCATTCTGTGGAGCATCGTCGGCCACGATGATCTCGTAGTCGAACGGCGGGCTCTGCCGCACGATGCTGCGGAGCACTCGTTCGAGATATTGTGGCCTGTTGTACGTGGCCATACATACGGAGACTTTCATCCGAATCCCCTGCAATTCTTGCAGTATTTGATGTCGCCCGCGGCAATGCACTTTCGCAGGTCGGCATAGACCACCCCGCTCCATATCTCCTCGGCCGTTTGTACCCGAATGTTTCCCATAGGAACTTGGCACCAGCAGCAAGGCACCGCGTTTCCCGTGGTCTGGATGCACATGGTTTCGTGTGGCCAGCGGCAGCCGCGGATGAGTTTCCCCAGTGGATCTGTTGGACCGCTACCCCTGGTCTCCAGCCTAAAAATTCCAACCTTAGCACCGATGTCGTACGAATATACCTGTGCCACCCTGATCTTCTCTCGGTTTTCCGGAGTGTCTGGAATTAGCAGGCCCTCTGGGTAGTCCTTAATGGTTGGCGTCAGGTCCATGCAGTTGGCAATGACCCCGTGCTGCTTTGCAAAGTCCACTATCCTTGGCAACTCGTCCAGATTGAGCGTCGTCATTACAAAACTAACAAAAAACTCGAAGCTATTTTCCCCTCCGGCAATGTGGACGACGTTGCGCATTACCTTGTCGAAGTGATCACGCCCACACAGCTTCAGATAGGTCTGCCGGTCGAGGCTGTTGAGCGAAATGCACAGTTCGTTCAGTGTGCTCTTGTCGAGGTACTCGACAAGCTCGTGGTCCATGGTGGTGCCGTTTGACACCAGCCTGAACGGCTTTCCAGCAGCGGTTAGCAAGTCTACGATTGAGTAAAAGTCGGGATGAAGCGTGAACTCCCCGGTGCCCGTGACATCCACCCTTTGGGCGTTCTCGACCAAGGACTCAAAGTTGTGAAAGTCCTTCAGCCGCAGAACCACATTGTCTAGTCGGCGGCAGAACACGCAGTCGTTGTTGCACCGTGTCCCGAAATCCACCAGTAGCTCTTTGAGGTTCATTGCTCCCTGGCCTTGCAGTGCAGAATGTACCACCACGTAACGCCCTTTGTTATCGGCTGGGTTTTATACGCGACCTCTCCGCCCGCTTGCTCAACAATCCGGCGAGCCCGTTCTGAGTCGCGGCACGCTCCACCAAGACGGCAATCTATCAGCTCATGCACCTGGCCAACAGCGTCGGGACGCATGGCAAACTGGATAGACAGCACTGCCCCGGGCTTTAGGCTCTGCAAGACATTTCTCAGCTCGGGTACCAGATCATCGTCGGAGACGTGCTGAGCAACAAGGTGACATATCGCCAAGTCGAACATGCCGGCAGGCAGCGTGTCGGTTATGAGCCACCGGGCCTCCGTTACGTCGGCCACCTTGTCAAGTGCCTCCTCTGTGATGTCCATGCTGTGAACATGGCAACCCTGTTCTTTTAGGTACCGGGCCATTTCTCCGAGACCAATCCCAATATCCAAAACAGTGCCTCCTTGGGGAACGACTATCTCGTGTATTCCCAATACGTAAGCTGGAGGGCTACCGGAAAGCATCTGCTCGTCGCTGGCCGCATGGCACTCTCTCCAGTGCTTTCGTAATGCACTATGCGATTGCACAAAACGGAGCAGTCGCCTCACGCCGGTCGTCGTTACCCGATGAGACTCGGCTTCATTGGCCAGCAGGAAACCGCTTGCTTTTGCCGACGCAGTAACCGCCGCTTCGGTATTCCTTTCAATCTCAAAGATGACCTCGTTGGAGTGCTCAAACACGTTCCCAAGAAACGCCGCGGCCTCCGGGGTATCGCAGTCAGGAACAATGTGGTGCAAAACATTCATCACGAGGCACACGTCCACCTTTTCCGTGATGGTGTCGGCGGGAAACTCCTTCTTTTCAAAACGACAGTTAGAGCCCTGCATCTCAGCCAGGCGAGTAGCAACATCCAATCCAGGCTGACTGTGATCGAACCCAGCCACTGCCGCCGCTCCAGCCCTTTCTGCACGAAAGCAGAAAAACCCCAGGTAGCAACCGATGTCCCTGACGGACTTGCCGCTCCAGTCAAGCCTGTAGTTTACGTCAACTTGCAGCGACTCCTTCCTGACCGCGTCCCCCCAGCCCGCGATTGTGTCCCACGACTTTTCTGACTCGGTGTACCCTTCTCTGATTATCTTGCCGTCAAGCTCTATGGTTTGGTACAGCTTGTCACTTAGCCTTTCGTCCACCCACGCCAGGAACTCGGTCGCCGGATCAGTCGCAAGAACTTTCACGATGTGCTCGGAGTTGGGGTACTCGGTAAACGTGCCGTCGTGCCTGAAAAACCATCTTACCCGCAAGCCGGCGTCAGAAAACCCCTGTATGCGTCTGGCAAAATTGCCCGTTTTAGTTGTCCACACGTCGCCGTGCTTCGCCAGCCCGCGTTGGTCGTCCGTGAGCTTGTAGTGTCCATCCTGCTCTTTGTGTAATTGACCCAAGTAGAGTTCCATGTGGGTAGTGTAGACCACGTGAATCTCGAAGTTTTCTTCAGACACACCGCAAAGCAGACGGAACTTTTCTAGGTTAGTGTCCAGATGGAGCACCCACGCATCAACCACCAGTATCGGACTGGCTGCGTTTTCCTCCCTCCAGGCAGTCACGCGGGCATGGTCGGTTTCGTCCACATCGTAGTCGTGGATCTCATCGAAGTGTAGAACGGGACTTCCAAACGCATCGGCGTAGTGCGTCTTCCCTGATCCGGAGATCCCCGTTACCAATATGACCTTCTGCATCACTTGCCCTCCGGGAGATCGGGCGACTGTGCTGGCTCTGCCGGCGGCTCTGCCGGTTCTGGCTCTGCTGGTGGCTGAATTTCCTCACACCCAGCGTAAATCTCCGTCTCCGGTAACCACGCCAGCATGTGGGGGAACGGACTTTTACAGAGTGGCTCGCCCAGAAAAACACACAGCTCTTTCCAACCGCTGCCAGCAGCCCAGTCAGCAACCAGCAGCTTGCCCGGCTGACCCTCGAAGTAACTAGCCACGTCCTGAGTGTGCTGTCTGTAGGCCGCAAACATCGCTTCCTTGTTTTCTGGTATGGGCAAGCAACCAATCGTCCCCCTGAAGTTCACGTCGTAGCCACTACCGTGCAAGCAAACCCACCGCATAATGGAGTTGTACCAGGCGTTTTCTTCCCGCACCGTGAGGATAAATTTGCTGCCTGGGAACACGACATCCAAAATCCTGAACACACCCCTGTAGTTCCACGGACTGTCCTCAAAAGCCTGATGGGGAGTGGCCACGGAAAGGCAGGGGGCATACTCACCCGCAGCAGCCGCCTCACGACTATCACTGGCCTCCTCTTCCGGGCAGAAGTCGTAGCCCAAAGTCCTGAAGCACTCCGCCAGCGTGGTAGTGCCAGTCTTGTGGAAACCTATGCCAAATACTTTTGGGGAGGCAGTCATACAAAAGCTCCGTGCTTGATTCCGGAAACAGCTTCCAAAATCCGATTGTAGTTCATGTAGTAGCAGCGGGTGCAGCCGTGCAGTATCGGCCGGCGGTCGGCATAGACCTCTTGCAGGTTGCGAGCATCGCCCATGGACATCGACGGTGGCATGTCAAGCGGCATGGGATCGTAGGCGTACTGGACTCCGCAGCAGGGATAGATTTGAAAGTCGGGCCAGATCAGTGGCTTGATGAAACCAATCAGGCACGGGCCACCTGGCTCCCACGCTTGCCTGCCCTGGTAGATAACAATCCTGTCCTTGCCAGCGAGCGATTCTTGTACGGGGGCCATATCCACGTTCTCTGGCTCTAGGAGGTCGGCCACAAGCCGTACGTGCGTGAAGTTGTGTTCGTTGGCGAAATCAACAACCCGGCCAATCTCTTCCAGGTTCGGCGTCGAGCTGACGACGTGTGAAAATGCCCAGTCAACATCCGCCTCAACAGCACGCTCCAGGACGTTCTTGTACCGCGGGCTCATCTCCCGCTCGTCCGAATTGCTAATCCGACACCACGTCAGGAGCGACAGGACCTCGGCGCTCATGCGGCTCAAAAGTGGACCGTTCGTCACCAACCCAACCTCTATGCCGTTGTCCACAAAGCACTCGATCATCTCGGTGATCTGCGGGTGACACAACGGTTCGCCACCTCCGGTGACGGTCACGGCCAAGCAGCCCATGCTTGCCAGCTCCTCAATGACGCCTCTGGCTGTCGGCATATCCATTTGCAGGCTGCGATCACGGTTTTCGCAAGAGCAAAACTTGCAGTGAAGGTTGCAGTGGTTAGTCGGCACCCACTGTACGTGAATGGGTTTAAGCTCCAAGACGCCCGGGTTCAGCAACAGCTTGATCGGGATGCTTTCGGCGGCAGTGTACGAGGCTTTTCGGTTTTCCGTCACACGAAGTCTCCTACAAATGTGAGCTTCCTGAGTTCCTTGTTGGCGAACAGTGCCCGTGTATCGACGTCGACCAGTTCCCAATCCGGCAGAAGGTCTTCCAGTTCGGCCAGAGTAGCCTCACCGGCATACAACTCCGGGTCGTGAAAGTCGATCAGGATGTGCTTGGTTCGGCCGAGGGTCACCTTGGCTCCCAGGATCACGTCCCGCTGGGCACCGTTGGCCTTCACCACGATCAGATCGATCTTGCGGGTTGGGAGCTGGTACCGGAGCCAGTGATCCAGGCGGATCACCGTGTTTAGGGTGGACACGAACTCCAGGTCAGGCACGGCCCTCAAGAGACCGGTTGGCTTCCTGATCGAACCGAACGCCGCATCGTTCTCGTCTACAGCCCTCCAGTAGGTGGTGCTTCCCGTCCGGTCTCCGATAGCGCATGGGGCTGCGAGGAAGCGGTTGACTGGGATCTCCTTTGCAAACCGGAGGACCAGCTCGTCACAGGCCCGGAGGTCAGGTTCGAAGCAGTGGATCTCGGCGTCTGGAAACGAGCCGCGCAGCAGCACGGTCTCGTCACCGAAGGCCGCCCCGACCTCCACGACCATTTCTGCCCCGGATCCAACGGTCTCTACGAGATGTTGGACACCATACTCGGAAACGTCTGACACCCCTCGTACTCCTCAAGGGAAAAGTATCGCCGCTCATTGGCATGAACCATCTCAGGATCGGCCCATGCGTCCCCTTTCACATACGTCCTCGGATGATACAGGTGGATCATGGCACTGGCTGGCTCGGTAACCATCTCGGCCTGGTACCCAGGCAGCCAGCCGAGGCGGCGGTTGAACTCGATGTCTTCGAACCCGCCGCCCTCGTACCGCTCGTCGAACCGCATATCGCCCAGAACGTCCCGGCGGATGGCAAATTGGCTGTTGCCGAAGACCTTGCCGCCCGGCAGCCGGCCCCGATGGAAGCCCACATGGGCCTCGCCGTAAGCCTCAAAGGCAGTGTTCCACTCGTCCCATCGCCAGAAGAACCAGTCAATCAGGTCCTCCCGCTCCTGCCAGTTTGCTTCCTCGATCGCGTCAATCCAGTGGTCCCGGACTTGCTTGACCCGATAGCATAGCTTGGTGGGGGGGTACGTCCCAAGCAGCCGCTGCGTGGACGCGGCCCAGTCCTTGCCGACTATGGCGTCAGCGTCCAGAAAAGCGATCACGTCGCCCCTGGCCCTCTCGATGCCCAGATTGAGCAAACGAGGCTTGTTGAAGACCCGGCCATGTTCCGGGTCCAAAATCGTCCTGAAGGCGATAGGACCAACGACTTCGACCCCTGGGGGCCATGGCCCTGCCTCAACAACGAGAACCTCAAGACTGACGCCCGGTGCCTCCCAGGCAGAACGGACGATTGCCCACAAGCAAATGGCCAGATGCCGTTCTCGGCCACGGTGCGGGATGATTACGGACAACATTGTCAGGCATCCGTTCCAAACAGGTTTGGCAGGGCGTAAGGGCTGCTGGCATCCGCTGGGATCGTGACCGACCGCCACTTCTGGAGGGTGTTGGTGTTCAGGCGATAGTAGCTAGTTTCCAACTGAGTCCATATTTTTGTTTCCCCCCTGCGGAGCATGTAGGTGGCCCCTGGAAACAGGTTGGTGAACTGAACAAGCCCGGTCGCGTCGGTTTTCTCGCTCCGGATGGCCGTATCGTACCCGCGGGCCTCCTCGTCGTCTTCGTCGTAGATGACCATGTAGACATACACGTCTTCCTCAACAACCCCCTCGTCGTCATAGCAGTAGAGGTAGCCCGTGATGAACCCAGGGTCACTGAGCGAGTAGCTGTCGGCCGTCATGGTGTAGGTTTCGTCTTCAGTGCCGTTGACCACCAGGGTAGTCGACGTGAAGCTGAACCCCTGCTTAGTGATGGTCACCGTCCAGGTTCCATCGTCCA